>Ga0209303_1001498_pt1 | contig 14255 bp, 8 predicted proteins | sample SidtaG_3_FD_187449 | JGI IMG/M metagenome (GOLD analysis project Ga0209303, IMG submission 187449) | Marine algal microbial communities from Sidmouth, United Kingdom - Sidmouth_Asex1 metaG (SPAdes) (version 2) | ecosystem: Host-associated > Algae > Red algae > Unclassified | place: Sidmouth... | reverse complement strand
TGTTCTGACGCTGCGGCAGGAGTTCCTTCAACACTTTTCTATCGCGCCCGATCAAAATGGCGAACCACTACTTTAATAACTACTCGGCTGTGGCATAAAGTTGACCGTCTTGACCGTCTTGACCGTTTTGACCGACGATAGACGCCTGCATCAAAGTTGCTTGTGTAGCGGTTAGCGATTCTGATTGAGAATCAATAATTTTTTTGACATCGACCGATATGCTGAAGCGTGCAGCCTGTAAGAAATGCATTCAGGGCAAAGGGTATACCTGCTGTAAGTGCTGACGTAAACAGAGCCAGTAGGGGCTTATATCGACTTTGTAAAATTAGGTTTATCCTATTTTTAAACCTGATGTCAAATTTTAAGAGCCGCATGAAAGCCTCAATATATTGGGTTTTCATGCGGCTCTTAAAATTTACCTTTTTCAGTTTTCACAACAGCAGATAAGAATTCTTTATCATCTGATAGATACTAGTAGATGCTAAAAGCTAAAGCTATACAAAACTGCATTGGCAATGGGGCGGAACTCGCGCTGTCGATCTAATGGATAAGAGCTAGAGACCACGTAAATTTTGCCCAATGGTCCTTGAAAATAGCCAATCATCTTCTGTGTTCCGTTCGGCCATTCTGTAATGCTGCGCACGCCGACCAATGAATCTAATTGAATATCATTGGTTAACCCGGCATTGGGTACATTCGCCAAAATCCACTGTTTGAGCGTTAGCAACTCAGGGTTCTCTAAAACATCTGTGTGAATCACCATCCCCGTTCGGGCTAGATCTTCGAGCGATACGTCGCCAACCACCTCCTGACTAGAGACAATTTCACCCCTATCAAAAAATACCGTGGCCAACCAAGAGCGCGGATGAGAGTAAGCATAGCCGAAATTCGTGTTACGATAGGTGGTAAAGTCTGCGGTAAACCATGACCAGTTGTTTAAAAAGTCGCTCCATGCTGGCTGGCAGGTATCAAGTGCGTTTCGAGACATATCAGCCGTAAGTGTAAATTGGCGACCATCCTCGACGATTTGGATCGTCTCATTGATGTAGGGTCGATTCGGATTATCAAAACGCAAACGAACTGCTTCTTTACCCCCCACTGTCGTAGATTCTGCATTTTCATAGGTCTGCGGCGCCTGAGCCATCATCGTCGAGAGCGTTGCACCATAGATATTGGGCGACACATTTGTTTCGAAGAGACAGCCTGTCTCGCGCATGATGTCACGATTGGTTGTGCCTGGATCTAGGTTGCTAAAACTTGCCAGAATTGGACGATTGCCAAAGCCTGTAAACCAACTTTCTGGATACGTAGCAACGTACCCGTAGGCCACATTAACATATCGACCCGGCGTGCCAATCGATAGCGCCGCAATGCCCATCATGTTGTCATCACCTATGGCTGCGGGCTGTTCGACAGCAGGTTGTTCGACAGCGGACTGTTCAGCAGCGGGTTGTTCGACAGCGGACTGTTCAGCAGCGGGTTGTTCGGCAGCGGGTTGTTCAGTTGCTGATTGCTCAGACGCGGGTTGTTCTATTTCCGCTACGGGCTGTTCAGCAGCAGGCTCTTCTACAGGAACCTCAGTTGGTCGTGTCGCTGCCACCTCAGTTGCTGTGGGCTCTGCTTCCTCTGTTGGGGGGGCAGTCGTAGCCGTATCTACTGCTGCGAGTGCTACTGTTTCTGTAGGCAGAACAGCCGTCTCAGTTGGAGGCAATGTCTGAGAACTACCCCTTCCACAGCCGCTGATTAACATAAAACAAAATAGGATAGAAAGAGATGGGATGAGTTTCTTCGTAATCAAAATAGTTTTCCTTTCGAATTTGAATTTTGGGTCTTGATGCAAGATAGTGGATTCGTTCTGCTAAATATAATTCCGATACAGGATGAAAAGTATGCAACTATATTAATTGCTCTTCGCATCTTCTTATATACTAGCCCAGAAAAATCGATACCGTATCTCCAAAAGCTGCAATGGGACAGAACTCTTCTGGAGAGCTATATATTATATAGGGTATCACTTATCGGTGATCTGCTACCAATTTTTGTATTAGGCTCTTGCAGAAATTTAATACAGAGAGTGTGTCTAGCTGTTTGTCGGAGAGAACTCAAACAGCTAGATCAGATTGGCCCTATTTTGTGCTCATTTTGGACTTGTGGGCAATAAATAGCCTACTGAAAAGATACAGAAAGTGTATGGAATTCTCATCTTTTAATGTGGTTTTTGTGCATGATGAACACAGCGACGCTTGTTTTTACAGGTGAGCATAAAGATTTGTTCAAGTATTATCGAAAACCTGATAATATTTTGTGCATCTTGAACAATGCGCAGCGCCTGCCGCCAGAGTATACTTGTGCTCAGTTACGGCAAAAAACTGGTCATGGGGAGTCAGTTTTCGTAACGCTTCGATTCCTCCTTTGGTTTTCTCCTTACCCGCCCTCACAGGGCAAGCTAGAAAATGGCCGCTCGCCCGAGCGGCTTTTTTCTTATCTTAAATTATCGGCTAACCCGCCACATATTTGCGCAACCCACCCGTTTGCATAACAATTATGAAATGCTAAACATTTATACCGTATCCCAAGCCCAGTCGACCATTCTACGTCGCGACGATGCTTTTCTCTTTGACCAAATCGAGCTAACCGACACACAGCGCGACCAAGCAATCAAGCTCTATGGCAAAGCGCTCAATCCCGACGAAGGCGTGCGCCATATTCTGAACGATGTGCGTTTGCGTGGCGACGCGGCCCTGCACGAGTGGACCGCCAAACTCGACGGCCACACAAACGCCGCTCTGCGCGTGGAGAAGGCGGATTGGGCCGCCGCACTCGACCGCATCGATTCCGAATTGGCCGCCGCGCTCGACATCGCGGGTCAGCGGATCCGCGACTTTCACAGCCGCCAACCATTGCCCAACTGGACCACAACCGAGATGGGCGGTACCATCGGTCAGCGCGTCACGCCGATTGATCGCGTGGGCGTTTACGTGCCGGGTGGCACCGCACCGCTGCCGTCGACCCTGATCATGTGCGCGATCCCCGCGCGGGTGGCGGGCGTGCGCGAGTTGGTCGTCGTCACACCGCCCGGGCCAGATGGCCGCGTTCCCGACGTGATCCTTGCGGCGGCTGCGATTGCCGACGTGGACGAGCTCTACATGATCGGCGGGGCGCAGGCGATTGGCGCGCTCACCTTTGGCAGCGAGACGATCCCGCGCGTCAACAAGATTGTGGGGCCGGGCAGCCTGTGGGTCACGCTGGCGAAACGGCAAGTCTATGGCATGGTGGGGGTCGATGGCCTCTACGGTCCAACCGAGACTGTGGTTGTGGCCGACGACACGGCCAATCCAAGCTGGGTGGCAGCAGATATGTTAGCCCAAGCAGAACATGATACACTTGCCACCGCGATCCTCTTTACTTCTTCCAAGAAAGTAGCCGAAGCCGTGCAAATCGAGGTTGGCCACCAGCTCGAAGAACGCGGTCGGGCCGACATTATCGCAGAATCGCTCGCTAAGCAGTGCGGCATTGTGATCACCGACAGTATGGATCAAGCCTGTGCGCTCGCCAGCGATTTTGCCGCCGAACATACCTGCATTGCCAGCGCAGATCCCAGCCCGTGGATCGACAAGATTCCCGATGCGGGTGGGCTTTTTATCGGCGAACGCTCGTTCGAGGTGCTAGGCGATTATGTGGCCGGTCCCAGCCACGTAATGCCTACCGGCGCGACCGCTCGTTTTTCGTCACCGCTCAACGTTTCGGACTTTGTTAAGATTACAAGTATCATTGAATTGGACGCCGCAACCTCGGCCCAATTGAGCCCCATTGCCGCTCAAATTGCATCTGCCGAAGGGCTGGACGGTCACGCCGCCGCGGCACAAAAGCGGATCTGACGGGGCGCGGCATAAGGTGCATGGCCGTTTTATCTTCTGTCCTAGAGCCTGCGTTCAGCGTGGATGCACCTACTGGTTGCTCTGCGACCTTGGGTGCGAAGCGTCTAATCTTTTATTTCACGCAGAGCGTGGAACGATTAAAAGCCACCTAAATGAAAACACCGAAAATCAACGAAGCCCAATTCCTCCAAGACCTAACCGACCTCGCGAAAATTGGACGCCAGCCCGACGGCGCAGTTCATCGCGTGGCCTACTCGCCAGCGGATCTCGACGCGCGCCAGTGGATCAACGCACGGTTGCGCCAACTTGGCTTGGAGCCTGCCCAAGATGCGGCGGGTAACACCAGCGCCATCTACTCTAGCTCCATTGACACTGGGCGCGAGGATCTGCCGCCAATCGCGATTGGATCACACAGCGATACGGTGCCAATGGGCGGTGCATACGATGGCGCGCTTGGGGTAGTGGCTGCGCTGGCCGTAATCGAGGCGCTTCATACAGCCGATTTGCGTCTGCGCCATCCGCTCGAGCTAATCAATTTCGCAGCAGAAGAGGCAACCATGGCGGGTGGCACCACGGGCAGCCAAGCCATGACTGGCGTCTTCGATATGGCGATTCTTGATAAAAATGCGTGGGACGGACGCCCCGTGCGCGCTCATCTGTTGGATGCAGGTCTGTCGCCAGAACAGGTCGATAATGCCGAGCGTGCAGTTGGATCGATGGCCGCGTTCGTGGAACTGCACATCGAGCAGAGCAATCGACTAGAGCAGGCAAATGTCCCCATTGCAATTGTGGATGGGTTTGTGGGCATTCGGCGCTATGCCGTGCGTTTTAGCGGCACGGCCAATCACGCAGGGACAACGCCAATGGCGGGTCGCGACGATGCGCTGATTCACGCGGCACCGCTGATCCACTTTGTGCGCGATGTGGCAGTCGAGCTTGGTATTGTCGGCACAATTGGCGATTTTAACGTACATCCCGGCGCGGCAAATGTGATCCCCGATCGGGTAGAGATGACGGTCGAGATCCGTGGGCTGGATGATACAATTTTAGATCAAGCGGAAGAGATTATTCGGGATGAAGCGGAGAAGCGAGGCGGCGCATTTGAGCCGATTGTGCTCAAAGAGGTTGTGCCAACGGCAGAGCCGATCCGGCGTGCGGTTGCGGCTGCGTGTGCCAAACTGGGGCTCGAGACATTGATCATGCCGAGTGGTGCCGGTCACGATGCGATGAATATGGCGCGCCTTTGTCCGCAGGGGATCTTCTTTGTGCCAAGTCGCGCTGGCATTAGCCACTCTAAAGATGAGTACACATCGCCCGAAGAGTGCCTAAATGGCGCACGCGTCTATTTGGAGACCGTACTTGCGCTCGACGAGTTGCTCTGAACAGAAGCTACACTTAGCAGCAGATTTATTCTTGAATGTTAATGCCCGTTTCGTTCAACCGTTTATGGATATAAGAGATAATTTTGGGCCGCGCCTTGGCCGCTTGCCCAAATTTTGTTTTGGCTACTACCAATAGCTCAGTTTGCAGACTGTCATCACCGTCGGGGCTAAACACATCCCACGGTTCAAGTAAATTGGGCAAAATCGTAACCGCTTCCTCACCCGCGCTTTCCAGAACGTCTACCGCGTTTTCTAGCTCCTTATTGGGAATTTTTAACCGAATTTTGCAAGTAGAAAAACGGCCACGGCTGAAGTTACGGATGATGCGAATCTCGCCATTTGGGATCGTATAATGCTCTCCAGATGTTGCTCGCAGTACGGTCGTTCGCAGCCGAATTTCTTCTACAACTCCTTCGATTGTTTGTACCCCAAGTAAAATCTCTACTTTTTCGCCGACATCAATCGTATCATCAAAGATGAATCCGATACCGGTCAGATAGTCGCTAATCAATGGACGAGCACCCAGCCCGAAGGCAGCACTAAAGAGACCGATCATCCAGATCAATGTGTCTGTTTTAACAAACAAAGAAAGCGAGATGAGCGTGGCTAGCGTAAAAGCAACAAACGAAATTGCATTAGCCACCAACCCATGAAGTGTTTCGATTCGTTCGTTGCGCCAGCGTCTTCGCTCGGATGCGAAATAATTTATGCCAACAAACAGACCCGCTAGGCGAGGGGAAAAGCGCTGTAAAAGCCACGCAGCTACAAAAAAGACGATGATTAGCAGTATATTTTTCATGCTATTGCTGAATTATTCCTGCATCTTTCGGATCGTTTTGTAAACGAAATTCATAATTAATGTCGCCAAAGCCGATCAGATCATTGTTGCGAATTGGCAATTCTTCACCTGCTTGCAGCCTGTGCCAATTTAAAAATGTACCGGCTGTGCTGTTATTGTCGCGCAAGTAGAGACGCCCTTGTTTCTGCATTACAACTGCATGTTCACGCGAGACACGTTTGGCGTGAATCACAATCGAGTTTACTTGACCGTTACGGCCAATACATATTTGCTTTGCCTCGTCATTTGCGGCTTCTAGCTTGTAAAGCGGTAATTGTAGCGGTAAGTTTGGGTCATCTGTTACTCGGACAAAATAGCCCATGGTTGGCATCGTGTCTAGGTTCTTCTGTAAGCGTAATACATCGTCAGGCTGGGTTGAATTAGAAATTCTACTACCTGTATAACTTTTATTAGTCATCATAGCAGATGGCGCTACAGTACGTGATGATTGAGCTTTAGAGAGCGCCGTATCAAATGTAGGTAGCTCCGAATCGATCTGATTAAGCTGCTTTGGTGGTTTATCTTTAACTACATTATTTTTAGTGGACTGTTCCTTACTGGGCTGTTGCTTAGTGGGCTGTTGCTTAACAGGCTGTTGCTCAGTAGATTTCGGCTCGACCGCCTCTTGAACAGTAGACTCCTCAGCCAAAAGTTTTTGTGCGATAGGCTCTTGAGTCACTATGTTTTGGTTAATTGGTTCTTTGGTAATTGGCTGTTGAATAGACAAATCCTCGTCAGTCGACTCTTTGTCAGTCGGTTCTTGGGTAGACAATTCTTGAATAGGCGAGACTTGGTCAGTCGGATCTTTAGCAATTGACTGTTGAGCAATTGGCTCTTCAACTGAAGATTCTTGCTTTACTGCATCTAGCTCAACCGAGTCATCCAGAACAAATCGCTTAATAATTGTGTCTTCATCAACGAGCTCATAATCGGTGGGCTGTGGCGCAATGGTCTCTTGCTGTAAAAACTCATCTAAATAGCCCTTCCCAGCCCGATTCCTTTGATCGGCATCAAGAATATGTGGATCGACCAATGCATTTGTCTTTTGCATCGCAGATGGTCCACGCTGTGAAGGCAAATAATCGTGATGTTTTGGATAAGGCTCCTGCCCACTATTTTCGTACAAGGAGATTAAATCTGATCGCCGCTTCTTTTCTGCACGTCGTGTCAAAATATCTGAAAACAAAAAATAGGCCAATAGCGCCAGCAACATGCCCAAAGCAGTTAAAAGCACATTCCGAAAAATTGATCTCTCCGTGCCCGGGATCGAAATCGAATTCGTCGAATTATCTTCCGCTGCTCCTTCATCTACCCCAATGCGCTCGCCTGATGGATCCACAGTTGGAGCGCCCGCCACTATCGGCTCTGAGCCAATGGTTTCAGCCCTGCTGTTGACCTGCCTCGTTAAGCTGTTGCCGTCTGCAAGCGCCAACTGGACACTAATTTCGTTGGGTGACAATTGATCAGAGTTGTATGTGACAATGCGCTGTAGTCGCGTCTCTTCGATTGGCCGAAATAACTCGTTAAGATCAGCTTCTTTGCCCAAAGCCATCAGATAGCCATTTGTATCGCGAGTCAAACGCAACAGGCTTTCATCCACAACTGCCGGTTGATCCGCTGCTGCAAACTGTGCCACATAAAGCTGAACCTGCGCTGCTCGAAGCTGCGCCACCAGTTGATCAAGGTTTTCCTCACTCAGATCGTCTCCATCTAAGCCTGCCGAGAAGAAGAGCAACGCTTTGGCCGAGCGAACGGCTGAGTCTTCTATATCGAACATATTCAATGCGGACAGGATCGACTTGTCAAGAGGTGCGCCCTTATCAACAGTCATGTTGGAGCGCTGCTTTATGACAGAGCGAAAAAGCTGATAGGGATCCGTCGTCCAAGCCTGAATCATTCCAACACCACCATCTTGCTCCGCAGCCAGAGCCGCAAACTGTTCATCGGCAAGCCCACCTGTCGCACCATCCGCACGACTAATCAGCTTCAAAATAAAGCCAACAATCTCCAAGTAGCGCGGCTGACCAGAAGCCCCTTGCACCTCTAGCGTACGCGGATCAATTAGCATCGCCAACTGTAGCGTACTTTCTTCCATCCGATCATCTACAATTGTCTGCGGGATCCCGTCTTCAACAATTTCAACCCGTGTCGAACGAATAAACTCGCCAATTGTGCCATCACTAGTTACTTCGTTGGTTACTTCGCCAGTTATTTCGCCAGTTATATCACTAGTCGCTGCACCACCAGCCAAAGTTACTTCAACCACTGGCAGATCGTCTCTATTTACCTCAAGAATATTAAAATAGGCATTATTTGATCCATCATTTATTTCATCTTGCGCTAGCCCAACCTTAGGATGCATACCCGCCATGACGGAGAGAAAAGCTAAGAGCAGCATCGAAAAGAAAATATTACGAGAACAAGTCATTGAATACCTTCACTAATTTGTTCGGAAAAATGCTGTTTGTTTTCAGTAAATTACCAAAACTATTCTGGATCCGAAATAACGACGCGGAAACCAAGCTGAGGTGTTGCATCTGACGGATCAGCCACCGAGCGCGTTACGCAGCGCAACATAGTCTTTGCATCATAAAAAGAGCCACCGCGGGCCACACGCGGCCCGTTTCCTTCCAGATCCTCACGACCATCGCTACCATCATAAGGATATTTGTCGCTCAAACTACTTGTCCATTCCCCAACGCTTCCGCTCATATCTTGCACGCCGTATGGGCTAGCCCCGGTAGGATAAGAGCCAACAGCCGTCGTCTGACCAACATTATAATTAAAATTGCTCAATGCCTCCGTTGGCGGCTGAGCGCCCCACGGATACAACCGTTGACCCGTACCGCGACAGGCTTTCTCCCACTCTGCTTCCGTTGGCAACCGCCCATTTACCCACGTCGCATAAGCCGTTGCCTGCGCCCAATCAACGTGCGTTACTGGGTGCTCTGCATAGTCAGCTAGATCCCAAATCTCGTTTTCTGGCGGCGTACAGTCACCAGCAAGCACGCACAAGCCATAGCGCGCATTCGTCGTCTCTGTCTCTTGCATCCAAAAAGTCTCCACGCTTATGCTATGCTCTGGCGACTCATTTGGGTATACCGCATCAGCTGGCGGCAAGCCCATCACAAAGTCACCTGCCGGTATAAGTGCATAGGATGCATTATCCATTGGATTGGTCCAAACATCTTGGCCCGTGCCAATCACAATCCGAAAGCCAGTCAGCGGATCCGCAGTTGCTGCTGGCGTTGGTGTGCGTACGGTGCATCGCTGTTCAAACGCTGGTTGACTATACGCCCCGCCGCGCGCGATTCGACTGCCGTTTGCAAAGAGATCTTCGCGTCCATCACTTGCACGATACGGGTATGGCTGTTCCAAGCTCATCGTCCATTCCCGCACATTGCCGCTCATGTCGAATAGCCCAAAAAGGCTGGCACCATCGGGGTACAAGCCAACTGCCGTCGTTGTGCCAGTGGCGGTACCGACATTAGCAAAGTCAGCGGTAGGTTGCTCGTTGCCCCAAGGATATGTGCGATAGGTCATGCCGCGACAGGCTTTTTCCCACTCCCCTTCCGTTGGCAATCGACCGCCAGCCCACTCTGCATAGGTAGTTGCCTGCGCCCAGTCGACGTGCGTTACAGGGTGGTCGGCATAAAGCACCTGATTCCAACGTTCATTATTGGGTGATGTACAGACGTCCGCATCAACACACGTTGCATACTGCGCATTCGTCGTTTCGGCCTGAGCGATCCAAAATGCATCGAGCACAAGCGTGTGTGCTGGGCGCTCGTTTGTCGCCGCATTAAGAGAATCGATCGCGCCGATTGTAAAGCCGCCTGCTGGAACAAAAATATAGTTGGCTTGGTCGGTTCGACTTTGCCATACCTCACCCGATATTCCCGTCTCGGGTGGGCCCGTTGACGAAAAGCCAGATGTAGAATCGGGCGAACTTTCATCATCACTCACTGCTTCCAAAATCACACGCGTCGATTCGCTCGCTCTATCCATCACGGCTTGAATCTCTATCACGTGAGCCGTCAATTCATCTGCATAAACGCGCGCCTCCGTCACCGTGTCGGAGGCAAAGATCAAGAGCGATTGCTCAAACGCTTTGGGCATTAGCGTCTCTCCTTCATCAATTGACTCGAGCAGCATCCCGGCTGTGCGCATGTACATTTGCAGTGCGTCAATCGAATTCATTGAATCAGCAAGCGCTATGGCCCGTTCTCCCGCACCTTCCAAATAGACGCGCACCCCTGTACCGCTACCTGAATTTTGAATCGCACCATCCCGATCCACATCGCCAAAAAGAATTCCGTTTTCGCCATCCAAAATATTGATAACCTCTTCCGCATTCTGGCGTACTTCTTGCAGATCGACGGCAGTTATGGCACGTTGAAGCGATTCTGTCTGGGCAGCCGCAATTTCCGCTTCATCTCCCGCCTTGGCTAAAATTGCTAGTATGGCCTGTACTTCGGCTCTTTCTAAGCGCTGGGCTGTAGCGGGTTCATTTATAGTGGCTTCATCATCTTCGGTTGCACTGTCTTTGGCTGCACTATCTGCACTTGCATCTGTGGTCACAATCTCCAACCCCAACTCAGCGTGCGCAGCTGATAGTGCCGTTTGAACCGCCACATTTTGCGCATAGATAGCTTCAACGAGCGCTTTGAGTTCATCAGCTATAATCTGCGTCTCGGTAATTGTATCAACTGCAAAAATCTTGGCCGCAGTACCTGTTGCCTCGCTCGTTAACTCACTGCCAAGTAATAGTGCATCGGAAATATCTTGTATGCTGTCACCATTTATCGATACGCCAGTAGAATCATCGCTAGTTATATTCGTGTTAGCATCGATACGATTAGAAGCGATAGAGTCAATCAATGCAAGCATATCATCTATATAAACGCGCACGCCTCTGCCGTCGCCAGGATTTTGTGCAAACCCATCTTCATCCAAATCGCCAAAGAGTAGTCCACTTTCGCCATCAAGCGTATTAATGATATGTTCGGTATGGCGGCGTGCTTCAGGCAAATCTGCATCGCTAAGCGCATCTTGCAGGAAGCTGATATGGCGGACGGTAGTCTCTGATTGCAAAATCGTCGTGCTAATAAGTTCGCTGCTGCTTATAATTGCGCTGATCATATTCTCGTCTACTTTGATCATCTCACTCGTTTCGCTGTCGGCAGATTCGCTGTCACTCGTTTCAATTGATTCGGGGGTTGTGCCTATATTTGGAGATGCTGCTTCCTCGTATTCTTGTGGCTCATCGCTCGTTGCTTCGTCTATCGCTTCCTCTGATGTCTCTTCTGATATATCAGGTGTCGCATTTTCGGCATCGTCCGTTGGCTCTTCGATAAGAGCAGGTGTTGCGTTTGGTGTAGTATCTTGCGCCAAAATAGTTTGGGGCAGGAACAAGAGGCTACCAGGCAATATAATCAACAAGAATAATAGTTCAGCACATACAATTTGATAGTGGGTTCGATTTTGAAAGCGGACTCTTTCTTTTCGACTTCCGATCTGCATTTGGGGTCCTCTATAAAATCAGGTTTTGGGTTGGCTTATAAAGTATTCGCCTTTCTAGAAAATTATACCAGAAATTGAAACGCGCCCGACGATTCATAAGGATCAAAAAGGTAACATTGCTAGATCGACATTGCCGCCAGTAATAATAATCCCAACACGCTGCCCCCTAAATTGCTCCCTATTTTTAAGCAACGCAGCAAATGGAACGGCGCAAGATGGCTCGACAATAATCTTCATCCGCTCCCAAATATGGCGCATGGCCTGCACAATTTCATCCTCGCTCACGGTAATGATCTGCTCGACATGTTCTTGAATAATGGCAAAGGTAAGATCGCCAAGCGATGTGCGCAATCCATCGGCAATTGTGGTTGTCTGGCCCACCGGAATCAATTTGCCTGCCTGTACAGATCGATAAGCATCATCCGCTAACTCTGGCTCGCCAGCCAGTACGCGTGTAGCCGGTGCCAATGCAGAAACGGCAAGCGCTGTGCCGCTCAGTAAGCCGCCGCCACCAACTGGCGTCATGAGTACATCTAATTCGGCCACCTGATCCAAAAATTCTAACGCGGCGGTGCCCTGCCCAGCAATTACCCGCTCATCGTTGAATGGGTGAATAAATGCCGCGCCTGTACGTGCAACAACTTGCTCTAGCCCCGCTTCGCGCGCGGCCAACGTTGGTTCGCACAGGATGATCTCGGCACCGTATCCGGCTACCGCAGCCTGCTTCACCGTAGGCGCATCATTCGGCATAACAACATAGGCCTGCATTCCCTGTGATTTTGCCGCCAACGCCACCGCAGCAGCGTGGTTGCCAGAGGAATGGGTGGCTACCGCAGTGGGCGGATCCGCGGATTGGGCCATTAGTAATACCGTATTGGTGGCTCCACGGATCTTGAATGCGCCACATTTTTGGAAGTTATCACATTTGAAGAAAACGTCCGCGCCAACCATTTGATTGATCGCTGTGCTGGTGAGAACAGGTGTGTTGTGAATGCTTGGACCGATGCGATCCGCCGCGGCTTTAATCTCTTTAATTGTTGGAATTTTCATAAAATGTGTAGGCCCTTGGCTTTATACTAACGCTCTATACTAAACGCTCTATGCGTACTCAGAAAAGTTCTGTGTCGCGTCTCAAAAAACTTAGATGGCTTCGACTATATTCAGCCGAGTGGGACAAAACTTCTCTGGAGAGCTATATATCGCAGTCTGTTTTGCGAAATTACTCTGATTTGATGAAACGCTTTGATAAGAAAATAATTATCATTGATTTAAGAGTATGCTGCCAATTAAGAAGAGAAATGGGAGATTCTTACTTTATCAATAAGTAACACTTTTGTAATATCTTTTTGAGATACTTGGCTAATGAGTCAATTATAAATCTAGTGGTCCACAGGATAATCAACTTTTGCGAACCACTGAAATGAGAACAAGTGGGGTCTAAAAATTATGTTTCGAAAAATTAGCTACTTTCTTACGGTACTATGTATTCAATTTACATTTTTGTTTTTCAGCCACGCGCTTGCATTTGCGCATCATTTCTCAAACCAAGGGGAAACGCGCCAAGCAGATGCAGAACAAAATAATGCAAGCAGTACCGCAGAATATACGGTTACGTTCAACGCGACGTGGAGCGCACAGACGCATCCTACCGATGATTTCCCAACGTCCAATGCACATTTTTCTGGCTTGGTTGGGGCAATGCATAATGATAATGTTACTTTCTGGGCGGAAGGACAAGTGGCGACTGTGGGGATTGAGCTGATGGCGGAAAAGGGGGGTAAAGCAGAGCTGCTTACAGAGATTGATGCTGCCATTGCGGCTGGTTTTGCCAATCTACAGCTTTCAGGCGGTGGCATCGGTCTTTCGCCGGGAGCGGTCTCCATTGGTCCGTTTACGGTCAACCAGTCTCACCCAAAAATGTCGCTTGTCTCGATGATAGCACCTAGCCCCGACTGGTTTGTTGGGGTAAATGGACTGTCTCTTTTGGATGCCAACGGCGAGTGGATCGACAACTTGGTAGCTGAGCTCTATCCATATGATTCGGGGACAGATGATGGCGCAGAGTATCGGTCGGGTAATGTTGATTCGGTACCGCGCGAGGCCATTGCCAACTTTACGGGGGTTGCGCCTTTCTCGGAACAGCCAATCGGCACGTTTACTATTTCGCGCATCTTGCAGCCTTCGATAGAGATTCTTACGCCAATCCGCAATGTTACAATTCACGAAGAAGATGAGATTATGCTTACATATCGCCTAGCCGACTTGCCAAGCGATGCTGATCATCTACATCTTTACGTTGATGGCGTTCTCCAAGCTCCACACTATAATTTTTCTGCACCGATTCTTGTGAGTGGGCTGTCGGTTGGAACGCATGAAATTTTGCTCGATGCGTCGAAAGAAGATCACACACCGCTGGGGATTACGGATACGATTAGGGTGACAGTTGTGCCCACGGGGAAAGCGATTGTGCCGCCATCAGACGGGGCAATCTTCTTGCCGATGGTAATGCGGTAAAGAACTGATAAGGTAAAGTGGCCTAGTTGCGTGCATCGGTGGTGCTTTTGTGGATAGTGGTGCTCGTTGTACAATCTGAGTACTGACAAGATGACATTGTTAAATGCAATCATTGCGCCT
>Ga0209303_1001494_pt1 | contig 14292 bp, 7 predicted proteins | sample SidtaG_3_FD_187449 | JGI IMG/M metagenome (GOLD analysis project Ga0209303, IMG submission 187449) | Marine algal microbial communities from Sidmouth, United Kingdom - Sidmouth_Asex1 metaG (SPAdes) (version 2) | ecosystem: Host-associated > Algae > Red algae > Unclassified | place: Sidmouth... | reverse complement strand
TTTTGCTTCTGCAAATGTTTTGCCTTGCATCATTTGTGTAAAACAAATATTTTCACCTGCGGTAAAATTTTCCATCAAATTTTCATTTTGAAAAATAAAACTAAAAAATTGATTTCTGAATTGAGCCAAACGGGTACTGTTATATTTCCACACTTTTCTGTAATCGTACGCCTTGTTGTTGTTGTAAAAATTTAAGCTACTATTTAATCTTATGGTGTTATTCATTAAGCCTAACAATTCTAAAAATGTGCTTTTACCAATACCAGATTTGCCCAGTAAAAAAACCATTTTCCCTTTTTTTATCTGCAAATTATCAATAAACAAAACGGGTTTATTTTGTTTATAAGCTGCTTCAATATTTTGCAATGAAAAGATGTTCATGATTGCGCTATACTTAAGGTAAATATTCTACAGGAATCCAATAATAAGTATTATCGTTTGAGGTATAACTAAATTCGTATCTATTTTCTTTCAAAATGTTATCGAGTATGGTATAATTTTTTGACACTTCACTTATGTAAGCATTTATATCCGAATTTGATACTTCATTTTTATCGGCAATATCATCTAAGCTTTTACCTTGAAGTATACTTTCCTTACCTATTTGTACATCCTCCCCTTCTAAACCAGTATAAATTTTAATCCAATCTTCAATAATATATCTTGAAAGATCTTTAGAGTTTGTTTCTCCAGTATAAATGCGCAAAAGCTCTATCCAAGCATTTCGTAAGTCTTCTCTTTTTTTATTTGGTGTACTGTTTTCTGAATAAACTAAGGTTCTTAACCTATCTCTTAAATCAACCAAATCTTTACGAGGTAAAAAAAGTACATTTGAAAAATAATCGTGTTCGGCAGCGTTAATTTTTAAAGGTGCCTTAACATCTAAATAAAGTTCATACTTTTCATAGGCCAGTTTTTTAATATCTTCTTGACTTAAATTATTTTTGGTTGCCAGTTCGCAAACCACTCTATTAATTGCTGCATCAACAACACCCATATCTTTAGGAGCGGCCTTTCCTTCATTAAATATTTCTTCCAACATTTTAGTAATATCATTGGTAAATTTAATGGCTTTTGTTATTTCAGCATCAAGTATATCACTCATTTCATCTAAATTAGCAACCTCATTATGAGAGCCATAAAAATCGGCATTGGTTAAAGTGTTTTCAACAAAAACAGGATCTTTATGTCTTAAACTTGTCCAAGGTATTCTGCATTTATTCGAACTTCCTTTTGCGGTTTCTATTAGCATTTCTCTGGTATGTTGTTTAAACAATGATGCTGAATTACCGCTACCACAATTTATGGCAACTAAATTAGTAGACCGTTTAATAAGTGCTTGCTCAACATCCTTTGAGCTTATAATGCGCTGCCCAACATCTCCATTACTGCCTATTAATACTACAATATTATTTTCATCTTTTTTTAATCCTACCTTTTTTAAGGCTTGGGTTAAACCCGAATATATAGATTTTTGATAACTATTACTTACTGGTTTATTATTTATAAAATCAATAACATTTTCTAAATCTGTGCTTAGTGGTTCGTAATCAAATTCATTTGCACCTGCATAAAATGCGGCACCATATTGAACTGTTTTTCCTCTTACCAGTTTATCTCTTGATATATTAAGCATAGATTTAGATATTAAATCAACATATTTCCTAGTGCTTTTGGCATTTTCAATTACATAAACAATATTTACATTTCGTTTAGCACTAATGTATTGGTCAATATCATCAAGAAAAGGGGCAGCATTTATAATATCAATTCCTTTAACTTGCCCTTTACCTTTTAGTTTGGCCAATGTTATTTCACATACTGCGGCTGTTTTGTAAATTCCTAAATCTTTATCTCTGTCAATTAATGGAAATCGAATAACATTACCAGGAAATCTTTTGGGGTCAGATTCTGCTAATTTAGCGGCAGGTAAAGATACCGGATCATGATCCCATCTTACATATTTATCAGATATTTTTGACTCTTTTGCGTAGCCGATAGCATTTTCTGCTTCGTCAAACAATTTTACTTGGTATTGAGAGTTAGCTTTTCTTTCGTTATAAGCTTTCATATCAAAATTAGGCTCTAAAGCTAAACGCGTGTTCCAATCTGTAATTCTATCACTATCTACCCAACCAATAATATCGTCGTGGCTAAACAAGCCATTTATATTTACATTTTTTGATAGTAAGTATAATGAATCTTTTTCGGTTTCTCTTTTCACTTTTTTTAATATGAAGTAAAAATCATAAATACGTATGGTATCTTCAATGTTAGATTTAGCACCTGTTGGAGTGGGCGTATTTAAGGCGTGGACTAAAAATTTGTTCACATCATCAAAATTCTCATCCTCAAACATAGAAGCCTTGTTAAGCAAAAAACCTTTTCTATTAATTTTTTTTATTGGGTGAATTAAAGCTTGATCCCATAACAACATTTTACCTTTTTCTATCCAACCAAAATCTTTATCAACCGTTATTCTTAAATTATTTTTATTGTTTTTAGTGCCTTGTACAATATGTATTTTAGTATCATTTTCGTCTATAACATAAAATTGGTCTTTAAACTCCAACGCTATGCCACTATCAGTTACGTTACCAACTCTATCACAAAATACACTCCAAGCGATACCATCAATACGAGCTATAATTTCTGGTATTTTTATAGTATTAAATTCTTCTAAATTTTTCACTTTTGGATCGTCTTTTGGAGGATAAAAAATACTAGGAACTTCAAGTGCTGTTTTTTTGCTTTGAGCTATACTTAGGTTGATTGTACCTATTGTAATAAAAACGGTTAAAATAATTAGAGTTAGATTTTTCATTTATTTTATGTCATTTAATTTTTATGTGATAAGAAAGCCCTGCTTCTATGCCCTGACGAATGAACTCATTAGTTGAAAAACCACCGCTTATTGTTGATTTAAAATTAGTGTTGTTGGGGTTGTTTATATTATATTCGTTATTGATATCTTTTATATTACCTGTTTTAAGAAATTCTTCAATGTCAGAACCTGTTTCATTATTAGTTGACTGCCAAGTTATGTTTTTAAAGTAATAATTGTAGTGTACATGTAAACCTATTGAACTGGTAAAAGATGTATTAAAATTACCTATATCAAACATTATATTGAAACCACCAGCTACTGCAAAAGGTAAATCTAATTTGAGTTCGTCTTCAACACCATCGCTTTCAAATACAAAGTTTTCTGCATAACCGTATTCTTCTATAGTTTCGTTTAGTGGATTAAAGCCTTCCTCTAAGCTGTTGCATGGAATAATAAAATCTTCCGCTTTAAAAAGCCCAAATTTTTCAAACCTAGCTGCGTATTGAACATTTGTTTTTAAGCTATAGGCAGTTTTACTAATTTGTAAATATGGCTTAGCTAAAACATCTAATAATACTTTAATATTTTTTTGCTTAAATAAATTATAAGATATACCTATTGGTATTTGTATAAAATTACTACTGGCAGTTTCTTTAAAATTATTAAGGTTAACAAATAGTATATCTACAGGCACTTCAAAATTTTCGACACCTGTATTATTAAATTGTAGGTGATGTATTCCACTTGTTTCAATTTTTAGTGGTAAATAATTAAGCCCAGCGGTAATATAGAATTTTGAACTTTTAGGATTTAGCAATACATTAATTTTACCTCCATAAGCAATTGCTTGGCTAAAATTTAGCTGACTATTACCTGCTGATTGAGAGATATTTCCTAAAGGAACAAAGCCTAAGCCACCTATGCCAGTATAAATAGATAAAGCCTTATAATTACCAACACATACGCAATCGGCTGTATATTTATCATTTGTGGTATTGGGGTTACCATCATTACATGTAGTGCCTTTTAATGCTGGCCCGCCAACTTCACCTAAGCAATTTTCGCCTTTGCAGCTGCAATCGTTTTGATAGGTATCATTGGTAGTATAATCCAAGTAATCATTACAAGGTTTACCAATTTCAATTTCTCGCCCATTAATAGTACAACCAGGCACACCTTCACAAAAACAATTGTTTACATACACATCCATAACAGTATTGTCATTACCATCATCACAAGCCGTGCCAATAATTTTTGAACCGTTAATTTCGCCAATGCAATCAACTCCAACACAGCTGCAATCTTCTTGATAAGTATCATCATAAGTGTTTTCATTATCATCGTTGCAGAGGCCACCAATTGTAATTGGTTTTCCATCTATTTCGCAATTACCTAAACAGGTACAATCTTTTAGATATACATCATTTACTGTAGACTCGTTGCCATCATCACAATTAGTATCAACTATGCAAGCATCAGTACCTATGCAGTCGCAATTAGTTTCATAAGTATCATTAATGGTATTGTCGTCGCCATCATCACAAGGCGTACCAATTTTAGATGCACCATTTAACACACCTAAACAATCTACGCCTACACACGAACAATCAATTTGGTAAGTGCCATTTATAGTATTTTCATCATTATTTTCACAAGGGCTAAAAACATAAGCGGCACCTTCTTTTTCACCATTACAATCTAACCAAGTAATAGTACCATTGTATTGTTCAATGCCTGCTATTTTTATATTTTTTGATTTGGTGTAGTAATTTATGTACAGTAATAAGTTAAGACTTCTTTCCTTTTCTACAATCTTATTTTGCGCATCTATTCCAAAAAAAGTTTTTTTGTGCAGCTTAAGTGGTATTTCATATTTACCTTTATAAGCATCAAATAAAATAGAGTCAAATAATATTTCTCTTTTATAAGGAAACTGCATCAACTGCTCTTTAATTTCTAAAAATTTTAAAGAAACATTATCCGCATAATCACTTAACAAAATGTTTTCGTAAGATGCTAATGACAAATCATCAACTACATAAACCTTATCATCAAAAATAGCCTTAAATTCTTTCTTTCTTTGTAATTCAAATGCTCCATTTTCATTTTTAAAATCGGAAAGATTAAAGTAGTTATTTAGTAGTGTATCAATTGCTAAAGTAAATTCAGTCTTTTGTTCTTCTGTAGGGTTAATATAATTTTTTTGTTGACCAAACAGAAATGTATTAAGCAAAAAACAAAAACTAACGAATAGTATTTTTTTCATAAAAACGATTTTAGTAAATGAACAATTTTTGCTGTGCAATATGTTGTTGGCCATTTTCTAATACAGCTATATAATAGCCCGGCAAAGCATTATCAATTTTAACAAAATTAGAACTTGTCTGTGTTATTTTGGTATTATAAATAGCTTGGCCAGTAATATTATAAATGGAAAAGTTGTATTGGTTTTGAGGCTTTATAGAATTAAAAGTTACATAAAATTCACCTGTGTTTGCATTAGGATGAATATTGAAAAAATTGTTGTTCATAACAAAATCGTTGGTAGATAAAGCTAAAACATCTTGTTCATTATAAAAAATTAAATTTTTACAATTGCCTTCGGTAAGTTCTACCCCAACCACCTTTGTTTTGTTTGTTGGGTCTTTAAAAAACGAACAATCAAAACCGAAAGTAGTATGCTCCGTCTCGCAATCGAGTATTCTTTCGTTTGCCGTACTATCAAATGGAATATATATTAAATCGTTTTCGTTATCAATTACAAACCATTGAAATTCAGTATTTTCATTTTGTTGGTTTACAACTAAAGTACTACTGTTGCCAAAAAGTTCAATGTCACCAACAGGTGCTTCATCGGCCATTTTAACATTAATTAATTCTGCAGTACCTGCACAACGATTGGTTTCGCTATTGCCTGCCTCTAAAGTTAATTGACCAGCTGTGTTCCACTCTACAATTACAATATTCTTTAACTCCTTATGTTCAATTTTTCTATTTTTATCTGTTGAGGTAATGGCAAATTCATAGTCACCTTCACCTTCGTATGCATAAATAGCCTTACTGCCTTTACAAAAGGTATTAGTTAAACCATCAGTATTTGGTGGATATATTTGTTTTATTATTACCGCACTCTCCTCATTATCTAAAACAATAATGTTACCTGTTACTTGTTTATTTCTACAACCATTACCATCTCCAACTATTAATGAGTAAGCTATAGAACCTGCCTCTGATGCAGCATCACTAATGGCTGGTTCTGTAGATGTTGTATCACTAAGTTCCCATTCATAACTTAGATACGTTTTATCAACAGTACTTAAAATAAAAGTTTCGCCTTTACAAATGGTGTTGTTTTCAATAACGATGTTGTCGTCTATTGTTAAAACTATTGTTGGTATGGGTAGTTGGTTTATACCAATTACAATTGATGTATCGGCTGAACATCCACTTACTTCATAACTTAGGTTTACTCCTAAAGAATCATTAACCACATAATTTATGGAGTTGCTTTCAGATTTCGTCCCATCATCAATAAACATCCATTCAGGATTGCTGATACTATCAGTATTTAATATTTCAAATTTAACTTCAGTTCCAACACAAACACCATCTGAAATATCTATTTCCTCATCACCTAAATTTGTTAACTTAATATCGGCCTTTGTTTTACTTTGAAACTCTACATTAAATAATTTAGAAGTATCAGAACAAGCTTCATTATAAATAATTACATAATAGTTTTCTCCAGTTGGAATGAGCTCAAAACGATTAGAAGATTGTTTTTCTTTACTAACACGATGATCATCATCATTAATATACATATTTAACTGATATTCAATATCTGTGGCATCATTTAGTTCCACGCTTATATTTCCTGTTCCGTTGCAAGCTGCTGGTTTTTCAATATTAATTTCTGCTAAAGTAATAGTTGGTGGTGCTACTGCCTCTATAACTGGAACATTATAAGTATAGCTAGGGCACATTAAATTACTGGCAGAAATGGTTAGTGTTGAATTGATAATTTCAGCATTTGGAAACGATATATTTAAAACATCAGCATTTACGGTCGTATCCAAACTCCAACTGAAAATTGAATCTGTAAGATTCAGTAATTCACCAGATTTTTTAATTTCTGCTCTTAATTTTAACTCGCTATCAGTACAAATAAATATTGTTTCATCTTCTCCAACCGCTGCACTCATTAAATTAGCAAAACTTACTGACAAATCACCATCTTTATTTTCCACTGTAAATTCTTTTTCGGCAAAACATTGACCTTCTTTAGAAGTAACTACAACTTTATATTCGCCAATAGCATCTATTTTAAAAGTTGGTTCCGTACTAATAGAATCTTCATCATTTTTAATCCATTGATAGGAGTAGTCATTTTCATTCTCTCCACTATTAAAAACAACATTAACAGTTGGTTTATCATTTGGACAAATTTGGATTGTTTCTTCAATTGGAGTATTATCTTCATCTAATCTAACTTCAAAAGAAAAATCATTCTCTTTAAGCTTAATATCTAATTCAAAAAGTCTACAATTCTCGTTATCTTTTTGTAAGATGAAAAGCGTTGTTTCGTTTTCAACAGTATGTGAAAAATTTTCTTGCTTAATGGTATCGAGTCCAAACTTCGCAATTGCCATTTCGCTATATGCCATATAAAATTTGCAAACAATAGGGTTTGCACTACAAATACTGTCCGCAATAAATTCTACTATCGGTTGCAGATTGGTTGAGTCAATCTCTATTTTATAACCATTGCATAAGTCTACTTCACTTTTAAAAAAAAATACACTATTTGGGTTAATGTATAAAGGCCTATCTCCCGGATTTTGAATTAATTCGTCACAAACCCCACAAGGTTCGCCGCAATCCTGCGCAAAAGAGCTTATTGAAAGTAGTAAAGATAGTAGTGTTAATGTTATAAGACGTTTCATCGGCAAAATGTTATTTGTTTTATAAAGGGTTTACTTGTATAAGTGAGCTGTAAGTTTTCGTTATTAAAATTACTAACACAATAGGTTTTAATGCTTAAATCTGCTTTTGGGTTTAGTATTAATTTATAGGTTTTATCGGCTTGTAAAGGCCGATCTATAAAAAATTGTGAAATGCCCGAACTGGTGCTGGCATCCTTCCGAGAAAAAAGGGTTTTACCATAATTATCTTTTAAAATATAATCTAAAGATCCACCGCCCATACTAGCAGGCACTTGAAATTCTTCAAGAACCAAACGTTTTTTGGGCCGTATAGTAAGGGTACAACTTTTCAACACCTCTGAACATAGTTGTGATTTTTCAATATGGATAAGCTTGTTTTCGGACGAACAAATAATTTTTGGGCAACCATCAGGGGCTACGCCGTATTCACCTTCACATTCATCAAAGTTTGTACCGGCATCATTTTTAAAAAAGCCGTCACCATCGGGGTCGGGACAACCATGAGGTGGTTGGCCGAAAATGCATTTGCATTCATCTTTACCATCTAACAATGGATCTCCATCACAATTACTGCGATGAGTTGAAGATTTCGTAGTGTTTGAAGTTGGTGTTGGCGTAGGATTTGGGGTTGGCGCAGGATTTGGAGTTGGCGTAGTTTTTGGAGCTGGCGGCGGTGATGGAGTTGGCGTTGTACACCCCTTATTTAAATTCCCATAAGTAGCTTTGTATTCTTTAAGTTTCTTGGTCCAACGGTCTATCTTCCCAGCATTTATATCACCCTTTCCTATAAACTTTGCAATTTTCGAACTCCCTTCATTTATCTGGTTACGTAAATTTCTTGCCTCATTTTCTTCGTTGGTGCAACCTTTGCTTTCTAATTCTGAACGTAATGTATTGAATTTACCAACCCAATAGTTATATTCTTTAGAGAGCTTTTCTGCTTGTTTTAATATTTCGTTATCACAGCTAACTGATAAAGTGAACATAAACAACAAAAAATAAAAAGGCAATTGCGGAGAAATGATATTTTTAATCCGGGTGCTCATTTATTTGGTTTTAGTTTTCATACGTTAAAGTTAAAAATAAATTTGAATAAATACAATTAAGATGCCACAAAACCTAAAGTGCCATCTTTTACCTCAACCTTTAAAGTTTGTCCATTTTTTACTTCGCCAGCAATAATTTGTTCTGAAATATTATCGGCCAAATAGGTATCAATTACTCTTTTCAGCGGACGAGCACCAAAGGCGGGCGAGTAACCTTTATCTACCAAAAAGTTGGCAGCGGCTTCGCTTAACTCTAACGTTATGTTGCGCTCCTTCAACAGTTTTCTAAATGATTTTAGTTGCAATTCTAAAATCTTCACCAAGTCTTCTTTACTTAATGGCGCAAACGGTATCACCGCATCTAAACGGTTTAAAAATTCGGGTTTAAAATGGCGAGCAGCTAACATTCGATCTTTCAATTCGGCTTCCTCAGGTACTTCGCCTTTTTCAAATTGCTCTACTACCCATTCGGCTTCGGTGTTACTGGTAAACAAAATTAAGGCATCTTCAAATTTACCTACTTTGTCCAAAGTATCGTGCATGTAGCCTTCATCTAAAATTTGTAAAAACAATTTAAATACATCAGGATGGGCTTTTTCTACTTCATCAAACAACACCACCGCATACGGTTGTTGTCGTATTTTATTCACCAACAAACCACCGTTTTCAAAACCTACGTAACCAGGCGGTGAACCTTTTAACATAGATACGGAATGTGGCTCCATATATTCCGACATATCAAAACGAATTAAGGCATCACGGGTATTGAACAGCTCTTCCGTGATGGCTTTGGCTAATTCGGTTTTACCAGTACCGGTTGGGCCCACCAAAAAGAAACTACCTATCGGTTTGTCCTTTTCTTTTAATCCCGAACGGCTTCTTTTAATGGCTTTTGATATGATGTCGGCAGCTAAATCTTGCCCAATCACTTTGCTTTTTATTGCCTTGTCAAACTCTAACAATTTTTGTTGTTCATCTCCGCCCATTTTACCTACCGGTATTCCTGTGGAATCGGCAACCACTGCAGCCACTTCATCTGTACCAATTTCGGTTCTCTTAGTAGCTGCCGATGAACGAATTGTTTCTAATACGGCGTTTACATAATCTTTCCATTCAGTCGTTTCTGCAAACTCATTGGGTTGGTCTTGGTCCACGTTTTGAAAAGCGAGGGAAGTTAATGTTTTGGAAGCCTCGTCCCAAAAATTGGCCCATACTTTGGCAGCGTCCGTATCTTTAAGGTTGCTTAGGGCTTGGTCTACTTTTTCTATACGAGCTTTTAAGTTATCTTCTAAAATTCTAAAAGATGACATGGTTCTGTCCATCAAATCAATGGCAGAATCGGGTAAACGACGGGTTGGAAAATATCGTTTTGCCAACTTTACAATAGACTCCAAAACATCATCGGGTAGTTGATATTTATGATGCTCTTCAAATAAATTTTTTAAGCCTTTCACCATTTTAACGGCTGCTGGTATGTCTGGCTCTTCTACATTCAACACTTCAAAGCGGCGCACGAAAGCCGGGTCTTTCTCCACGTGTAAACGATACTCTTTATTAGTAGTGGCACCAATTACATTTATCTCACCACGCGCCAACTCTGGTTTTATTAAATTGGCTACCCCATTCGCACCAGAATCTTTATCCAGTATTATATGAATTTCATCAATAAATAAAATCACTTTAGGGATGCGTTTGATCTCCGTCATAATTTTTTTCAGTCGATCTTCTACTTCTCCTCTATACGAAGCGCCGGCCATTAAAGCCCCAACATCTAATTGGTATAGTTTGGCATCTTTAAAATATTCGGAAACATTGCCTTCTGCAATTTGTAAAGCAAAGCCATCTACCAAGGCAGTTTTGCCTACGCCTGGTTCGCCTGTAATAATTACGTTGGGTTTGGTTCTTCTGCATAAGATGTTTTCCATTTTACCAATTTCAACATCTCTGCCAAATATTGGATCAATTTTACCTTGTTGTGCTAAAGCAATTTTATCAATACAAAAATTTAAAAAGGCTTTAGTGTTAGATGCAGAATGAGTACCCGCACTTCCCGAAGCAGCACCTGTTGAACTTCCATTGCCATCAGCAACTGCTGCCTGAATGGAGGTATCGCTTAACACCGCTTGCACCAATTCTTCTTCGGTTAGTTTTAAACTGCCTATTTGCCCTTTAGGAAAAGCTACGCCCGGGCGAGTAATGGCCGATAAGATACACAAGGGATCAATATGGGCACGATTGTACATCAACTTAAAAGTACTGCTTACGTCAATAGTTTTCTTTACATCATCGTCGGCTTCGGGTTCATCAACTGGTAAGCCTTTGGTTTTGTATTCATCAATACGGTATTGCGCCCAACTTTTTAGGTAGGATAAATCTTTTTCCATAGAAGTGATAAAGCTGGTAATGCCTACTCGTGAGTTGAGCAAAGCCATTAATAAATGCGGTGTACCAAAGGTTGCGTGCGACTGTTCTTTGGCTAATTTTTGCGCAATTTCTATTGATAGTTTGGAGGCTGAATTTAAGTTAGATATGCTTAGTGTCATTTTCTTTTTTTATAATTTTGTTATTAATGAAATTATCAGCATTTAAATTTTATCACACTTTATAGTAATTGTTTTTGTTGCTAATAATTTACCCATTTTAAAAGCAGCAATGCGGTGATTAACATAAGTTTGCTCACTCCTAAAAGCCATTTCTTTTGGATTTCCATAAATGGGAGTATCAACCTGATCAAATATCCAAGTAATTTCAGTTTCATTTTTATTTCGAGTTTTATTAATGCAAGTAAAGCGATAAGTAGTATCACACTTTAAATCTCTTTCAGAAACCTTAATTTCATACCTATCTCTTTTTGGTTGCGGTTTACTTTTCTTTTCTTTTTCATCTGAACCACAAATTCCACAACTGCCACCACAATCTACAGTAGTTTCGTCTCCATTTTGAATACCATCATCACAATTATTGATAATCACTAATTTTTTGGAAACATGACAAGCTTCATTCAAGAATATTTCTACTGTAGGTTCACCTATTTCTTTATAAAAAACAATATTAGCTTCTTCTTCTACACCACCAAATATCAAGCTATCTTGCAATTCATCAAAATCCCAGTTATATTTTTTTATGTCGCCTTTACTTTCTAAAGATAACTTTATTGGCTCGCCAATTTTAAAAGTAAAATCTTCAAAATTGCCTCCCATCTTTTTAGAAATAATTTTGGTGATCTCCTCTTCACATATTTTTTTTGGATTTTTCCAAGGTGCATATTTAATCACCAAAAACAATAGACAAGCTATTATTAACGGAAAAGTGCTTATATAAAAATATCTTTCTTTCGTAGTTATTTCCATCTTAATGTTTTAAGCTTAAATAAATATATTAAATTTTAGTTGAATATCCTAAAATGCCATTTCCATTTTCATACACCTCATCCACTTTAAAAAAAGAAGTTGCTTCAACAATGTAAAACTCGTATTGAATCATTACATCTAAAGGGAAATAAAATTTTTCGATCTTATTTAAAATAACGCCGTGCATTTGGCTGCGTTTGTAGTATAAATGAAACTCTTTATTACTAATATGGTGTATGTGTACTTGTGCGGTTTTTTGATAGGTATAAGTACTATTATTGACATAAGTATTTACGCCCAAATGCATGGCACCCAATGTTGGGAAGCTTTCTTTTGGCAACTTGCTATCAGTTTCTACTTTAATTGATATGTTTGATTTTTTCTCTAATACATAATTAATCAATTGTTCAGTACGATATGTATTGCCCACTATGTAAGGTAATAAATGCATCGTTTTTAAAAACCGTTTTTCTTCTTCGCTGCCAAGCTGCTGCTCTCCCCAAAAATTGTATAATAAGCTGCTGTTGTTTTTAGTAAAACGCAATTCTTTAAGTTCTCGTTTTATACGAGTTTGATTGTAAAGCAGTTCTATTGGTTTGAAATAGCTGTTTGCTGACTCTAAAGTTGCTTGCTGGGCCTCTCTATGCTTTATTTTTTCTTCTTTACTTTTAAATTCTTCATTACTATATTCCATATAAAAAGACTGCGGCAAACCATTAAGTATGCTTGCTCGGCTGGTCCCAATTTCAATATAGCGATCCTCATACGCTTCATCTTTTAATGATTTTGTATACATCACATCGTTTTCGAAACTGCGGTTATTTTTATTAGAAGGTAAAAAGAATACATCGTCTTCTCGCTCAACAATATTATCATCAACTATTGTGGCGGCTAAAGTTTCTGCTAAAATATCGGTATTTAATTCATTTAATAAATGAAGTCGATATTTGTTAATTTGTTTAATGTTCATTAGCGTTTATAATTTTTGTACAAATTGAACCTTAATAGGTGTATAAAAAGTGGCACTTGCATTTAAACCATTTTGTATTTGCAACTTCACAAAAGTTAGGTCTAAGCCTTTGGCAGCTTCTTCATTTAATTGAATTAAAACCAAAACAATATTTTCATATTTATGAGAATTAGCAGTTGCTGCAATACGCTTTTCAATATTTAGTTTTTGAATTAATTTTGGATAAGTGTTATAACAATAATTTTCAATATCACCAATGGTAACAATTTTGTTTCTAGATAAGATCGCTTTTTTTAAGTTATTGTGATAATTGATTTTATTTACCGAAGCCCTACCCTTTTGTATGGCGGTAATGGTATAAGAATCATCCAAAGAAATATAGTCGGAGCTTACCTCTAACTTTCTTTTCGAAGCAAGTGCATCTACCTTATCGCCTTGTGTTTCCCAATAATTATAGGTAATAATAGAAGCATTTTTTCTAAAATTAGCCACGCAATAAAAAGCCGTTCGCTCGCTTTCGCTTTCATAAATATTGGGCAGTTGTTTTCTAATTCTGTTTATCGATTTTTCAATAGCATCAAAATCTTCTTTTAAACGGTTTACACCACCTTCTTTAAAAGAGCTGTATTCTTCTTCAATTAAATCTAATAAATTAGTTATTTTAGTGCTAATGTCGTGTTGGTTAACCCGCCTTACACTATTGCCAGGCCTTGTGGTGTAAGTGCCTGCTTCATCTTTAAAGTTAATATAATCAACTGCTTTATAGGTTTTCGGTTGTTCACTATTTGTGTTCGATTTTTCATCCCAAATAGAATTGATGGATAAAAAATAATCTTCTGTTGGTAATGGCAGTAATATTCTGTCGAAATTATTTTTTACAATTTGTTGCTTTTTTAATTTACGGTTAATCAACAAAAGTACGTTTAAATAAAATTGATTTTCAACTAAAAATTTATTTGAGATTGGAGCCTCAAAGGTGGCTTTTATCCAAAGTAATTTTTTCTCATTTTTCCAATTTTCATTATTTAAGTTATCCAGCAAATGTGGTTTTACTTTTTTTAGATCGCTTAAATCTGTAGGAAGTCCACTTAGGGTTAAAAAACTACTATCAAAATAATTAATAATTTGTTGTTCGTATAAATGTTCTTGTTGATCG
>Ga0209303_1001493_pt1 | contig 14309 bp, 10 predicted proteins | sample SidtaG_3_FD_187449 | JGI IMG/M metagenome (GOLD analysis project Ga0209303, IMG submission 187449) | Marine algal microbial communities from Sidmouth, United Kingdom - Sidmouth_Asex1 metaG (SPAdes) (version 2) | ecosystem: Host-associated > Algae > Red algae > Unclassified | place: Sidmouth... | reverse complement strand
CGCCAAAAGTGCGTACCATTCAACTCGTGCAGTTGCGCTATGCGCTACCGTGGGCGGTACGGGCGCTCGATCTGCCGCCGCTCGATGGGCGTAAAGCTTGAATTCTTGCCGAAGAAAAGCCCCTGCGTGAATATCGCGCAGGGGCTTTTCTGTTTCGACTGGTCATTACTGCATCATCACTACCGCATCATCACTACCGCATCATCACTACCGCATCATCACTACCGCATCATCACTACCGCATCATCACCATTGGGATAAAAAGAGTATTTGGTTGCGAATCAAACATCGGTGGGTTAAACATCGGTAGATTAAACACCGGCTCATCAATAAGCTCAATTGATGTTGGACGTAATAAAGGCGTCGTCACCTTGATCAACTGAGCTGCGGTTGGCGGCGTGCCTCGGATGCCATCATCCGATATCTGAACAACGTTGCTGATTACCACGACATCTTCGGGGATAAAGCGGTCGACTAAAACCACAAAGCTCAACGCAAGACGCCCTGCCGTTCCTTTGGCAACTCGGTCAATTTCAAAGGTGCAAGCCGTTCCTGAGGTGGTTGCATCTTCATCACAAACCCAGCTTAGCGTACTCCGTTCGGGCAATAATTTTGTATACTCTGGAATACTTTCTGTGATAATGACGCCGGTAGCATCGCTCGTGCCAGTATTCGAGTAGTTGATAGCGCACAAAATTATCCCACCCGGTTGAACAACCGCATCATTATCACTTTTGCTTACTTGAAGAATAGGCGGTGCAAAGATTCCCGCATCCCAGTTCAGATCGCTTTCACCAACCAGTAGCGATGTGACGATTGTCCGCCCGTCTACTTCATTTGCATCACTATCTACAATGTCATCTGCGGCAGAATCTTATGGGCTAAGATAATAGCCTGGGCCGAGCGTATTTTCTATGTCAAAGTTAAGAGAGTAAGTTTCAGGTTGCACATCAAAGTTGTAGTTCCCCCAGCGCGTCCGTTACAAGCGCATCAACCGCAGTACCATCGAATAGGCTCCAGCGTTAGAGAACACTTGTTCCACAGGAGCTTACCCCTTAGAAATCAAAAAGGGGCTTGATTACAAATTTGTAATCAAGCCCCTAAAAGACTAACCAATATTAACTAAATTTATCTAATTTAACGTATCTATTACCATCGAACCATTGTCATTGGGACTGTATCATAAAGTGTGTAAGTATCTCTATCGGGCTAAGTAATCTAACGCTATTTACACACAATTTGGGACGATCTCTTATTATCGAACCATGATTGTTGGTAGATAGATTTCGACCCGAGCATTCCCTGTAAAACCTGGTTCAGGGATAAGATTCAAATCTGTTGGCCGGAATATTGGTGTTATCAGTTCATCCGTAAACTGACCATCTGGTATTGCACCTTTTGACTCATCATCAGTAATAGTAACGACATTGTTGATGGCGAAGACATCTTCTGGAATGAAGCGATCAACAAAGACCACAAAGGTCAATGTTAGACGACCAGTAGAACCCTTAGCTACACGACCAATCTCAAAGGAACAGGTCTCCGATGCGGCACCGGGTAGCTGTTCACAATCCCATCCTGGTGTGCTCAATTCTGGTGAGAAAGTTGTGTACTCTGGAACGCGCTCGGTAATAATCACGCCCGTTGCATCACTTACACCAGTGTTTGAATAGACAATCGAATAGATTACAGTCCCATTAGGCTGAATAATCGCTCCACCATCGTCTTTTGCGATTTGTAGATTCGGTGGCGCAAATACACCTGCATCCCAAGACATATCGCTTTCGCCAACAATCAGTGATGTGGGTTCTGTTCGCCCGTCGTTACCTGGATCTGCATCACTATCCGTACTATCGTCGGCAATTGCATCAAGTGGGCTCAGATAGTACCCTTCAAGGTCATCTGCATCAAAGCTAATCGAATATGCGCCTGGTGCCACAAAAAAGCCATAGTTTCCATTTTCATCAGTTACTTGTGTTTCAATCACGTTATTGCTTTCGTCATACAGCGTAACGGTTACACCTGCAATGCCTTCTTCGTCTGGATCTTGGACACCATTGGCGTTAATGTCGAACCAGACACGATCACCGAGCATGGAGAACGGAATCACTTCTGCCGTATCATCATCAGTCGGTGGCGTAAGATCCGGAATCGGCACACCGTTTTCATCCGAAGGTATCCCTGTTGTGTCCGCTGTATTAAGCAGGCTCGTATCAAGCGTTGTTTCATAGTAGAAAATCAGTGACTGATCTTGTGCTAGCGGTTCTGTTCCACTAAGAAGAGTCATATCTGTGCGAGTAATGCCCAGATCTGGATCGTTTACTTCTATATTGTTCAGATAAGTTGTACCCGTATTTTTCACCTCGAAACAGTAGGTCACTGGTGATCCGCTAGCAGCTTCAACAAGTTCCCCACCTGGGCAGCCAGCCCCAGCAGAATGGCCCTCGAAGACCGTCTTGAGCAATTGAATACCAGGTCCAGCTTGCAATAGAACTACCGCGTCATCTTCGTCAGTCGGTGGATCAACATTTAGTAACGGCACACCGTTTTCATCAGTTGGCGTACCAGTCGTTCCCGCATTATTGGTGGTATCGCTGTTGATTGCCAGAACCAACGTACAAACTACTGTACCGCTTGGCGCTAGTGGACCAGCCAACTCAGGGCAGGTGCTACTTGTAATTGTTACATCATCACTTGTATCGCCAGCCGTACCCGCATCATCAGTAATTGTAATCTCTGTGAGGTGAGTATTGCCCGTATTCTCTACCAGGAAAGTGAAGAGCACTTCTTCTGGGGCGTTAACAACATAGTCATCCCCATCAATGGCATCACCAGCAGTTTTAGTTATGCTGATTCCTGGGCCTGCAATAAACTCTACGACTGCATCATCTTCGTCAGTTGGTGGATCAACATCGGGTAGGGGATTGCCATTCTCGTCCGAAGGCGTACCCGTTGTACCGGCGTTATTAGTAACAGTACCATCAACGGCAATATCCGTTGTACAGATGACAAAGCCCTGTGGTTCTAGCGGACCAGCCAAACCAGCACATTCAGCTCCTGTAATCAGAACATCGTCGCTTATATCGCCCGGCGTGCCAGCGTCATCTGTAATGGTAATATCTGTTAAATAGGTATTACCGATATTAGTAACGACATATTGGTAGGTAACATCGCCTGGTGAGTTGATTAAGAGTATATCCCCATCAGCGGCATCACCAGCGGTTTTAATGATGCTGATTCCTGGACCTGCTGGTTGATAACCAAAGTCCTGAAGTAAATTATCTTCACCAGAGCCAAGCGTAAGGCTCGATTCATTTGGTGTGGTTAGCCCATCTGCATCATACGTTTGAGCAATTGCATTCGGCGGCAATGATCCAGCATCGACCGTTACAAAATAGTCGCCAGCAGGCAATTCGGTGAACAGATATAGCCCATCTCCATCGGTTACCGTTGTCACAGTTGAACCATCAGGCTGCGTTAGGGTAAGGGTCACGCCCGGAATGCCATTCTCATCAGCACTCTGTATGCCATCACCATTTACATCAAACCAAACCGTATCACCGATTGTACCAAGCAAGATGACCTCTGCATCATCTTCAGCAGTTGGTGGTTCAACATCTGGCAACGGATCACCAGCTTCGTTGCTTGGCGTACCTGTTGTTGTTGCCACGTTAATTGCATCACCATCTACCTGAATGTCTGCTGTACAGGTTACATTGCCACCAGGAGCCAATGGACCGGCTAAACCAGCGCACTCAGCACTAGTAAGGAGAACATCGTCACTTGCATCGGCGGGTGTACCTGCATCATCTGCAATAGTGATATCTATCAGGTACGTTGTACCCGTATTTTCGACAAAGTAAGTAAAGGTAACTGGACCAGGTTCGTTTATTTCGTAGACAGCACCATCTACCGCATTCCCTGCGGTTTTCACAATGCTAATCCCTGGGACGCCTGGGGTATATTCTACAACGGCTGGATCGTCATCAACTGGATCAGTTGCATCAGGAATGTCTACACCGTTCTCATCTGTAGGATTACCCGTTGTGACGGCCACATTGGTTGCATCGCCATTTACCTGAATGGCAGCAGTACAAGTGACTATACCCCCCGGCGCTAATGGACCAGCCAACTCGGCACAAGTTGTGCTATCGACTGTCACATCATCACTTGCATCGGCAGAGGTGCCAGCATCATCTACAATTGTGATATTGCTCAGATAGGTGCCACCCGTATTCTCTACAACATATATAAAGGTTACTAGCCCGGCTTCGGTGATTGTGAACGTGTCACCATCGGCTGCATCGCCAGCAGTTTTGACAATGCTAATTCCAGGCACTGCAAGGACTACAATAGCTGGATCATCAGCAGTTGGGTTCGTTGCATCAGGAATGTCTACACCGTTCTCATCTGTAGGATTACCCGTTGTGACAGCCACATTGGTTGCATCGCCATTTACCTGGATGGCAGCAGTACAAGTGACTGTACCCCCCGGCGCTAATGGACCAGCCAACTCGGCACAAGTTGTGCTATCGACTGTCACATCATCGCCTGCATCGGCAGGGGTGCCAGCATCATCTACAATTGTGATATCGCTCAAATGGGTGTCGCCCGTATTCTCCACAACATACGTAAAGGTTACTAGCCCGGCTTCGGTGATTGTAAGAGTACCACCATCGGCGGCGTCCCCAGCAGTTTTAACAATACTAATCCCTGGGACCAATGGCGTTACAACTACCACAGCATCGTCATTATCGGTTGGTGGCTCAACATCTGGATAGGGCGTACCATTTTCATCAGTAGGGGTGCCGGTAGTTGTAGCGATATTTGTTGCATCGCCATCTACCTGAATGTCTGCGGTACAAGTTACCGTACCATCCGGTGCCAATGGGCCAGCCAACCCGGCACAAGTCGTACTATCTGTTATAACATCATCGCTTGTGTCGTCTGGCGTACCAGCATCATCATTGATTGTGATATTCGTTAAGTGTGTATTGCCTGTATTTGTGACTACGTAGGTAAAGGTAACAACACCCGGCGCACCTGCATTATAAGTCTCACCATCAACAGCATCACCAGCCGTCTTCACGATCTCGATACCAGGTAGAGGGTTAAATTCACCAAAGTAATGGCTTGGATCGGTTGCTGCTAATGGGATATCTTCTGTTCCACCTTCAACAGGTGCTTGGTACGTTGCATTGACTGTACCAATGTTTGCATACTGACCCGTTACAGAGGCAACGCCAACGACTGTACAAGTAAATGTTGCACCAGGTGCAAATGGATTGGGCAGTGCACCTTCTACACAACGATTTGATATATCACCTTCAATGTCGTCGTTGAGTGTCATATCTAGCAGATCTACTGACCCTGTATTTTCAATCACATAAGTCCAAGTAACAGGCTCGCCAACTGTAATGGCTGGGCCTGTTGGCTGGTCAGCATCTTCGCCATTTGTTGCTTTTTCTAATGTAATGAAAGCTGGTGCCGTAAGACAACCTAGCGCTTCGATATCTCTAGTTTCATCAGGGAAAGCACCTGCTAAAGCAGCAGCGCCTGTAGCAATATCGATCGTAAAGAGCTGATTGAGGTCGGCGGGGTCTGGTCCATTATTACCAGTACTACCATAAAGCTGACCATCGTTAAAGAAAGCCAACCCTTCCATATCATCGACAATACCGTCAACTGAAGTAGTGCCGGTAAAAAGACCAATATAGTTGAGTGGTAAACCGGTTATCGGGTCTAGTTCAACTAAGCCACCGCCTGTTCCACCCTTATTGTTAATGATATAAATGCGACCAGTTATTGGGTCAACAGCTAGATCGTCGACATCATCATAGGGAAGGCCTGCATCTGTCTGGAATGCAGGATCGGTAGCCAAAGGAACTGCAACCCAATCAATCCCTGGACCAAATGCATCTGGCACAATCTGCCCTGTGGCGGGATCAAGCTGCAGCAGGTAATCTGGATTGCCGTCGCCAGCATTTCTTTGTGTTGCCCAGAGGATATTTCGCTGTACGTCGTAGGTCAGGCCATCAATATCGCCAGAAGTTGAAAAATCAAATGTCGTACCATTTGCATCTGTGCCGGTGCCAATTTGAACAGCAGCATCGATTGGCGTCCAAATACCAGTTGTCAGATCAACGGTACCAAGCGTATTTGATGATGTCGTATTTGGATTATTTGGATCTGCCACGGCAAAAAGTACTTGCTGTACCGTTCCATTAACATCCTGTGGTACGAAAGCCATTGCCTCAATACCCGCCGTTCCGGTTCCAGTTCCAATTAGATTGGCGTCACCAGTTAGACGATTGATTATTGCCAGTCCATCTGTATTACCATCACCATTATATTCATCGGCAATGCCATAACAGGAAAATGGATCAGGTGCTACTTGTGCGTAGACAACAGTTGGACTAAGCATGAAAATGAACGCCATCAAAAGTGTTGCAAAAACTGCAATCATATTTCGTGTCGTTGATGCTAAACCCTGTGAATAGGTTTTTTGCATAATTAAGTACTCCAAGGATAGATAAAATTTGAAAAAAGGTTATTGTTACGTTGTGTGCTCTAAAATTTATATTAAAAGTCTTTTTTGAACCATCCTCATAAATTTATTCGAAAAACTTTAGCTAATTATATGCAGGTAGTGCAGAACAGACCTACAATTAGGCAAAGTATTTTGGAATTTAATCAATCGTAGACGGATGGGTGCAATTAGCGGCTGCAATGCATAAAGAGGTCAACAATGATGAGATGATCTAGAAGCGGTTAAGCCCTCTATCAATTCGTAAAAGCCAGTGCATAATAAAAACTTAATAACAACTTATATGAATCTGTAAATACAATATGACGAACAAGATGGTATAGCAACTAGTATGTGCGAAAACTTTGTGTAAAAATTATGTTGTAGAAATATTGTGATGAAGAATTATGTGTAAAAAAGAACCACAACTAATATACAAACTCTGCTATAGATAATTATTTTGTAGTACAATTATAATATGAATTGATAGTACTTACGACAGATATCTGTGACAAATGGCTGTCATTTAGATGTAAAATTGTAATGCATTCGTAATTCGCATGATAAAAACAGAGGTGTACTTGCAACAATACACCTTATTTTGATATACACGTCTAATAATTACTGTTCTACTTTAGAATAGAATAAATGATCATAATTTTTGCAAGATTGCGCAGTTTTGCACTTACTATCCTGAGCAAAAGCCGTATCCTCTCAATATTTCGGGGGCAGATAGAGCAGGCTAAACTTTGCACTTAGCACTTCGCCAAAATGAAGCCGAAGCGAACATCACCATTTATTGAGAAGATACCGAAAATCAGGTTGCAAATATGCATCTTGCCCTATTTGATAATTGCACGGGTATTGACAATGTTCTCAATTACGTGGATGTCAATAGGCTGTGATGGCGCAGCCACCGCCTTCGGCATCAAAATGAATTAAAGAGTAGAATTAGACAATCCTGAGATAGAGTTAGGCTCTTCATATCCTGAATTATATGGATCATGGTAGTTTTTGGAGTAGAGCATGCGGCCATGCTTCATATTTTTTTAACTCAATTGAATCCTATGTGGTTGACGAAGTGTGTTTCACTGTTCAGAGAATCGTTCGAGCTAGCCATGTAGTGAATAGTTTAGTGAACTTATATGGAGAACCCGCGATTATTGATCTTAATGTTGATCACATGAGATTCCGAAGAGCTATTTTATTCTTCGGAACAGTATAAGCGAGATTATGCAGAAAAAATCTAATATATCTTACACTAAAGTAAGGAATATTCCATAATTCCACAGGAAAGTAAAAATCACCTAAGCTCAACAATTTTGTTTTTTCCGATATTCGGAATACAATGCAAAGGAATTCTGTTAAAAAGAAATTCCCCCTCAACTATATCCCACAGAACATGTCGTACCATTTTCCTGATGGTATCACCAAAGTATAACGCAATGTATTAAGCCGATTCTTCTACGGTCTACTATATTATTAGTGGATTTGGTTCAACCGGATCTCATATCCGTAGGCGTTCTCTTACACCGAGAGTTCACATTAAAAAATGCTTGCCCCGCACGTTGCGATTTACTGATTACCGCCAATACTGATTACTGCTGATGCTAGATAAACTTGATTATCAGATTCTTTCAGAGCTTCAGGTAGATGGGCGCAAACCATTTACAGAGATCGCTAAAAAATTGGGCGTTACGGAAGGCACTGTGCGCAAGCGTGCATCGCGTTTGCTCGAAGAGAATATAGTACGCATTATCGGCCTAGTTGACCCGCATAAGACAGGCTTCGAAGCTCCAGCCATTATCCACGTAAATATCAAACCCCAACTTTTAGAAGATGCAGCCAAAGCCATAGAACTCTTTCCCGAAGTAAGCTATATGCTCATGGTTTCAGGGGAATATGATTTGTTGATCGAAGTTCGCTGTCGAGATCGAGAACATTTTGCTTCATTCCTTCGCGACAAATTACAGAAAGTTGATGGTATAGAGAAAACAGTCTCGGCAATGGTGTTGCACACATACAAGCTAGCTGAAGTCAGCGTGCTAGACACGCCTACTGAAGATGCATAGTAAACAAGAAATTGAGGATCGTAGCAAATGCAACCCAGCGTAAAGCTAGAACAAGTTACAAAGCAATTTGGCGACTTTACAGCGGTTGATTCGATGTCGCTGGAGATTGCAGATGGCGAATTCTTTTCTTTACTTGGACCAAGTGGCTGTGGTAAAACCACAACCTTGCGCATGGTGGCCGGTTTCGAGCAGCCAACCTATGGCGAAATTTATATTATGGGCCAGCCCGTCGCTGGGATCCCGGCCTACCGTGGAGATACTTTTCAACTTTGCCCCTTTGCAACTTTTATTCACCTTTATCATTTCTTTCACACAAAACCATAGTCAAAACTATTAAGTTATGCCAAAAACAACACCTTTTTATCCTCGCACCAAGCCGCTCAATCAACCAAAAATTTGGGAGAACTGGGGCGGATATCTCTCTGCACCACGCTACCAGTATTCAGAGCTAACCGAATATTATGCGATCCGTAACGCAGCTGGGCTGTTCGACACATCGCCGCTCTTTAAGCTACGATTTAGCGGTATGGGTGCGCAACCGTTTCTAGAACGTGCGCTGGCCCGCGACATTCGGCTCTGCAAAGTTGGGCAGGCGCAGTATACCGCTTGGTGCAATAATGCTGGCTTTGTGATCGAAGATGGGGTGATTCTGCATGTAGCCGAGAATGAGTATTTAATGACCACTGCCGAGCCGAATCTGCGCTATTTCCGAAAGCTGGCGCGCGAGTGGGGTTTGGATGGTGCGGGCAATGAGGCGTGTCAGATCGACGATCTGTCGACTGACTATGGCATTCTCGCGCTGCAAGGTCCGCATTCATTAACGGTGCTGCGGCAATTGAGCGACGATGTGGCGGCGCTGCCTTATTTTGGCTTAGCGCAGACAACGATTGCGGGCAAGGGTGTCACAATTTCGCGCACAGGATTCACGGGTGATCTCGGCTATGAACTGTGGATCGACGCTGATGATGCTGTCGCAATTTGGGATGCGCTGATGGCTGCCGGGGCTGGGTACAATATCACGCCGCTGGGGCTGGATGCGCTCAAGATGGCGCGCATTGAAGCAGGTCTGCTGCTGCTGGGGGTTGATTTCCAGTCGGCCCGATATGCTTGGGTCGATGCGCAGCGCGATACGCCACTTGAATTGGGCTGGGGCTGGATGTTCCGCAAACTGGCAGAGGATGATCGTTTGTTTGTGGGGCGTGTCGCAATCGAGGCCGAGATTGCCAACAAGACAAGTCGCTGGACCGTGGTCGGGTTAGAGGTCGACTGGGCAGAGTATGATCGGATCCATCGCAAAGCCGGGATCATGACGCCGAAAGATGGGGTCCATCAAGACAGCACAATGAGCATCTATCGCCGCAATGAGAAAGAATGGGATTATGCGGGCTATGCAACCTGTTTTCTCTATTCACCACTGTTGAAGCAGCATATTGCACTGGCCAAACTACCACTGGATCTGGCGAAGCCCGGCACAGAGGTCGATCTAGAAATTCCGATGATCCGCCGCCCGGTGAATGTGCTGGCGCGAGTCGCGAAGACGCCGTTTTATAATCCGGAACGGAAGACAGCGGTAAAGTAGATGCAGTATTGGGACGATTATGGTACGATCTATCTATCGGTAGGTTTTTAGTAGATAGCAGCAGGAGGACATAGATGTTTCAAATCGCCTATGAATATCCAGATCAGTGGCCAGAATCGGGGCCGCTAAAGATAAAAGCACAGCTACAGGGCGAAATACAAATTGCCCCTACTGATGCGCTCCGGGAAGCAAATCACTACATTACTTTATACATGGGCGTCTTGCTGGGAGCCGATGATCCGGTATTGGTTTGGGGGGATACGCCAAAGTGGCGATTCACCTGTTATTTACATATGCCTCATCTAGGTCGTGTTGCCTCCGTTGGCACGATCGATGTAGATGCTTCCTCGGGTGAAGTAATTCCTCCACCTTCTAAAATTATCCAACAGATGCAGGACCAAGCCCGTGACCTTGCTAGCCGTCTCTCATCATAAACAGCAGCAATCTTCTGATTGTTTGGCCGCTTGTGCAGCAATGGTTTTGCAACATTTAGCTATTCCTATTAAGTATACTCAGCTGATTAAGCTGCTTGGGATTACGGAATATGGTGGCATATTTAGCCACATTAAACGGCTAGAGTCGCTCGGCGTTTCGGTATTTATCGGTGCGGGGAAAGCAGATTTAATAGATGGGGATGAAGAAAAGACGTTACATCACCATTTGTCTTTAGGCTTACCACTTCTGGCATCGGTAGAAACTAGATGGCTAGATCACTGGGATGTAGATACATATCACGTCGTCGTTGTTATCGGTATTGCAGGTGATATCGTCTACGTGAACGACCCTTACTTTGATTCCTCCCCTATTCCAGTCCCTCTTATCTCATTTCTCTCTGCTTGGATAGAACAAAAAACTCTCTACGCGATTATAGCGCATTCTTGAGGTACAAAAATCATGACAGACACAAATAAATACGATGCAATTGTAATCGGCGGTGGACATAACGGACTCGTTAACGCTGGCTACCTCGCCAAGGGCGGACTCAACACGCTGGTGCTGGAACGACGCCCATTTGTTGGTGGTGCGGCCATTACCGAGGAGCTTCAGCCGGGCTATAAGTTTACGACCTTTTCTTATGCGCTGAGTCTGCTGCGGCCCGACATTGTGCAGGATCTCAATTTGGTGGAGCATGGCATGATGGTACTGCCGATGCACTATCACTTTCAACCTGGATTCAATGGTGAGTATCTCATTTTTGGGCCGGACACCTATGAAAATTATCACGAGATCGCGCGCGTCTCGCCCGAAGATGCCGAGGCATACATGGACTTTGGGCACGTTATGGATCGGGTCTGCCATGCGATGAAGCCGCTGGTGGATATGATTCCACCGAACAGCCAGAGCGATGACCCCAAAGAGCTAGCCAGAGTGACTGAATTGAGTGCATACATGGAAGGGCTAGATCCGGACGTGCAGGAGATGGTGCAGCGCCTAACAACGGGCAGTGTGGCCGATGTTTTGGACGAATATTTTGAGCACGAGCTAGTCAAGTCGATGATCGCGTCGAGCGCGATTATCGGCAGCAAGTGCGGTCCAAGGTCGCTGGAGTCGGGGCTTGTATGGCTCTTCCACAAGATGGGTGAGTACGATGGCATCTTCGGTGAATGGGGCTTTCACAAGGGCGGCAATGGCGGCTTTACACAAGCCTTGGCCCGATCTTTCGAAGCATTTGGCGGAACAATTCAGACCGATGCCGCGGTGTCGCACGTGATCCGCAAAGATGGGCAGGTAGTGGGCGTGGCGCTAGAAAATGGCGACGAATTTTATGCCGATACGGTAGTCAGTGCGCTGGACCCAAAACGTACATTCACGCAGCTCGTGGATCCCGATGAGCTGCCCAATGATCTGGTCGAGGCGATCAGTAATTTTAAGTTTCAGGGAACGGCTGCAAAGGTCAATTTTGCGCTGACGGATCTGCCTACCTTCCCCGGCTTGGAAACGCGCACCGACATTTTTCAGGGCTTTGTGAATATGGGCCCGAGCATCGACTATTTGGAAGAGGCCTTTGCCGATGCCGAAGCGGGCCGATTTAGCCGTCGTCCATTTTTAGACGGCTGTATTCAGTCGACGATTGACCCCGATATGAGTCCGCCGGGTAAGCACATTATGTCCTGTTTTGTGATGTACGCGCCTTATCATTTGGCCGAGAGCGACTGGGATAGTGAACGCGAAAGTTTGGGGGATGCGGTTCAGCAGGTGGTGGAAGAGTTTTTTCCAGGTTTTGGCGAGTTGATTGAGCATCGCGAAGTGGTAACGCCGCTGGATATTGAGCGTTTGGTTGGCCTGACAGAAGGAAATATTTTTCAAGGCGAACTTTTTGCGGATCAGATGTTTATGAATCGCCCCGCACCGGGCTGGAATCAGTATCGGACGCCGATTAAGGGCTACTATCAATGTGGGTCGGGTACGCACCCGGGTGGCTGCGTGATTGGCGGGCCGGGCAAGCTGGCGGCTAAGCAGATTTTTGGCGATTTAGCGGTCGCATAAGGGATAAAATGTGGAATAGATTTTTGCGTCCGTTTTTTACATTTTGGGATGGTCGGCTGCAACGCATTGCTGCGCTGTGGCGAATTTTGCTGCAAACGCTGCTGATGTTGTTGATGCTTGCACTTCTATCTACGGGTGGAATTTTTCTGTATCTTTGGAGCACTCAAGTTGCTGGTGGCAAGTCGATTATGGAGCGGTTAGCAACGCTTGATTTGGGAGCAGGTGGACTAGAGAATTCTCCGATGTTTTTGGTTTTTGGATCAGTAATTCAACTTATTGGCATCAGCCTTTCGATATGGTTGGCTGGGCGACTCTGGGACAAGCGAAAATTTGTGGATTTTGGCTTACGCTTTAATCGTCAATGGTGGCTGGACTTTGGCTTTGGGCTAGGGTTGGGTGCCGCGCTCATGCTCTTGATTTTTGTGATCGAATATGCGGCGGGCTGGATCGAAATTACGGGGACGATTGATTCGGGTTTTGATGGGATCTCATTTGGAACGGCTATTTTTGGTGCGCTGGTTCTTTTTATTTCTGTTGGAATTTACGAAGAGCTAATGAGCCGTGGCTATCACATGAAAAATCTCAGTGAAGGCTTGGACTTTTTGGGCGCACGTACATCCATTGTGCTGGCGCTTATTCTTTCATCGGCTGTCTTTGGTTTGCTGCACGCCGGAAATCCAAATTCAACCTTTATCAGCACCTTCAATATTTTTCTTGCCGGAATTTTCTTGGGCTTTGGCTATATTTTGACTGGGGAGTTGGCGATCCCGATCGGGCTGCACATTACGTGGAACTTTTTTCAGGGAAATGTCTTTGGTTTTCCGGTCAGTGGGAATACGATTGGGCCGTCATTTATCCAGATAGAGCAGAGTGGCAATGCGCTGATCACGGGCGGCGCTTTTGGTCCAGAGGCAGGGTTGATAGGCATTGCGGCGATTGTTCTGGGCATGTTTTTGATCGCACTCTGGGTGCGGCAAAGATATGGTTCGGCGGCTTTGTGGCTTGCTTTGACCGAACCCGAATTGACCAATCGTCATAAACTTGTGGTTCATGCGGCACGGGCAAAGGAGAATGTGGTGTAAGGCCAAAATAAATGGTGATAGTGTCGATTGGCTCATTATATTTGATTGAAGAGTACTGTGCTAGCGGTACTCTTTTTCGATCTGCCAGTTTTCTACTTCGATTTAAGTGGTTTTGGGGCTGATATAGCCATAGTGGCTCTTCCCATATAGAGTGCGACACGATCTGGCAACCACCTTAGATCTGGTTGACCCAAAAAACCCTTTGTGGCGTCTCTATTCTTGTGGCGAATTTTAGGCTTTGCAGCAGATTAAGGCTAAACCAGGAAAATAAGTATACGGATTTTAGCAATTTTCTGGAGTAGCTTGCGGCCATACTGTATAGTAATTTATTTTTTGGAATGGCCTAACTATCATCAAAGCTTATGTCGATGTAAGCATGTGTCAATCGCCCAAAAGAGCTATAGACAAATATACTATGTAAGCGTTAGGCTAAACCAGAAAAATAAGTATACGGATTTTTAGCAATTTTCTGATTTAGCTTGCGGCCATACGATATAGTTTATTTTTTGGAATGACCATACTACAGATCTTTTCCGTAGAGCTAGCGCGGTTCAACATAAAAT
>Ga0209303_1001491_pt1 | contig 14338 bp, 9 predicted proteins | sample SidtaG_3_FD_187449 | JGI IMG/M metagenome (GOLD analysis project Ga0209303, IMG submission 187449) | Marine algal microbial communities from Sidmouth, United Kingdom - Sidmouth_Asex1 metaG (SPAdes) (version 2) | ecosystem: Host-associated > Algae > Red algae > Unclassified | place: Sidmouth... | reverse complement strand
TGATAGGCTTGTTCTTAGGACTAACATGCTCAGCTCAAAATATAATTGTCAAGCCGTACTTGCAAGACGCTTCTCCGATAGAAATGGTTATTATGTGGGAGGCCGACGACACTGGAAGCGGAAGGGTTGATTACGGGACATCTCCATTTAATTTAAATCTGTCTCAACCGAGCACAAGTCAAACCGGATCGGGTTCTTCACGGATACATACTGCTCAACTTTCATCTCTAGCTTCTGGACAAAAGTATTACTATAAAATTTCGATGGCTGGCGGGCAAACTAGCAATTTGTATAGTTTCGTTACGACTCGCAGTCCTGAGCTTGAATATCCGACACAATTAATAGCTATCTCCGATATGCAACGTGACGGGAGTCACCCAAATAAGTTTCAAGAAATTATTGAATCTGGTATTGTACCAATTATTTATGATGAAATAGGTGCTTCATTAAATGATCTTGAAGGCATTTTAATTCCTGGTGATTTGGTGCCTACCGGCGGAAGTTATTTTCAATGGAAAGATTATTTTTTTAATCCCGCCGAAAGTTTGTTCCCATATGTGCCAATCTATCCTGTACCCGGTAATCACGAATATTTCGGAGGTGGTTTGCCAAATTTTATAAAGTACTTTACGTTACCTGACAATGCTCCAATAGGGTTAGAAGATCAATGTTGGTTTAAAGATATTTCGAATGTGCGCGTAATAGGACTTAACTCCAATAGTGCTGCTGCCGATCAATCAACGCAGATCGAATGGTTGTCACAGGTTTTAGCTTCTGCATGCTCTAACCAGGATATTGATTTTGTATTTACGCAGTTGCACCACCCTTTTAAATCTGAATTATGGACACCTGGGGAAAATGATTTTACGGGCCGAGTCATCGATTCGCTCGAACAGTTTACCTCTCAATGCAATAAACCGTCTATTCATTTCTTTGGACATACACATGGATATAGTCGCGGCCAATCGCGCGATCATAAACATCTTTGGATCAATGTCGCAACGGCTGGCGGGGCAATCGATAATTGGGGCGAATTTCCAAACGCCGATTATGAAGAATTTGTAAAAAGTCAAGATGAATATGGATTCGTGCTCATCGATGTCGAAGCTGGCCCTGAAGCGCAATTTACCATCCGCCGATATTCACGTGGAGATCAAGATACGATCATTGACAATCAAGTTCGTGACGAATTAATCATTTATAAAATTAACTATCCACCCGAGCAACCTATAAATATTTATCCTCAACAAGGAGATACCATTTTATCTTCATGTATCCTACTAAAGGCTTCCGAATTTAATGGTATCCCAGACAGTATTCAAGCTGCGCATTGGCAAATAGCTCAGAATGCCAATTTCACTGATTCAATTGTGATATCAAAATGGTTGCAAAATGAAAACTTTTACTTTGAAGAAAACCTGCAAGCCGGCGATGATTTAACAGATGCATCATTTAGTGGGTTGCCGTTGAACGAATTATTGTCATGGCGGGTGCGCTATCGGGATCAACACTTAAACTGGAGCCCTTGGTCAACACCTACCACATTTTATGTCACGAATAGCGTCGATACAATATCCGGGAATTTAATTCAAAACCGGGGAGCAGAATCTGGTACAACCAACTGGATAGGAGACATCGAATCGCTCGAAAATGCTGAGTGCAATTCTGTGAGCCCTTTTGCAGGTGCGCATAACTTTGCGGTGGGTGGCGTTTGTGCAAATGAAATGAATGTAGGTCTAGCATATCAAGATATTGATCTTTCCCTATTTATTAATAGTATCACTACAGGTCAGGCACGTGCTCGGTTCGGTGGATATCTACGAAATTTCAACGGTTCGGATCTGCCGGAAGTGTATGTTGAATTTTATCAAGGACAAAATTTAATCACCACGACGAATAATATATCATCTAATCAAAGTATGTGGCTATTAAGTGAGACCGAAGTTGATGTCCCAACTAATACTGACAATTGTCGACTATATTTAAAAGGGACGCGCAATGCGGGCTCCGATAATGACAGTTATTTCGATGAATTAATGTTTCAATTAGTTGACAATGTGTGTTCAGACTGTTTTGGAGACTCCAATGTCGATCAGGATCAAGACGGGTTTTGTGACGACCTCGATTGTGACGATTTTAATAATTCAATTTATCCAGGCGCTTTAGAGCTATGCGATAGTTTGGATAATAACTGTGACGGGTTGGCCGATTTTGGAGAAGTCGTCACATGGACAGGCGCCGGAACTTCCCAATTGTGGGGAGAGTCCGCAAATTGGGACCAACAAATGGTTCCGCTGGCGTGTCAGTTTGTTGTCATCGGCGCGTCTGCTTTAGTCATCGTCGATGGTGTGCATGCTTGCAAGGGTATTGTTTCACATAATTCAAGCCAGATTGAAATTCTCCCACAGGCATACTTGAATGTAGACAGTCGCAAGGACAATTCGATTGTCCCGGCTTTTATTGAAGGATTGCTAGAGGTGAATGGGCGTTGGGAGGTGCGGTAGACGGATAATAAACCAATAAAAAATACAGTCCCGGTTTTCTTTTTTTCGATGAAAAATCTCAGTAATTTCATAGTGTAGAATTCAATAAATCACGTTTCCTAATAATATATCTCAAACCCTAGACAGCGTTTTATAGTTAAGACGTGTCTATAGATTATATCGTTTAAAAGAAATATTGTCGTGTGTATTAGGGGCCTTTTCTCCAATACTCTTAATCTACTTTGACAGCATCTGCTACCTCAAATGGTATAAAAAGTTCAATGTCAGATCGCAGGGATTACTAGAATCTATTTAGATCTTGGTTACTTTGAAAAATCCAGGCGATCTGATGTTTTTTTGTCGAGAAATCAAATTTATTGAGTTGCTCTTCCTGTGTTACTTTCTATTTTCAAGAGCCCTTCTCGTCTAACAAAATTATATCTACGTTATTTTTTCGTCTACTTTCTACGCCATGAACATTAGATGACTGTTTCATCATATGATTGCTTCGTTTCAGAACATACATCTGCGATCGGTTTCAAAATTTTTATACCTTTATTCTCATGAAAAAATTTATAGTATTTCTCCTGTTTACATGTGCAACATGTTTTTTCAACGTTAGCGTGGCGCAAGAATCAAAGTATGAAGAAGATCAGTCTTTAAATCTTAATTTAAACAACTCCGAAGATAATTTAACAGCCTTCATAAAAGCTCGTGCTTCATTGGTCGAAGGAGAGGAAGTGATATTTTATGCGAAAGGAGATATTTATGGATTTGTCAATGGCGATCGCGACAAGGCATTGATGAGTTTTGAAATGTACAATATCGCACGTGCAAATAAAGATGAAAACGGAGGATACGTATTGCTCTCGCGCGAAGTCGGTGTGTATAAAGACATTCGTTCTGGAAAAATCCTCGAGTCCTTTGTCAATCCATATACGCAGGAAAAAGTTGAAGTCGTGCATGTATGGAACGATCCGGTCAATCAAAAATTTACATTAAAAAGCGAATACGGTGAATGGAGCATGAATCACACTTCTTTAGGAAAAGATCGCATATGTATGAATGCAGACATTTTTCTAACTTATCCTTCGCCATTGCCTGTGGCTTCATATCCTAAAAATTCACAAGACGATATGTATGAAGCAGCAGAGTTATTTCAATTCTATTTTTCACGTACTGATATGAATAATCCAAATTTGAATTCTATTCCTGTTGAGATATCATGGACACGCATTGGACCGTGGCTTCCATGGATGAACATGGGGCAACGTCCTGGAAATATGGTTTACCATTGCACGGGATATAAATTAATGGGTGATGACTACGATGAGTTACCAGCAGCCTTCATTGATTATATAAAGTCAACTAAACCAGAATTTACAAATGCCCCAGAAGTATATTCCAAGCCTAATGAAACAAGTTGGACTTATTTCAAAAAAATAAACCCAATCGGTGAAATGAATGACGAACCAAATCCGGGGGAAGCTGAAAAGATGAAAATCGAACAGCGTAGGCAAAAAACTAACTTGGAGAAAATGGATCGTAAAAAAATTATGCAAGGAGCGGAAATCAAACGACGTGACGCCATGAAAGAAGAGGACAACGACGAATGAATAACTAATTATCGTACTATCCGACTTCCGTAACGTCAATTACAAACTATGATTTAATTTAGACCACCGCTTCCATAATTCGCTTGCAGATAAGGGAACTCACATTTTATATATAGCATTTGGTTATTCATCAACTGTTGAAAAGATTGAATAGCGAATTATCTCAATACGTCGTAGGTATAGCAAACCAATCTTTTGCTTTGATTATCGCTAAAATTCAGTGTTTCCTCAATCGAAACGGGAACTCAAGTTTTGACCTGAACCGTTTGATTGTTGATTATAGGAATTAAAAAACTGAACGTCACAAATTTTTTTTTTGCAAGTAGACTGAAACTCAAATGATCATTTGATTTCTGGTTAGAAGTTTAAAGAAAAATCTCCAAAAATCTCAAATTTAATTATTCTACATACCGCACAAGCTTTCCAACCATCTAACTCGAAACTTCTTCCCGACTCAAAAACCACTTAGATATCAAACCTTAAACTTTAAGCATTGAACCTTGAACCTTGAACCCCGAACTAGTTTTCGCCAGTTGAGAGTTGATCCTGCATTTTTGTGTTTATTGATTTCTCTACAGGCTTGCATTGATTAAAAAAATAAGCATTTGATTCTTCACCCCAATTTGGTGAAATGTCCGAAGCAGGTTTGAATGCTGCGAATTTATCTTCCGCCATTTTAAATTGTTTGGCAGCATTTTTCTTGCCACCTCCAAACGCTGCTGGCGTATAAAACAAATTCTGTCCTTTTAAATAATGTGGACGAGGATTCGTTGGGTCAGCTTTGATTGCTTTGTCTAATTGGGCAAAAGCCATAGGCGTATATTTTGCACCGTTCGCCATCGGATTAGGCCATATGTGCGCCATATAGATATAGCCCTGAGCCGTCAACACTTCAGAATTGTCAGGAGCGATTTCTTTCGCTTTATTCAATGAAGCTTGCGCCTTATCGACATAGCTCATAATCTCACCTCCACCTTTTTGTAATTCTTTAGTGGCCATATAGACATATGCCAAAGATGAATAATATGATGGTAGCCATTCGCTTTTTTCCACGGTAGCCACACGTTCCATTTGATTTGCGGCATCCTGAAGCTGCTCCATCGAAGCGTTATAGTTGATGTTAGCAATGTTCTTGCTCATCATTTCTTGGTATTGAGTATTTTGAGCCATGAGGCCCATAGTCGTCAATAAAAGGATAAAGCAACTTGTAATTAACTGTTTCATAAGCGTATAGATAATTTTATAGTTTTAAAATAGACTTCTGTTTTTATGGTTTATACTCGGCATGTAAACGGAATAAAAAAGCCCATTCGGATTTCATGCCGGTATAACACGTATAACGCAAACAAGGTCAATCTGGTTTCACTTGTTCGTCTTTATCAAATTTTTGACCAATCGACACAAACATGCCGATGAAAAAGAATCGCTTCGCATCCGGTTTGACGGCATAGCTTGGAAACATGCCATCCATATTTGGTGTGGGCGCAAATCGATACCCAAAGGTGTTATCAAAGCCAAATATATTAGACACAGATGCAAAAACAACGGTAAAGTTGCCTTTAATATTCGTTAAATAACTGGCATTTATACTTACGTCTTGAAATGGTTTTGTTCGCTCTTGGTTAAAACCCGGTAGATTAGGATCGTTGTATGGTCGACCACTTCCATAAGAATATGTGGCATTTAGGGATGTTGTGATATCTTTTAACCAATATTTGAATACACAGGAAAAATTATGCGTCGATGCGAAAAACGGTGTTGCCGTCGTCGGATAATCTAGATAATCTCGCTCTGTATCTAAATATGAATACGAAATCCAATAATCACCATATGTCAACGTTTTGCGATCGCGAAAAAACAAATCTATTCCACGCGCATATCCGTCTCCTGAATTAGAACTCAACCATTGTTGATTTTCCGGATATTTTATCAAGTTGTCGTATTGTTTAATATATCCTTCCACACGTATGATCCGACTATCTTTATTATATTGATAATTGGCAATGTAATGTGTCGCGTTTTCAAATTCAACGCGTTCATTGAATTTCAATAGATCGTTGACGGGTGCTTGATAAAATTTACCGAATGCCAATGAAAACTGGCTTTTGGGCCCGGTCTTGTAGGCGAGGGATACGCGCGGTGCTGCGTTCCAAGCATCGAGCACCCCTGAGCGCTCCAACCGTCCTCCAATTTTGGCGGCAAATCTTCGTGTAAAATAAATATCAGATTCTACAAACCCTGCAGAATAATTTTCTTTTATCGTTGAAGGGAATGTGTTGTTTTCTCTATCTATAAATCGCTCATCGTATTTATTGTAAATATGTTCAACACCCATATTCAATGTGACATTATCATTCAAATAATGAATTAATTTAATTTTTCCTTGAGTCGTAATTTCATCAGAGGCGACCGAGAATAATTCATCCACATTTTGATCGTCGGTTGCGAAACTGACGCCTGTCATGAAAGACCACTTCTCTCCAAGCGCCTCTCTAAATGTAGAGTTTACATATAAATTTTGATTTTTTAATTCCAGAGAATTTGTTTGACCAATATCGATTAAATCCGCATATTGAAACTCAAGCCAGCTACTGGAATATGTGGCATGCAATTTATACATGCCGGTCTCTGAAGTTTTATGTCTGAATACGGCCTGACTTGAAACGCTTTGAAAAGGTTTTTCCCAATCTCGTTCTTGTGGCACAAGATTAATGTATGGGCCAAGATTGATATAGTTGGCATCCACGGAAAGTGAAGATTTTTCCCAAGCATGTGTATGGGCTAGTCCACCGCCGATTGACATTAAATTAATTCCAGTGGTCGTTTCGGTGGCGAGATCAACACTGTTTAGGATCAAAGCGGATGAGAGCGCCTGACCGAATTCTGCTGAATACCCACCCGTACTAAATAATGTGCCTTTGAATAAAAAAGGTGAAAATCGACCTCTTGAAGGTACGTCTGGGACAGTCGCGCCATACGGATTCTGGACTTTCAATCCATCGATGAAAGTAGCAGTCTCAGAAGCTGCACCTCCACGCACGAATAACTGCCCGGTTTCACCTACACGTTGCGTGCCGGGTAGGGTATTGAGCGCCCCAGCGATATCGGCAGCTGCACCGGCAGTCGTCACGATATCGAGTGAACTCAGAACCACACCCTTCTTTTCGTCGCTGGCCTCGAAGGCTCCTGCTGTGATGATAATTTCTTTCAAATTAGCCGCAGTAGGTTGCAATTTTATCAATAATTCCAGCGGTTTATTTTCAAGTGTGACCTCCGTTTCATAATCTTTGAATCCGATATATGTGATCACTAATGTTTGATCTCCAGAAGCACTCGTGCTGAACGTAAAATTACCATCTACGTCTGTAGACGTGCCATCGTATGTACCTTTCACAAACACATTCGCGCCAATGACCTCAGCACCTAAATCGTCTTTGACATGACCTGTTAGCTGACTTTGCGCGCTCATTGACCTAAATCCAATGATGAACAAAAAAAATAGTGAAAGGCGTAAAATTTGGATCATTATTGCTTGTGTCGTGATGGAATTACATCAAATATGCTCAAATTCAAATGAAGGGAGGCATCATTTTCAGACAAATACGGATATTTCATCGATGGATAAATTTCATAGTCAAAATATTGTCTACGCACGAAAAGTGTCCGGCCGCCACGAATTTAGGAACGAGACTTGACGTCATATTAAGTTTTTAATAGGATTACAAGCGATTGAATGGCTCTATATTTGCACGCATGTCATTTGATTTATTACATACGGCGGAAGGGACGAAGGCGCGAGCAGGAGTATTGGAGACTGATCATGGCGCTATTCATACGCCAATTTTCATGCCTGTCGGCACCCTTGGGACTGTCAAGCGTATCCAGCAGTACGAACTGAGCGATGAAATCAACGCTGACATAATACTTGGCAACACGTATCATTTGTATTTGCGACCGGGCATGGAACTACTGGAGCAGGCTGGTGGCTTGCACAAGTTCATTAATTGGGAGCGACCAATGCTGACCGATAGTGGAGGTTATCAAGTATATTCTCTGGGAGATCGTCGGAAAATCACCGAAGAAGGTGTTATTTTTTCATCGCATATCGATGGTAGCAAGCACACGTTTACTCCAGAGAATGTCATGGATATTCAGCGGACGATCGGTGCTGATGTGATCATGGCCTTTGACGAATGCACGCCATATCCTTGTGAAAAGACATACGCTGAAAACAGCATGCATATGACTCATCGATGGCTTGATCGATGTATGAATCAATACGCAAGTCGAAATAGTTTGTATGGGCATCGACAGATTTTGGCACCGATCGTGCAAGGTAGTGTCTATCCGGAGTTGCGTCGTCAGTCGGCCGAATATATCAGCAATGCCACGAGTGAAGTGTATGCGATTGGCGGATTATCTGTTGGCGAACCGCACCAAGATATGTATGCTATGACTGACTTATGCACTGATATCTTGCCAAAGGCCAAGGCGCGTTACCTCATGGGCGTAGGCACACCGATGAATGTGCTAGAATGTATTGATCGTGGTATTGACATGTTCGATTGCGTATTGCCAACTCGAAATGCACGTCATGGTCTTCTGTATACAGAAAATGGAATCATCAATATCAAGAATAGTAAATGGAAAAATGATTTTTCTCCACTAGAAGTAGGTGGTGCTCATCGCGTAGATGACCATTATTCAAAAGCTTATGTGAGACATTTATTTTCAGTTAATGAAGCGCTGGGTCAACAAATAACGAGTCTACACAATATTGCCTTCTTTTTAAAAATCGTTAGAGATGCCCGACAGCATATATTGGCTGATACATTTTTAACGTGGAAAAACGACGCAGTCGAACGATATGCGAAGCGACTTTGATGGAATAACTTGATATGTTTAAAATTCTTGACAGATATATAATTAAAAAATTCCTCGGAGCATTCTTTTTTACAAGTTTGCTGTTCAGTTTAATTTCAACTGTAGTTGATTTTTCTGATAAGGTGGATAAGTTTGTTAAAGCAGATATGTCGGCCAAGCAAATTTGGCTTGAATATTATTTGAACTTTATTCCATTTATTAATGGAGTGCTATGGCCATTGTTTTCATTGATTGCCGTCATTTTTATAACCTCTCGATTGGCAAAAAACGCTGAAGTCATTTCTATATTAAATGCTGGTGTAAGCTACTGGCGTTTTTTGCGGCCGTTTTTAGTTTCAGCTCTGATTATAGCGACGTTGCATTTTTTTGGAAATCATTTATTGATTCCACACAGTAATAGTATTCGCTATGGAATGGACACCGAGTTTCTTGGAAAAAATAAAGAAAAAGGCAATTCGCGTGATGTCCATGTTTTCATATCGGAAGATAGCAAAGTATATGTGCGCAATTATTTTCGTAGAGACTCGAGTGCACGCGTAGTACGTCTAGAAAAATTTCAAGATAATCGGCTCGCGGGATATCTCAAGGCATCACGTATGCAATTGACCACACCACCAAATTCATGGACGCTTGAAAATGTGCAACGCCGGACGATTGATCTTGATGGCAATGAGCACATCGGGCCTATGATACCGAAATTGGACACGACCATTAACTTATTTGCAACAGACTTCACGTTTCGTGTACATGATAAAGAAGGGATGGTCTCTCAGCAACTCATCGATGCGATTAGAAAAGAGAAATTGAAAGGTGCAGGAAACAGCTCGCTTTTTGAATTTGAATTACATCGCAGGACATCAGAACCGTTTACGATATTAATTCTTACCATTATCGGTGTGGCGATAGCTTCCAGGAAAGTACGTGGAGGTATTGGTCTCCATTTGGCCATCGGCGTATTTTTAGGTGCACTGTATATTTTTATCAGCAAGTTTGCGTTTACTTTCGCCGCGAATGATCAAATATCTCCATTGCTAGCGGTTTGGATTCCCAATATTTTATTTTCGATTGTTGCAGCATATTTAATCTTAAAAGCACAAAAATAAAAAAGCCACCAAGCTTGCGCGAGATGGCTTTTTATTTTTATTTGACAACGAACTTTACTTTTCCATGCACTTTGAATAATCAACTGCATGAAGAGCTAAATCATACCAACTGACTTCTGCGTCCTCGTATAACTTAATAAAATCCTTCCCGCAGTCACCCCAAAGAGCAACGAATTCTTCGTCGTATTCTTTCTTTTTGACTAAATATGCCGGATCATCACCTTTCATAACGTAATATGATTTTGCGTCTCCTCCAGCCATTTTAATGCCACCCACACCCCATGACGTTGTTTCTTTTGCTCTCGGGTCGTGGTAAATCTTAACATTTTTACTAAATGTTGGATTCAATAGCTGCATCATTAATCTTTCAGTCTTTTTCTTCAATTTAACCGTCGCATTTTCATAGTATGCGTATCCGTCCTTTAATAAATCACTTTCGATCGCTGGATCATCCCACTGCTGCATGTCAGTTGCGAAGTCCATTTTTTGATTTAATTTTTCAAGACCAGAAATCGGTAAATACATGAAATCGATATCTTCTGCATCAATTTTATGTTTTTTTCCTGCGAAATCTTTGATTTTTACTTCTTCGATGAGGCCTTTATTTCGATCTAAAGACTTCATGTTGCCCTCGATCTTTTTACCATCTTTTAGAGTGATAAAAGAGGTCTTTTTTGATGACACCGTAAACGATGGTGTCACTAATTGTTGTGCACTTGTTGTAAATGCAAATGCGACCAATATCGCAAGTGTTAAATTTTTAAACATATTAATAATGTGTTATTGTGAATTGTCTACTCGTACGATTTTCGACATACTCGCCTTACTCTATTGAGGATTTTCAGGTGTCTCCATAATTTGAAATTAGCTCAGCGATGATTTGACCATCTGAGCAATTAATTTATTATCAGCTCGTCCGGCTACTTCTTTGCTCGCCATTCCCATGACTTTCCCCATATCTTTCATCGTCGAGGCGCCAGTTTTTTCCATGATTGATTGAATAATAGATTTTAGTTCATCATCACTCAATTGTTCTGGTAGATAATTAGAAAGCACTTCGATTTCTTCGCGTTCGGTCACAGCGAGGTCTTCTCGGTTTTGCTCATTGTAAATAGCTAGAGAATCCTGCCGTTGTTTAATAAGCTTTTGTACTAATTTAATTTCTGTTTCTTCCGTGATTTCATTGCCACTGCCATCTGTTTCCATGAGCATGATAGCGGCTTTTATCGCACGAATACCGCGAAGTGCTTTTTGATCTTTTGCGCGCATCGCGGTTTTGAGATCTTGATTTATTCTCTCTTTGAGTGTCATTTTATAATTTTAATTATCTGTTTGCCAATTTGTTCAACACACGGGCGATTAAGCAAGTTCCTCACGGATTTTATTCAATGCAGAGCCTGCACGAATCCAATCGATTTGTGCCACATTATATGTGTGATTGACGTCAAATTTGTCTTGTGTATCATCGCTGTGCCGCAGCACGACTTGTAATGGTTTTCCTGGCGCCATATCCTCCAACCCTATGATGTCAATAAAGTCATCTTGCCTGACAAGATCATAATCATTTGGATTGGCAAATGTCAATGCTAGCATCCCTTGCTTTTTCAAATTTGTTTCATGAATACGCGCAAATGATTTAACGATGACGGCATTTACTCCTAAGAATCGCGGTTCCATTGCTGCATGCTCACGCGAAGAACCTTCTCCAAGATTTTCTTCTCCGAAAACCACAGTACCTATACCAGCGGACTGATATGTGCGCGCAGAATCAGGAACTGCCATGTAATCATTCGTGATCATGTTGAGCACTTTATTGGCCTCATCATTGTAGGCGTTGATCGCTCCGATATAGCAGTTATTTGAAATGTTTTCCAAGTGTCCACGGAATTTCAACCAAGGACCGGCCATCGATATATGGTCAGTTGTACATTTCCCCTTTGCTTTAATAAGTGTGCGCATCCCAATCAGATTTTCAGCTTTAATCGGCTTAAATGGTTCCAATAATTGAAGGCGATCAGATGACGGATTGACAACTACATTCACACCGCTACCATCTTCTGCCGGTGGGATGAAACCAGCGTCCTCAACATCAAATCCGCGTGGAGGTAACTCAATACCCGTCGGTGGATCAAACATGACTTCCTCTCCGGCTTCATTGACTAACGTATCCGTCAACGGGTTAAATTTCATACTACCTGAAACAGCCATTGCGGTTACAATTTCCGGTGATGCGACAAACGCATGCGTGGCTGAATTACCATCATTTCGTTTGGCGAAGTTTCGATTGAAAGATGTGATGATAGAGTTTTTTCGTGTCGGGTCATCCATATGCCGCGCCCACTGTCCGATGCATGGCCCGCAAGCATTTGCCAAGACCACGCCACCAATTTCTTCAAATGTATCGAGTAATCCATCGCGTTCAACAGTATAGCGAATAAGCTCAGAGCCCGGTGTTACCGTAAATTCTGCTCTCACTTTTAATCCTTTTTCCTTGGCTTGTTTTGCCAAAGAAGCGGCCCGAGTGATGTCCTCGTAAGATGAATTTGTACAAGACCCTATGAGTCCAACTTCCAACACTGGTGGATAATCATTGTCTTCTACAGCCTTTGCAAACTCAGATATAGGCCACGCTTTATCTGGTGTGAATGGACCGTTCACGTGTGGTTCGAGTGTCGATAAATCAATTTCTATGACTTGATCAAAATATTTTTCAGGGTCAGCATAGCACTCCGTATCACCAGTGAGATAGTCTTTGACGCTATCCGCTAGTTCTGCTACATCAGCTCGCTCTGTGGCATGAAGGTATCGGCTCATTGATTCGTCGTAACCAAAGATCGACGTAGTGGCGCCAATTTCAGCACCCATATTACAAATCGTTCCTTTTCCGGTACAAGACAGTGATTCGGCACCGTCTCCAAAATATTCAACAATAGCGCCAGTTCCGCCCTTCACGGTTAGTATACCAGCGACTTTCAAGATGACATCTTTCGCAGAAGTCCAACCGGAAAGTTTTCCTGTGAGTTTTATCCCGATTAACTTTGGGAACTTCAATTCCCAAGGCATTCCTGCCATGACATCAACGGCATCTGCGCCTCCGACTCCTATAGCGACCATACCTAGACCACCACCATTTGGCGTGTGCGAATCTGTACCGATCATCATTCCACCAGGAAATGCATAGTTCTCTAATACAATTTGGTGAATGATTCCTGCTCCCGGTTTCCAAAACCCAACACCGTACTTATTACATACAGAAGCTAAAAAGTCATAAACTTCTGAATTGACATTTTTTGCTGTAGCTAAATCCTTTTCTGCTCCTACTTCGGCTTGAATCAGGTGGTCACAGTGAACAGTCGACGGAGCCGCTACTTCCGAACGACCTGCCATCATGAATTGGAGCAACGCCATTTGTGCTGTTGCATCTTGCATAGCCACCCGATCCGGTGAGAACATGACATAGTCTTTGCCGCGTGTGTACTCTTGTAACGGTGATTCAGGGTGCAGATGGGTGTAGAGAATTTTCTCTGTGAGTGTCAATGGACGTCCCACTTTAGATTTAACTTCATCAACACGTTTGGCTATAGTGTTATAGTGCTTCTTAATCAATTCAATATCAAATGCCATAAGTCGTCGTTTTGTTATGTTGAAAATCGGGATGACAAAGATAGAAAACGAGAAGGACAGAAATGTTCAAGAGGTTTTGTGGGTGCATTTCATTTTGTCGTCAAAAGACAATTTATGCTCTACAATTAATGTGTTATGTCTGAGAGACCAAATGGGCTGTGAATACACCAACCGTATCAAGAATTAATTCACTCTTAGGACAAAGGGGTATTGAGAAAATGAGATCATTTTCTTGTACAGTACGTTTTTGGATTGTTCAACTCGAGGAATTTGAGTAGATTTTAGCTGATTTGTGTTCAGCTTATGGATAAAATGGGAGGTTCTAGGGGGAAATGGAAGTCAAGCGTTGTTTTGACTAATTGACGTAGTACGTCAATTAGTGATCCTGCTAGATCAAGGCACCGCATCCCCAATTCACGAAGCAATTCACTCGATTCCAACCGGGCGCAGCCCATATAAATTGATTGTTCCCTCTCTGTATCCTTCACACGATACAATTCATTCGAAGGCCGATATATTTCCAACTCCTGAGCTTGATCATATTTCAGATTTAAAAGTTCTTCCTTGACCGCTTCCGCTTCTTCGACTGATTCAAAGACAAAGCGTTTGTATTTGCTTAGTGCGCCAA
>Ga0209303_1001486_pt1 | contig 14360 bp, 16 predicted proteins | sample SidtaG_3_FD_187449 | JGI IMG/M metagenome (GOLD analysis project Ga0209303, IMG submission 187449) | Marine algal microbial communities from Sidmouth, United Kingdom - Sidmouth_Asex1 metaG (SPAdes) (version 2) | ecosystem: Host-associated > Algae > Red algae > Unclassified | place: Sidmouth... | reverse complement strand
CATGGTTATTCTTTCGATAACATCTTCTGAAACAGCATGCGAAAAATTTATTCGGAAAACATCGGCACCAGCCAATATCATTTCCTTCAAAACTTCTTTTTTGGAAGTTGCTGGCCCAAGGGTAGCAACTATTTTAGTCTTCTTTTGGGTCGGCATTCTTAAAAAATTAAGTTATTCTTTGAATTCAGTTTTTCGCAATCGAGCATATAGGCAGTCATCACACTAGGAATTTCTTGGATGCTCTTAATCATAGTGTCGGATAAATCTTGGTCGATTTTTATAAAATAATCAACCTCTTTATGCTCTGGCACCAAATGATGTTTTGCTGATGACGGCATATCTTTGAAAAGACCTGTCATGCTTACATTCACATGGCCAAATATCCCATTGGGGAAAAGAGACCAATTGCTATCCGTTTTTTCATCGAACCATTCAAATAGCGGAAAAGCGAGATTCTCTTCGAAATCGACATCTTGTTTGCTGCGACTGAACATTGTTTTCAATTTAGCGTTCAAAGCATACGCCAAGACATGATCTTCTTGATTGCAATGTAGGGCAATCAGCATGAACCATTCGTCATAAAAATCTTCCAGGATCTTATGCTTTGTCCCCATAATGATGTAAAAGCGAAATGTAAATATAGGACAATAACCCAAAACCGCCACACAATTTTAGAAGGCGTGGTACGCAAACGTAAAGAATAACGTTATAGTAATGTTCGAAAGATACTTTAAGAATTGTCCATTTTGTCTTGTAAGGCAAAATAGGCTCTTTTAGAAGCACGCTCCTCGGCCTTCTTTTTCGAAGTTGCACGCGCTTTGGCAATTACATTGTCTTCGATTGAGAGTTTGACGGCAAAATGTTTCAAAACATCGTTGCCACTATCTTCATAAACGTTGTAATCAAAAGTCTTTTTCTTTTTTTGGCACCATTCGATGACCAAACTTTTGTAGCTTATTACCCGGCCTTCCAATTGTTCGATGTCGACATAGGGTTCTATGACGCGTTCGTGAATAAACTTCTCGCAATAATTGTAACCCCTGTCTAAATAAATAGCCCCGACCAATGCTTCGAATACATTGCCATGTATATTATCGCCAAAATGAGTCTTAGGTATTCTACTCTGCACGAATTCAATCAGGTTGAGATCTTTACCGAGTTCGTTCAAATGCTTTCTACTAACAATTTTTGACCGCATTTTTGTCAAGTACCCTTCATCACCCTCCGGCACTTCATCATATAAATATTTTGAAATAATCGTTCCTAACATAGAATCTCCCAAAAATTCAAGACGTTCATAGTTCATGGGATTCCCCTTTTTATCTTTCTTATTGGCAGAGCGGTGCAGAAAAGCCTTCTTATAAACTTTGAGTGTTTTTGGCTTAAACCCTAAAATCTTGGTTATTCCCAAAAAAAAATTCCCATCCTCTTTAGAATGGGAACTGAATAAATGGGACGCAAAATTCATTATTTGATTTAACTGATTTTTCTGAACACCACGCAAGCATTATGTCCTCCGAAGCCGAAAGTATTGCTCATTGCCACATTGACTTCTCGCTCTTGTGCCTTGTTTAAAGTCAAGTTCAAACTAGGATCGATATTTTCATCTACCGTCGTATGATTTATAGTCGGTGGCACCAAGCTATGTTCCATAGCCAATATAGACGCAATTGCTTCGATGGCCCCGGCAGCTCCGAGCAAATGACCGGTCATCGATTTTGTAGAGTTGATATTTATGTTCTTGGCATGTTCGCCAAAAACTTTTGAAATTGCTTTCAATTCAGCTACATCGCCCAAAGGTGTAGAAGTACCATGGGTATTTATCGCATCGACTTCATCGATACCGATTCCACCATCCTTTAGGCAATTTTCCATGACTTTCACAACGCCTATGCCATCTGGGTGCGGCGCGGTCATATGATAGGCGTCACTTGAGAGTCCGCCACCGACAACCTCGGCATATATTTTGGCACCTCGCGCTTTGGCGTGTTCGTATTCTTCCAATATCAGTGCACCGGCTCCTTCCCCTAGAACGAAACCATCCCTTGTGGCATCGAAAGGTCTTGATGCCGTTTCAGGACTTTCGTTTCTTGTCGAAAGCGCATGCATGGCTCCAAAACCGCCTACACCTGCTTGAGTTACCGCTGCCTCGCTTCCTCCTGTCACGACAACATCACAGTACCCCATACGAATATAGTTCAGGGCATCGATCATTGCGTTGGCAGCTGATGCGCAAGCAGATACGGTTGTATAGTTGGGGCCCATAAAACCATGCTTGATGGAAATATGCCCGGGGGCTATATCAGCGATCATTTTTGGAATAAAGAAAGGGTTGAATCTCGGCGTGCCGTCTCCTTCGGCATAGTTCACTACCTCATCTTGAAAAGTTTTAATTCCCCCTATACCTGCACCCCAAATAACCCCGACACGGAATTTGTCTACCGCTTCAAGATCAAGTTTTGCGTCGAGAATGGCCTCATCAGATGATATCAGCGCGAATTGTGCGAACCTATCAAGTTTCCTTGCTTCCTTTCGATCAAAATAGTCTTCAGGATTATAATCTTTTATTTCGCAGGCAAATTTGGTTTTGAACTTCTCGTTATCGAAATGTGTGATAGAAGTACAACCGCTCTTTCCGTTCTTAAGTCCTTCCCAATATTCCTGAATATTGTTTCCGATAGGCGTCAAAGCACCCAAACCTGTGACTACAACTCGTTTTATTTGCATTGAACCCGGTTTTTCTGAGCTAAGTGAAATTAAAAAAAATTATCCATGCAGCGTTGTACCACATGGATAATTTTAAATCTCTTATCAAGTAAGCATAAATTTACTTCGCTTCTTCTATATAACTAATAGCTTGACCTACAGTAGCGATGTTCTCTGCTTGGTCGTCCGGAATTTGAATATCGAATTCTTTTTCGAATTCCATTATCAACTCAACGGTGTCCAATGAATCGGCCCCTAGGTCGTTAGTAAAGCTAGCTTCTGATACTACTTCATTTTCATCAACACCCAATTTATCAATGATGATAGCTTTTACTCTTGATGCAATGTCTGACATAATAATTTGGTTTTAAATTTTAACTGTGGGCAAAAATAAAAAACTTTAGATGAATAACACTATTTACGGTTAAAATGTACTACAAGAACTCATTTAAACTTTTATAATTGGCTGCAAAATGTCTTTATCCCCCTGTATTTCGTCTTTTTCATGCTCCATAATTAAAACTATGCAACACAAAAAAGTCTTCATATTTGGGCAAAAATCCGATTTTTCGCTTCAACCAAAAAGATTAAAGTGAGTTCTAATTTAAAAAAATCACCGCAAGTGTGTTACTTTCGTTTGGTATTTATTTCGTCGATAATCGATAGTCTTGCAATGAAAAAAATAGTACTCTTTGCCTCTGGTTCTGGATCCAATGTTGAAAACATCGTACGTTACTTTCATGACAAGAACAATTCGGTTATTGCTCCCACAGTGCTTACTAACAAAAGAGATGCCAAAGTCATAGACAGATGTAATAAGTTAAATATCAATTGTTTATATTTTAATAGAAATGCTTTTTACGATACTGATTGTGTTCTGGATATTCTTAAAGCCGTTAAGCCCGATTTAATGGTTTTAGCAGGATTTCTTTGGAAGATGCCTGAAAAGATCATTCGAAATTTTCCGGAAAAGATCATAAACATTCACCCCGCACTCTTACCGAAATATGGCGGCAAAGGCATGTATGGAAGTCATGTTCACAAAGCCGTTAAAGAAAATAAGGAGGCCGAAACGGGCATTACAATACATTATGTCAATGAAAATTATGATGAAGGTGCTGTTATTTTTCAGGCAAGAACACGTATCAGTCGAATTGATTCTTCAGCCGATATTGCGAAAAAAGTACATGAATTGGAATATGAACATTTTCCTAGAATAATAGAGAAATTGTTATTCGAAGAATAATGGCCAAGAAAAAGAAATTTTATGTCGTCTGGAAAGGAAAACGCCCCGGTATTTTCGAATCATGGAATGATTGCAAAGCTCAAATCTCTGGTTACAAAGGCGCACAATACAAGTCGTTCTCAAACTTTGCAGAAGCCAAAAAAGCCTTCAATGGAAACTATGCGGACTTCAGTAAATCGAAATCTAAGATTCCTAAACTTTCCCAAGAAGAGCTTTTAAAATACGGCACCCCAAACTATCATTCGATTTCGGTAGATGCGGCCTCAAGTGGAAACCCCGGAGTAATGGAGTATCAAGGGGTCGATACCCAGACCAAAAAATTACTTTTCAAGCAAGGACCCTTCAAACAAGGCACCAATAATATCGGGGAATTTTTAGCCTTGGTTCATGGCATAGCATATTTAAAAGAGCGAAAAAGCGACCGAATTCTTTATACCGACTCTCGAATCGCCATGGGGTGGGTGCGCAAAAAAACATGTAATACTAAACTTCAAGAAACGCCGAAAAACGAAACCCTGTTTGACATGATCCGAAGGGCCATCAAGTGGTTAAAAGAAAATGATTACAACACTCCGATCGTAAAATGGGAAACCAAAGCTTGGGGTGAAATTCCTGCTGATTTTGGGAGAAAATAAATACCTATTCACTGTTGTGAATACATGTCAAAATCTTTGGTCACTATCAAGAGTGTCAAAACTAAAGTCTTTTAAGTTGGCTATGTTATAGAAAATAGGAATTCAGTCAGGGGGCGACAGATACGGCAATCCCGTCGAACAATGAGTTGACCATGTTTTTAGCATGGTCGCGAGTTGATTGGGAATTGCCATTTGCGTTCAGATAATCTTTATCACTTTTTTGGGCTAGATAAACATAATCTCAATGCAATAAAGTATTATACCAACTTCCTTTACGAATTCTATTCGAGAGGGTAAATACATCTTATAGCGGTTAAAGGTTTTTACCGTATCCACCTTCCATTGTTTATCTTCAACTCTAGAAAAAAAGAGCGCCACCGTTTACGGCTCCCATGCCAAAATGTAAATCCTAAGAACTAAACATTTTACATCGCTTACACAGTATGGTCTAGAGAAATGATACAAATTTTCAAAATTACCTTTTTCCAATTGCTCTATTACTTTTTTGATGGAGTCGGAAATTTATATTTTGTAACTTATGGTATCTGCCTTACCAATCCTCTTAATTTTATACATGGTCGTAATATGTAGAATCTAAAAAACCATTATTAAGCAAATCCTCAAAGTGCTCGTCAACATCTATCAATTATTACCGCACCGCCCTTAGCAGCATTTTCGAATAATCAACCCTCTTCAAAAGGATATTCGACGCCAATTCAATAATCGTCGTCATACGTATAATCCCCATAATGAAAGGCCTCATGCAGAATTGTAACAGCTACGAAAAAAAGGACGTTTTCACTATATTTGAATCCAGATTAGGCTTTCTCCAGTTTGTTGACCAAATCAATATCGAAGTCAAGAATATTGCATGTTTAAAAAAGTTCGCGTTCCTGCTCAATTACGAACTTCTTTTGGTTAGTTGAATTAGGATAATTTTTGAATCAGGCAATTTTCTTCTAAGCTGAAAAGTGCATCGCAATGAAAGAATAAAGGTCTAGTTCTCACCGACCTGAGAAACGGCAACGACCCACCCTTCATTTGATTTTCTAGTATTACCTTTAATTATTGCCCCTTCTATCGGATAAAAAATTGAATATCTTAAGCTCTTCGCTTTGCAATCAATTTTAGAAATTTTTATGTGAACGGTATGTTCTGAAAATTCAACGCTATCCTTTTGGATTAGTACTTTTTGATTATTCGATTTGATATTCAAGTTTTTGTCAATAAATTCTGTTTTCGAAAGTCTAATAGGTAATCTTTCTGATAATTCAGGATGTAAGAATATTTGAAAATCTTGAGTTGATAATATTTCTTCAATAAGAGCTACTTTTTCAGAATTCTTAAAGCAGGAATTTTTGACTTCTGCCAAAACTTCTTCATTCTAGCGATGATAAGTTCTAGACTCATTTTTGCAACTTAGTGAAATGAACATGAGCGACGACATCAAGTAAAAAACTTTAACTCTCATGTAGCCAATTAATTGTTTCGGTTTAAAATTAGTCTTGCGTTTTCGGGATGTACGATATTCCCATAGACCTCATTTCAAATTTTCTGCCTTCTTACCCAGAATTTTCAAATCTACTGGTAACATCTTCTTCTTGCTTGGTACGGCACTTTGTTGTCTTGATTCTCAGCGTCTTCCAAGGCAAAGACAACACATGGCCGTCGAAAAATTCCTAACACCTGAATAAAATATTCTAATCTAGAATACCATGCTCGCTAATCTTAATATTCCATTCATTTTCTTTCTTATAGGCTTTCCTGGCAATACGTGCATGTTCCCATTGATACCAAATTGTAAATAATAAAAGCCTCTTTTCGCACTCAATTTCAGAAAAATTGATTTTAAACATCCTTTCCGTAGGCTGCATCTAATCTTTTAAGTTTACGGTGTGACCATTAACTAAAATAGATAAATCTTTTGTGAGAAATTCATTTTTTTCAAGTTCAATCTGCAAGTATTTATCAAAAATGGGATTCAGATAAATCTGTAAATCATCTGATTCCAATATTTTCTGAACAATATTTCCTTTTCCTTATTTTCAAAACATTCAGATAGCTTTGTAGTTTGAATCTTGATAGCAATTGGCTTACTTTTTATTTTTTCTTTACAACCTAAAACAAACACACCAAATACTATAAATAAAATAAATTTATCGCCTTTTATTATTCAAATCTGTTTAAAATTACCCTAGCATTGTCAGGCTGAACATTAGTACCGTAAACTTCAAATTTGACCCCTTCTTCTCCGTCATAAGTAAAATTTTCATTATTGTTTTCTCCCCAATGCATAAATTCATGTAATATGGTCGTACCCAGAAAAAATAGGTAAGCCTCGTTAGATTCTTTTTCTTTTAACCCTGAATGGTTCTTTTGATTTACTTCTTCATTGCAACCAAAGGTCAAAATTGTTGAACAAAGCATGAACAATTTTCCTATTTCAACGCTACTTATCATAATTTCCAGTTGTTCAATTTATTAAGAATCAATCTCGCCCTATCGGATTAAACGTTTTCCCCAACTACCCTTCAGTTCGCAACTAGTAGCCGAAAGTTATGAATGTCACTTGTCGCAGAAGAGCGATAGCAGGTATCGTATTTTTAATCTGACTTATGTCCCTATGTCAATCGAAACTTAATAAAGAGATTCAGGGTTCAGTCAATAATTATTAAAAACTTTAACCGTATCAATTTTCCATAAATCGTCTTTATTTTTTGAAAAGAAGAAGACCTAATCCACAGTCCCTATCTCAAAGTTTGTATCCCAAAAAACAAGCACTTTGCGTTAGTCACAAAATATGGTTTTGAGAAATAATTCAGTCGTTTAAATCGTTTTTGTGTGTTTTATCAAACTTTCGATTGAATCTGAGAATGGTGTGTTTCATAACGCAAATGCCTTTCAGAGTAGATAAGGTCATGAAAATTTGGTTCAACAATTTAATTTTGATCATTAAGTTTTTTTCTCTGGAAGTACAGCTTACATTATAATTAGAATAATTGCATATCGTTTCATTTTATTGCCGATTAAAGTGTACTATTTTTAGGCCTCAATCTTTTGAAGTTTTCTTTTTTTCCTATTGTCAAAATTATCGGTCATTCTTATTTAGATTGACCAAATCAGGCCCTAAACGATATGTAGGAAACACTTTAAAGATCCACCTGCCAACTACTGTTCTGTTCATTAAAGAAAAATACAACACTCTTTGATCCGCTAATTGGGTTTACATGAGTGAAAGAGCCTTTGAGCGCATCTGTAAAAGTTACTGTTTTACAAATAGTTTTTTGATTCAATTTTTAGTCTCTATTAATCGAATCCTATTTAATTGGATTCGGATTTAACCTATAATTATTAAAGATTTTGACCGTATCCAATTTCCACAAATTGCTTTTGCGTTTGGAAAAAATAACGACTCCATCCGATGCCCCTATCCCAAAGTTCGAATCCCAAAAAACAAAGCACTTTTCTTGTGTCACGTAATATGGTTTTGAAAAATAATCCAAATGTTTAAAATTTCCTTTTTTTGTTTGGTTTATCAAATTCTTAATTGAATCAGATACTTTGATTTTATATTCGACCGTGTTTAACTTATTTTTCTTTTTAATTTGATTAACGGTAGTCGAATCAAAAAAACCATGAAAAATTAGTTCCTCAAAATGCTTATCCAAATTAACCAGTTCTATCAAAGAATCAATATTTGAATTACTATACCGACCATATTGGGGGGGTCTCTCCAAATAGAAAAGATCATAAAAATTTGGCTTAACAGTTGTACGTTGAACCTTTGATTTTTTTTCTTTGGCCGTACAACATAGTATTAAAAGCGCAATAAGTGCGTATCTTTTCATTTCTTCGCTAATTAAAGGGCATAATTTCTATGCCCCCATCCTTTGTTATATGAACAGCTCCACCATAAGCTTCATTCTCGAATAACCAACCTTCTTCAAATGGGAATCTATTTCCGGTCCAATAATCATCATTATTTTCATAATCCCCAAAATGTATTGCTTCATGCAAAACGGTCACCGCCACGAAAAAAAGAACACTTTCACTGTACCTCGAACCAGATTGCGCATTTTCTAAGTCATTTACCAAATCGATATCGATTTCAAGTATATTAGGTTCTTTAAATCGACCCAAAACTGAACCCAACTGTTTGATTTTTATAATTGGTCCATCACCCCAAGTTAAGGTTTCTTTTATTTGAGCAGTAGTCATATTGGTATACTTTTTAAACGTATTAACAATTGTCGCATTATTGACCAGTTTGGGCAACTGGTTCATCAAATACTCTGTTAATTTAGGGTAATCTTCACGATATTCCGCGGCTAGGTTCTCCGGGTATTTGATCAATGGGGTTGGAGATACCGCGATACCATCGAATAGTGAGTTCACTATATCTTTAGCATGGTTTCGCAAGGCCCAAGAATTGCCGTTGGCGTTCATATTATCGTTTATCTTTTTTGCGAGCGTCGGATAATTTCTTTGTAAGAATAGTTTTTTGGTATTGTCGAGCTGAAGCTTAAAGCCCAAGGCACCTACGGCGCTACTATAGTTCACCCCTGTACCCCCGGCAGAAAATGCAGTACATTCAGTACAATCGTTCGCGCTACTTTTATTGTCTTGATTCTCCCCATCCTCAACCACGAAGACAATTGTGCATTCCCCAGGGTGATGGCAAATACTCCCCGATCCAAATCTATAAACACGGCCATCAGGTATGACATGATAGACAGTAATACTACCTTGAGAACCATGGTTCTGTGTATTATATGAACCATTCTGAGATCCTCCTGGGCTTCCGCCATTCTGCATCTCGATCTCTTCACAGCTTATCGGATCACCATTGGGTGCGTATACAGTAGGGCAATCGGACTTTCCAAACCTTCCATCTTTAAAAAAATGCTGGTACGGGTGTACGTTGATTGCGCCGCTGAATTGTGAAAAATCCATACCCCCATCCTTACCGCTGGTCAAGAAAGCCTGCATATGTAGAGGGTCGACCGTAAAACTCATAACATAGGCCTCTTTCGATTTGCCTTTTTTATTCTTGTTGACCACAAGATTGTAAAACGTATTGGGCGGGGCTTTTTTATACCAAAAGCGCATCGTAAAGTTCTTGTTGCCCTCTTCGTCGATTATCTTAATGATATTGCTACGGTCTATAACTGCTTTTTTGCCCTTGCTCGAAAGCGCATCGACCCCAATTTTCGAAATCAAGATTTCATTTAGTTCAGGTAGCTCTTCTAAGGTCACACGCTCCGAGACAAGTGGCGTATGCTCAAGATAGACCGCCTCGTTTTCTTGGATAGCATTCACGACTTCGGGTAATGGCTCATCTTGACGGGAACAATTCGTTGCCAAAAAAACGGAGCCTAAAACAAACAATGTGATTTTGCCGTATTTCATCAGGGAATTTTTCATTGTAAAATTTGTATTGGTTTTCTCTAAAGTACAAATTACCCCCCCCCAATACGTTACACGAAAACCATAAAAAAGTAGGGTTTTCATATACTAAAAATCGATAAAGTATTCTGTTGGTGTATTCATTATCATACTAAAAATAGCAAATTGCTTAAAATTATGATCAATCTCATCCTCGTATTTAGCAAACCAAAACCGTATATTTGCAGCTTAATTTTTCTACCCCATGGGCAAACTTTTGATCGTAGGTACCGTTGCTTTTGACGAAATCGAAACTCCGTTTGGAAAAACCGATAAAATTTTGGGAGGAGCAGGTACTTTTATCGGACTTGCAGCCTCACAATTCAATGTCGAATCGGCAATCGTTTCGGTAGTTGGGGAAGATTTACCACAAGAATATCTTGATCTTCTAAAAAATAAGAACATCGATATTTCGGGAATAGAAATCGTCAAAGGGGGCAAGACTTTCTATTGGAAAGGTAAATACCACAACGATCTGAATTCTCGTGACACCTTGGTGACCGAATTGAACACCCTTGCAGATTTCGATCCGATAGTTCCTGAAAATTTCAAAGATGCCGAGGTAGTGATGTTGGGCAATCTGCATCCGAATATTCAGATGAGTGTAATCGATCAGATGACAGAACGACCAAAGCTCATCATTTTGGATACCATGAACTTTTGGATGGACAATTCCCTGGAAGAATTAAAAGAGGTCATCAAAAGAATAGACGTTCTAACGATCAACGATGAAGAAGCGCGTCAGTTGACCAACGAATATTCGTTGGTAAAGGCGGCTCAAGAGATTCAGAAAATGGGTCCGAAATATGTTGTCATCAAAAAAGGCGAACATGGTGCATTGCTGTTTCATGAAGGGAATATCTTCTTTGCGCCAGCTCTTCCTTTAGAAGAAGTATTTGATCCAACAGGTGCGGGAGATACTTTTGCAGGCGGATTTTCAGGTTATTTGGCAGCAACGGGGAACATTGATTTTGAAAGTTTAAAGAAAGCGGTTATACATGGTTCGAATTTGGCATCGTTCTCTGTCGAGCGATTCGGAACGGAACGAATGGAAAAATTGGAAAGAAGTGAAGTACATAAAAGGCTACATCAATTCAAGGCCCTGACGCAATTCGATATCGAATTACAGTGAAAAAATATACGCCCTGAAAATTCGGGGCTTTTTTGATATATCTAATTAAAAGCTAGCGATAAATAATGAGCGATGCGATAAAGCACGAATGCGGAATTTCACTTATCCGTCTTTTAAAGCCATTGGAGTATTACAAAGAAAAGTACGGTTCGGCCTTCTACGGGGTGAACAAAATGTACTTGATGATGGAAAAACAGCACAACCGTGGCCAAGATGGGGCAGGCTTTGCCAGCATTAAATTAGATGTACCGGCAGGATCACGATTTATGAGCCGGGTACGTTCGGTAGAGCAGCAGCCTATTCAAGACATATTCGCACAAATCAATCAACGAATAAATACAGAACTTCAAGAACACCCTGAATATAAAGATGATGTTGCCCTCCAGAAAAAAAATATTCCATATATAGGCGAACTACTTCTCGGCCATGTTCGGTATGGCACTTTTGGCAAAAATAGCATGGAAAGTGTGCACCCTTTTCTAAGACAGAACAATTGGATGCATAGAAATTTGATTATCGCGGGCAATTTCAATATGACCAATGTTCACGAACTTTTTGACAACTTGGTACAATTGGGCCAGCACCCCAAAGACATGGTCGACACGGTAACCGTTATGGAAAAAATCGGTCACTTTTTAGATGACGCGGTTGCCAAACTCTACAAGCGAATCAAGAAAGAAGGGTATACCAAAAGAGAAGCCTCGGCCTTGATCGCCGAGCGTATCAAGGTCTCTAAAATTTTAAAAAGGGCCGCGAAAAACTTTGACGGGGGTTATGCCATGGCCGGCATGTTAGGTCACGGGGATGCCTTCGTTTTAAGAGACCCAGGAGGAATTCGCCCAGCCTACTACTATCAAGATGATGAGGTTGTCGTTGTCGCTTCTGAAAGACCAGCGATACAAACGGTCTTCAATGTGAATTATGAAGATGTTAAAGAACTTGAGCCCGGTCACGCGATAATCATCAAAAAAAGCGGCCGCGTTTCATTAGACCAGATTCTTGAACCAAAAGAAAGATTGGCCTGCTCTTTTGAGCGTATATATTTTTCTAGAGGAAGCGACAAAGAAATCTATCAAGAAAGAAAAGACCTTGGAAAATTACTTTTTCCACAGATTTTAAAATCAATAGATAACGATATCAAGCGTACGGTATTCTCTTATATTCCCAATACGGCAGAAACTTCTTTCTACGGAATGGTCAAGGAGGCGCAGAACTATTTGAACAAAAACAAAGAAGAAGAAATTTTATCGATCGGCCCTTCAATCTCAAGGGAAAAACTTCACGATATTTTAAAAGTACGCCCCCGTATAGAAAAAGTAGCCATCAAGGATGCCAAGCTGAGAACCTTTATTACCCAAGACGATAGCAGGGATGACTTGGTCGCACACGTTTACGACATAACCTATGGTTCTGTTAAAATAGATGATAACCTAGTGATCATAGACGATAGTATTGTTCGAGGTACAACTTTAAAAAAGAGTATTATTCGCATTTTAGATCGTCTATCACCTAAGAAAATAATCGTTGTTTCCTCAGCTCCTCAGATACGTTATCCCGATTGTTACGGTATCGACATGGCCAAACTTGAAGATTTTATCGCATTCAGGGCTGCATTGGCACTACACAAAGATGGCGGAACCATGAATCTTGTTGATGATATTTATCAGAAGTGTCTGAAACAAATTGACACTGCCGATAAAAATATTGTGAACTACGTTAAGGAGTTTTATCGTCCTTTTACCCCAGAGGAAATATCGACCAAAATCGGTCAACTTCTGAGTTCAGAGAACATCAAGGCTGAGGTCGAAATCATATATCAAACTATAGAAAACCTTCATATCGCTTGCCCAAAGAATTTAGGTGACTGGTATTTCACCGGAAACTACCCTACTTACGGAGGGAATAGAGTGGTCAATAAATCATTTATCAATTTCTACGAAGGCAAGAATGAAAGAGCTTATTGAACCCCTTGCCAAAAGGATTAATCGACGAAATACATTGGTTTGTGCACTTCATCGATAATTTATGTATTTAATCGTTTTTATGATTGTTTAGAATTACAGCCAAGTTAAATTCGAACTTGCCATAGCATAAGTAGGTTAAGTTCATGGTAAGATTTGGGGCAAAAAGGTGGAGTCTTCTCCACCTTTTTATTTGTCTAAAATTCAAAAAATCCAATTTTCCCACCCAGATAAAATTTACTTTACAACCAGGTGCTTTCAAGACCAGTAATTCTTCAGCGGACCAAATGCAATCCATTTAATTTTATATAAAGTGCCCAAGTTGCACTTCAACCGAATATTGGGGAGTTTAACAAAGATGTTTTCCGGCGTGTAAGCCTTGCCATATATTTGGAGAACCATAGCATAAGTAGGTTAAGTTCATGGTAAGATTTGGGGAAAAGGCGGAGCAATGCTCCGCCTTTTTATTTGATACGAATACTACTTAAATTATATCTTCTTCGTGAACTTATGCAGAGATTTTTCTCGAAAATTTCAATGCCATTTTTCATCCTGTAATCTTAGATTGGAAAGAAAATATATCTTTTTTAAAAGACTGAATGGGTTTCTACCGATATAGGGCTCAAGGTTATAAAAGCCATCTTTATTTTCTTTGGAATTTGTAGGGCAAAAATTATGGAATTACCGTTTAACCAAGGATCTTGACGTTCGTCTAAAACCTTTTTTTCCGGTGCGTATTAACTCTATTTTTGAAGAACCATAGCATAAGTAGGTTAAGTTCATGGTAAGATTTGGGGAAAAGGCGGAGCAATGCTCCGCCTTTTTATTTGATACAAGCCTACTATTTAACAAGGTTTAACCCACTTTTTTTGATATTTCTGTAAGATTTGGGAATTTACAATAACTTAAATATTCCTAAAATTCCTTTTTTATTTCCTGTATTACCAGTATTTTAGCTTTGCCATAGCATAAGTAGGTTAAGTTTATGGTAAGATTTGGGACGAAAAGGGTAGAGACTTCTCTACCCTTTTCTATTTGTAATAAAGAAATAAAAAAAAGCTTCCAAGATAAAGTTCTTGGAAGCTTTTTTCAATTAATGCTATTTCTATTTGTTAGCAGCGTAGAGCTCAGCAACTTTGTTCCAATTGATTACGTTAAAAAAAGCGCTCACATAATCGGGTCTTCTATTCTGGTAATTCAAGTAGTATGCGTGTTCCCATACGTCCAAACCTAAT
>Ga0209303_1001485_pt1 | contig 14363 bp, 8 predicted proteins | sample SidtaG_3_FD_187449 | JGI IMG/M metagenome (GOLD analysis project Ga0209303, IMG submission 187449) | Marine algal microbial communities from Sidmouth, United Kingdom - Sidmouth_Asex1 metaG (SPAdes) (version 2) | ecosystem: Host-associated > Algae > Red algae > Unclassified | place: Sidmouth... | reverse complement strand
TTGCTGCCCCAGCTCAGATCGCAAGGAAGCTTCCGTAGACATCCTCACAATAGTGCGCTCGAGGGCCTCCTGATCTGACCACTTCACTACCAGGGCATTATGCTCGTGAGACACCACCTCGGCAAGTCCCCCTGAATCCGTGCTTATGGTAGGTCTGCCGCTAGCAAAATATTCTAACAGCGTGTGAGAAATTCCTTCCATAGAAGAATAGATTAGAGCAATATCAAAGCACGCACTTTTCTCTACAGAGTCTTGCACTCTACCCACCATAGTCACGCGATCTGAAAGATTCAATCTCCGTACACTCTCGGAAATAGTCGCTTTCAGAGACCCATCACCACAGATAATATAGTGCCACGGTGGCAACTCATCTCGCACACTAGCCAGCGCCTCTAAGATTTGCAATATGCCTTTTTCTTTCTCTAGGGCCACCATGGTACCAAGCAACAATTCATCATGCGCCACACCCCACTCATGTCGTATGGCTGCGCGTCTAGATGCCTCCATCTCTATAGGGTCTCGGAAATTGGCAATATGCTCGATAGCACCTGCCTTCACATAGTCCATTTCCTGCTCAATATCCCGAGCGATATAATCGCAGGTAGTAATACTGTGAAGAATGAGCTTGCGATGATAAAAACGATCCTTCCAGCGATCACGGAAATCATCTTGCCTTCCTATACGTCTTATAACCGGGACGCCAATAGCAAGCCCAGCCAGTCCTCCTATTTGAATCTCGCGAGGATTATTTACGATTAGTACATCGATCTGGTGGGACTGTATGTATCGTGACACATATAAGACTGCTCGCGGATCAAAGTCAAAGCGGATGGTAAGCGGCTTTACATGCAGTCCCTCGACATCTCTCTCCCAGAGAGGATTACCTGGATGAGCGAGTATATGAATCTCATGTCCAGCATCACGCAAGTAGTGAGACACACGTAGCATCCATACACTGACACCGCGCCATATAGTCTTATGAGATAGAAAGAGGATCTTCATTCTATAAGTGAAAGTACAGCTCCTAGTACTCTCGATATGTCACAGAAATAGCCTTATCGATAGCAATCTTGCTCGCCTCCCTTGAGGAAGTAAGTAGTTTTAAGCTTTCGCTCAAATAATTTCTTTCCATAACTTCACCTATGCGCTATCTACATATCACTGTCCTGCTGATTTCTAGTTTTATCATTTCTGCTTGCAATGCACAGATAGAATCCGAGACAACGTCTATGGTCCAAAGAATAGATGCGATTAGCGCTGACTATACGTATGACTCTGGTGACGTAGTCAAGCGCCTGTACCTCGATAAAGCTGGAGATATGTGGATATGCACCACAAAGGAAGGTGTATACAAATACAATGGGAACTCGTTTACGAATATATCTCGGGCAGATGGACTATGCTCCAATCATGTAGATGCTATCATCGAAGATCATAAAGGGACAATTTGGTTTGGTACGGATAAAGGTCTGTGCCACTATGACGGAAATTCATATACCACCATTCCCCTACCCCAAGATGATCCTCAAGATGTATCACCGCTAACTGACCATCCGAGTCGCTCGTCAGAAGTTGTTCTTTCACTTATTCAAGCAAGGAGCGGTGACTTTTGGGTAGGATCAGATGGTAGTGGAGCCTATAGCTATGACGGTAAGTCTTTTACTCCTTATGTAAAATACGCAGGGAGATTACAATCAGATAGTACTTACAATAACTGCATCACTAGCATCTTAGAAGACAGCAAAGGACACATATGGATATCGTCGTTTACGCACGGCGGGCTGACAGAATATGATGGCGATCAGCTCATCCATCACGCCTTGAAAGATGGCTATGGTGATGGGATGGTTTCCACCAGCTACATGGACAGTGAGGGTCATCTCTGGTTTGGCACGCGGAATAGCGGTATTTACAGATACAATGGAGTAGAGTTCAAAAATATTAAAGACGCCTCATCAGGTGAATCTATCGCCATGGCATGTATGGTGGAAGATAGAAATGGTCTGATATGGATAGGAAGCTTCGCTCGAAAGGGCGTGTATACTTACGACGGCACATCCATCACCCCGCTCGACATCGATGGTAGTGATCTATTGTACGACATCAAATGCATAGCTATGGACAAGGCGGGACATATATGGTTTGGCGGTAGATATGGCCTCCTTTGGAGATATGACGGAAACGAATTAAAAGACTTTACTCAGGCCAAGCGAGCTGCGCTCCAATAAAAAGGGCTTTACCTCTACTGCAAAAACTCGTGGCGTATGGCACCGTCCTTTGGACGAAATTATAGACTTATCGAAAATAGGACAATCTATAAATCAAACCATTTAGGCCGTAAAGAGATATCAAGGCTAACCAATAGTCAGAATATCAAAGCTATCAACTACACTTACCTAAAATAGTGTCTGAGAATATGCACCGCTCACGAGTACAACACAAAGGAATAACGTATGTATGAAGCGTTTCATAATTTTTCCCTTTAATTAGATGAATCAGGTTTGCTATTCGTCAGATCTTGTAAAATGTCATTTGCTGTATTTATAATCTTGAATATCTCGTCGATGACTGGAGCGATCTGCTTATGATAGATGACCACATTTGGTGATAATTCACCTGTTGCCTGATAAGACTTGATAATTTTTAAGGCACTCTTCTCTACGTCCTCTTGCCGTCGGAGTAGGCGATCAACATGTTGACTGATAGAATACATATTACCATCGGTTCCAATATCCGAGTAGTTTACGAAGTATGTATCCCAGAAGTAGTCTATTAGGTGAGTCTGAAGACGGGGCGAATAATATGTCCGCTGATATCTCAAGGCAATCTCTAGAAAAAGAGTATTATTAGAATTCTTGACATTATAGATCAATAATTCCTCCATACGCTTTGGCTCTATCCCCTTAAAGTACTTCCCTTGCAAAAAGAAAATTGCAGCTAATTTCTCATCTGATAGATTCGTTTCGATAATAGATGAATCTCCCATAAAATAATTAAACACTAGTTCTTCAAATTCATGAGTAAACTTATCGTGAAAACTAAAAGAATTTAAACCCACAAATATGGTGCAGCCATCATGCTGAAGAGACTGGTAGTAATCCGAGTAGTACTCTCTACTATGAGCAGCGGTACAGCGATCCATATTCTCTTGATTACGAGCATATTTCCGTTCTAAATAATCATGTAGTACAAGCTCGGCAGGAGTCTTCATTCTCTCATATTCTAGAGATCTTATGCAATTCTCAAATGCATCAAATATTGCTAGTAAATCCTCGACCTCTTGGTATCTCAGTCGATCAATAGATGATATGTGCCCTCCGAATTCGTTTACGATCATAGCCTCATACTCCGCGTACATTATACGCAGCTTCTTAAGAGAATTTCTTCTTCCCTCAATCATTAATTGCTCTATCCAATTACATACCTTTTGACGATCCGGTCGATTTTCATTGACCACCGCATCAGCTCCGAATGCTTCAAATCCAGCATTTGGCCAAAAAGGAGTCAATAGGCTGTCTAGGAGGATTGCCTTATACGGTCTATCCAGCAACTCTGCCCTAAGAGAATCAAGCGTTTTACTAGTAGCACTCGGCTGAGTACTGCCATACATAGTGACGTGGCACAATATTGATGCTGCACAGCACAATAGGAAGCCTCCATAGCATCGTCTCATTTCATCCAATTTTTACTTTGTATCAAGTCTGACGGATCATAACTCCAATCGTATTGGTCTATAATCTTTAAATCAAGGGACGCCTCTACATCGCAGCACCTAAGTTCCTCGTATCGCGTTCCAGCGGAACAATCACCATCAAAGTCTGGTGTTCTGCCCTGTTAGCAAGGATCTAGATCAAAATTACCGCTATAATGTGTCAAGGTGTCATTTGCCCATTATGCACTGCCCAAAACTTGTGTTAGTCTATAATTCAACCAAATTTAGTAAGTTCTCAAGAAATCAATATTTTACACCTGCGATCCAAGATTCATTCCACTCTATTCAGCTAAGAGCCACGATATATCTAGGGGGGTCAGCTTGTAGGATTAATCAGCACCATCCGTGAGAATGCTCTGGATACCCATCAATCTGGTTGAACCGCATAGATTCTTAGCATAACAGATGATATACTAGAGCACCAGTGCGATCATCATCAATACTCAATCTATAGGAGTGAGAACCAGAGAGTATGGATACGAATCACCTCATAAAGAGTTCACATGATTGACAAAACGTAAAGGCTAAAATCTCAATTAGAAACATTACCTATAAACTGGAAGCGCTGTAACGCCGAGACAGTATAAATCATAGGAATAAGTAATCTATAGTAAATACCTTGTACCAAATTTAATTCATCTTCACAAAAGACTTAACTATTGGATCTTTAGAGATCATATCAAACCTTATGCGATAGACACTAGGCTTTAACGACGTTATATCAATATTGATAACACCAGTATGTGTCAAATCACTTCCATCCAGACTTCGTACCACATCGCCAGCACTATTTATCAATTCTATTTGCAAAATTTCATCGTCTAAATTATTTCGTATCCACAAGTTGCTGGATGCTGGTGATGGAGAAACTGAAATCTCATTATTCGTAGCTTCCCTAAATGACAAGTCAATAGACTCTTGGCTCCTTTCCTTCAACTGATCCAATCTATGATAAGTGAGAAAAGCTGTCTCAGAAGAATTACCTACATTGTGAAAATTATAGTAACCAATCCTTGTAATATCCCATTCACCTAATATATCGCCACCGATAAAAACTTTATCTCCCGATAAATAAATATCACGTACTCTCTCAGATGCAGCACCTCCATATTGATGAGATTTCAAAATATTACCGTGTATGGCATCCAATTGCACAACCGCTATATCAAAAGAACCATTCGATTGAATACTCAAATTTGAGCCCTGGACATTACCTTCAAAATCAAAAACACAAACTACATATCCGTAATTAGAAAACGTCAAATAAGTCGTACCGATATTGGCAGACGCGCGAAGCTTTTCGGACCATACTAATTGGCCATATTTATTGACAGCTGTAATCACAATTTCAGATCCATTGCTCACAACAGTACTATTTTGAAACTCTCCTGTACCAGAGCCCTCGAGTATGATGTAATGCAAATCATCCACTGGATTATATAGATAATTAGTCGCACTTAGCTCACCTGTGAGATTAAAAGAAATATGAGTTTCGTCTGCCCTCTTATCCCAGATAATAGATTCCCCATTACGACTAGTTCTTATTAGTTCACCGTTTATTTCTGTTCTGTCCCCTAGTCCGATTAAAATGAAAGGTGAGTTCAGACCTTTCAAATCATCAACTAGGGAATAAGTGGGATTATTAACGATAGTACGGACACTGGCACTACCATTGATCAAATCCATTTCAAAATAGTTTTTGGAATCAAAGGCGCTAGGAATTATCAGTACTGACCCCAAGGCAACATTTCCTCTACACGTACCTTTAAATAATACACCACCTGTTTCCAATGAAGCCTGTAAATCCATAGACATATCAATCGCATTAAATTCAAAGCTCTCCTCATGACTATGATGACTAATTTCAACTTCTTGTGAAAATCTTGATTTAACCACATTATCCTGCTCAACATTATAGTAGCCATTATCGAAGTCAACTAACTCCAATTGACCATATCTGGTTTCTAATCTGCTTCGATACAAGACATTGCCCCTATTTGTTTCTAGGATAGCACTTGGAAAAACTCCATCTTCTCCATAGTTTATAAAAAACCCTTGAAAACGTGAATATTCGAATGACTGGTTAAAAAGAAACTGATCTTCCTCTTTCTCTCGATAGGCGTAAACATCCCAGCGCTCTTCATCAAAACTAGAGCAAATCACCTCCGTATACTCGAATTGCTCACAGTTATCACATGTATTCTGTAGCAAACACTGGTATCTTAAACACGTTTCGTCATTCACAGTGATGTATTCTCCCATACAAGCCGGGCGATGCTCACATTCAATGCTTTCTATATCAGAAGTAATAATACGGAAATCATTAGAACAAAAGGTTACATGAGCACAAGGTGCTTTTTGCCTGAGTTCCAAGTTGCTAATAATCTCTTCCATAAAAACGTACAGCTCTGAACCCTCATAGTCCTCTTCATAATCCAAGATATCATAATGCCATTCCACGAGTTGAATTACTCTCATTCTTCTCATCGCACATTCCTCTACATCACGATTGAAGTCTACAAATTCTAGCATAATATCTGAAAGACAGTAATCATAGGAAGATTGAAACGTCCCGCAGCATTCTACTCTCCAACAATTTTCTGATATAGGATACTCAAACTCCCCAGTACAATCCTCGTCGATTAACGTGAGATCCCAAAATTTGAGATTCGACTCACAAATACGTACCTTATCACACGCAGAATACCCCCTACGATTTAAGTCCCTAAGTCTTTCTTCAACCACATTTGGATCATATGGACTATTGCCACTTACCAATAAGAGTAATAGTATTCGCCTGAACTCAGCTACTCTGTAATTCTCCTTATTGAAGTTCACTGACCCAGCATTAGTGCCTCTACACAACACAGGAGCCTTGCAAGCCTCCAGTTGACCACCTTGCGCGTTCTCCATATCTATGGTACCTGTTTCGCGGATAATGTTATTTGCTACTAGCTCATCGCTGCAATACCAATCAAAAACGCACTCGTCTTCTTGATAGTGACTATATCTAGTCTCTACATACTCCTCCATGATTTCAACCTCCTTTCTAATTGTACATCCACCTACGACATAGTCTAATTGATACACTCCAGGGGCTAGATTATCGAAAACTACTTCTGTGATGTCATCAGATATATCCCTAGTCTCGAATCCAGAGAAATATAGTTTGCCGACGATGCCAGGAATTTTAAATACCTTGACCGAGACGAAGCCATTTTTCAAACCGCTACAGCTCGCGGACGTAAACACTTCCATATCATTGTTCACTAACTCGACGCACTTCTCATCAATTAGACAACCATTAAAATCGATGATCCGACAGCAATATTCTCCAGATTTAACCCCTATCAGTAAAGACGTACTTCCCACTATCTCACCATTGAGATGCCAAGAATAGCTTAATCTATTACCACCTGAGGTCATCACCTCGATAGTCCCTTCATTACATGAGGGAGATGTCACAAAAGTTTCAAATCTTAAGGACTCTAAATATAAATCTAGATCAACTGTCTGGCCACAATAATCTTCAACGGCGACTCTATGTCGGCCCTCTCCGAGGTTAGACGCATAAGAATATTCAGAATCTGTCGTTTCCCAGGTGTAGGAATACGGCGGAATACCTCCTAATACTCCAACTGAGATCATTCCATTACTTTTACCCTCGCACGGGTGAGTAATTCTGGTAGTAACGTACATCTCTGATCCAGAGGTCTCTTCAACATTCATGCACTCCATGGAAGAACATCCTGTATAAATACTCGTAATCGTCATACAATACTCACCAGCTTCCAGGTCATATCGCTCTATAGGCTCATTGCTACTATGACCACCTATACTTACACCATCACTCCATAGGATATTAAAGACATCTTCCACTCCAGCTTCATTCCAAATCAAGGCGTATATACTACCATTGTCTTGGCCAGAGCATGCATTCTTAATCTCATAATCTATGTTTGGCGACATCTTAGTTCTTAAATCTAGTGTATCTCGCTTTGTACAACCCAGCTCATCAGTAATAACCAAAATGTACAAGCCCGCCGTTAAGTCATGAAGATTTGGTATCGGATTTCCCCAACGATCTGTCCATATTCTCGTCAGGGCTCCCGAACCACCCGACGTCTGCAGTTGCAGCACTCTAATACTGCCATCATTAGAAGCACAACTCGATGGATGATTTATGGAGTACGTGCTTTTGATAACAATTTCTTCATTTTCCACTATTATGAGCTCATCTGTGAATCCGCATGTTGCGCTGAGGTCAACCTCTAGAAAATAATTTCCTGGGCAAATATCAGGAATAATAAAGATATCAGAATTAAGCGCATATTCATAATAGGCATGAGTCTCTTCATTAAATAAAGTGACCTCCACTGGCCAAAACCAATCATCTTCATACTGCTCCTTGTCTCTGACAAGAATCACACTTCCCGTACACTCTTCAAAACAACTCTCAACTACATTCACCTCAAATAGTGGTTGGGAATATGCACCGCTCACGAGTACAACAAAAAGGAATAACGTATGTATGAAGCATTTCATAATTTTTCTCTTTAATTAGATGAATCAGGTATGCTATCCGTCAGATCTTGTAAAATGTCATTTGCTGTATTCATAATCTTGAATATCTCGTCGATGACTGGAGCGATCTGCTTATGATAGATGACTACATTTGGTGATAATTCACCTGTTGACTGATAAGACTTGATAATTTTTAAGGCACTCTTCTCTACGTCCTCTTGCCGTCGGAGTAGGCGATCAACATGTTGACTGATAGAGTACATATTACCATCGGTTCCAATATCCGAGTAGTTTACGAAGTATGTGTCCCAGAAGTAGTCTATTAGGTGAGTCTGAAGACGTGACGAATAATTAGTACCCTGATATCTCAAGCCAATCTCTAGAAAAACATTGTTTTTAGATTTCTTGATATTATAAATCAGCAATCCCTCCATCTGTTTCGGCTCAAGTCCCTTAAAGTACTCTCCTCGCAAAAAGAACATAGCGGCTATATAATCATCCGACAGATTCGCTTCGATGATAGATGAATCTCCCATAAAATAATTAAAAACTAATTCTTCAAATTCATGAGTAAACTTATCGTGGAACCCAAAAGAATTTAAACCTACAAATATGGTGCAGCCGTCATGCTGTAATGACTCGTAGTATTCCGAGTAATACTTTCTACTGAGAGCAGCCGTACATTGCTGAGAAACGATTTGATGTACTGCATATATCCATTCTAAATAATCATGAAGAACAAGCTCAGCAGGCGTTTTCAATCTCTCATATTCCAAAGATTTCAAACAAGTCTCAAATGCATTGAATATGGCTAGTAAATCCTCGATCTCTTGGTATCTCAATCGATCAATAGATGATATGTGACCACCGAATTCACTTACGATCATAGCCTCATACTCCGCGTACATTATACGCAGCTTCTTAAGAGAATTTCTTCTTCCCTCAATCATTAATTGCTCTATCCAATCACATACCTTATGACGATCCGGTCGATTTTCATTGACCACCGCATCTGCTCCAAAGGCTTCAAACCCAGCATCTGGCCAAAAAGGAGTCAATAGGCTGTCTAGGAGAATTGCCTTATACGGTCTATCCAGCAGCTCTGCCCTAAGAGAATCTAGCGTTTTACTAGAAGTACTCGGCTGAGTACTGCCATACGTAGTGATATGGCACAATATTGATGCTGCACAGCACAATAGGAAGACTCGATAGCATCTTCTCATTTCATCCAATTTTTACCTTGTATCAAGTCTGACGGATCATAACTCCAATCGTATTGGTCTATAGTCTTTAAATCCAGGGACGCCTCTACGTCGCGGCACTTAAATTCCTCGTAGCGCGTACCAGCGGAACAGTCACCATCAAAGCCTGGTGTTCTGCTGAGGTAGCAACGATCTGGGTCAAAATTTCCACCAGGATCTTTCCAAGTATAATTCGTCTTATATTTATCACTCCGATCAGGTACAAGAAAACCTGCGTCTCTACCCTCTCTAGATTTTTCCCAGATATCCTTGTATCCATCTCTATCCACATCATACTCTTCTCTATAAAAAGGACCTACATTCGGATGTAGATCACGATCTACATAGTTCCAAACTCTACATTCAATTTTGGCATGCTCCACTTCATGAGCAACGGTTCTATACAAGACATGAATTCCCTCGTCTGATCTCAAAATTTGTCCGTGCTTATCATACAACAACTTGCTAAATCCACAGGCTTCACCAATGCTAATATTGAGCCCTTTCTCCCCATAATCAAGGAGTACGTGCCCTGTCGGCTCACTTGTAGTGGTGCAAAAACGATTACCTGTGTTGAACGAACCTATTTGAAATTGGCAGATCCCGTACGTATTAGCGCTTTCTGAGTCAGGGTTATACGGATAACCTTGAAAGTCATAGTCTAATATCAACTTTGGTGGCGCTACTGGGTTATCGGAGTAGGTGCATGTAGACATATCATACAGATGCAATCCTTCGACGGAGACTAACAATTCTTGAATGATTGGACTTTGCTCCCAGTAGATAGCCCAATTCGGTAATGACTGCCCTAGTGCTACTTCATCTTTTAAAAAATAGACCTCTACAGGATTGTCTGCGCATGCGTGACTAGCATCTGCTGCAACCCTTAGCAAGCCATGTGTACTACCAAAGTGACCATTTTCTAGTATAATCGATGGATCTTGAGTTGGAGCGTGGCTTGGTATGACAGCCTTTCTACTGCTAGTTGATTTACGTGCAAATCCTATTCCAGCAGGACTACTCTCGAGATTCCAAAAGGCGTCAGAGTGATCGCAATCGTCATTTCCTAAGCTCCAATTCCATTCCTCCCCTTTTCCTTTGGCAGCATAAGTAATATCCTGCCCTATAATCACTCGCCAAGGATAAAACACTGGCACTCCGCTCACTTGATCAGTGAGTGTCGTGCCAAACTTTATTAAACGCACTTCATCATAGCACTCCGTTTCAGTCAATTGTATCTGTGCATCTATCTTCACTTGAGTGGACAGAATGAGAAATAGTGCTACTTGAACAGAAAGGAACCTTGTGTAGTAAAAATGGTGGAACGTCATACGTAATGATTTAAAGCTACAAGATACGCATAGTTATCGCAATCCACATAGCATATATTTCTAATAAGGAATGCATTTGAATGAAGGGCACCCAAATCTTATGTCATAATCTAGATCAACCAAATTTAGTTGGTTCTGAAGAAATCAAAATCTGCCGATTTGTGTCCAAGATTAAATCCACTCCGTCAGACTAAGAGCCCTGATTCATCTAAGAGGGTCAGCTTGCTGGAACAAACAGCTATAAGCTGTGAATGACACGATGATGCGGTTGTTGGCCACGTACTACTCGATTTTCACATTTAAATGTATTTGTGTCTGTAAAGGTGGTAAAGTTTTTCACTGAGAAGCGAGCTATAGTAGCCTTAGAAGTAATTTCATGGCAGATCTAGTGCGTATGGAGGCAGTGTAAGGCATCACCACCTGCGCTAGGACCAACCTCAGCCAAAGCTGGCTCGATTCTTGATATATTACACATACCTGTAATGTGTAAATAACTGACTATGGACTTGCTAAAAGGCCTCATGGCGATCTCTATCGCCCTATTCTCTCTTGTAGATAGCACCGCTCGCGACGTCTATGATGAGTTCACCATTCACTCAAGTAACACAGATGTCTCTAGCTTCTCAGATAAGACGCTGAGGCTAGAATCAACGTCTCGAGAGTTCAGCACAGTACTGCAGCCCAATCTCGACGGTCGTGTGATGTTTTCACTCAGCGATCACCGCTACCGATCTACCATTACACCTAAGAACCTTTACTTCGGTGTACGCATCGAAGGATTTAAGGACAGCATGCTGGTCAACCCATCCATAAACATAGATGCCAGCTTCAGAGATGTGTTCTTGGACGGCAATATGCTGATTTTCAAGCAAATCGATTTTCCTATTCCTGTGCTATTTGAGAGCGGGGTGGATAGCATCCGCCTACACTTCTCCAATAGTCATGGCTACAATTTCCATCAGTACATCACCATAGATGAACTCCAAGTTCTAGAATCTGTAGAGACCAAGGCCAATCCCATACTCGTAGATTGTGAGCATCAATCAATCATGGTGGCTATTCAGGGGTCAGACGGCATCAGTAAAGCAGAGCGAAAGAGCATCTCTAAGCAGCTCCGAGACTTCTTCAAGTCCGGTGTTTCTGCAGCCGATAGTACTATGGTGAGTATAGTAGAATTTGGCCGAAAGGTCACCTCAAGTAGTGAATCCATAGATCCTAAGGAAATATCCAGCACTCTTAAAGACTATAAGAAACGCGCCAAAAGCGAAGAAGCCAAAAGCTCCATCACCAACTGGCAATCTGCTCTAGACGAAGCTCTAGAAAAGCAACCTGACGTATTTATCCTTGTCACTAACAGTTGGAGTAACTACTCTGGAGGTGGCCTCGCAACCATCAATGCACAGCATGCAGGACTCGTAGAAAAATGTAACGAGATTAAAGCTAATGGTACACGGCTCCTCTTTATCACCTCAGGGCTTTATGACCAATCAAAGAGCAACACGACCCTCCTCGCTATGCTCAATGAACAACAGACGGAGAGCATCGTGCAAGATTCGCTTCACCAGCAGATCGATCTCAAGACGGTAGACCTCATCTCTATGGAAGGATTCCGTAATTTTCAGATGATAGATCTTACTTCGCTGATACGATGTAGTGAGATTGGTGACGAAATCGGGATGAATAGGTAGTCTGGCATTTATTCATATTGACTATGTGTTGCAGTGATAGAGCTACTCTTTCTACGTTCGACATGTACCGTTGCTGACAGTGATATAAAACGCAATTGGGTCAGAACCTGGCTATAAATTCTTTGCGACTAGAAATGATAGAGAAACCCCGCTCGACTCTAAAGTCGAACGAGGTCTTAGGGGAGTATGTAAGGGAATTACGAGTAGGTTCTATACACGACGCTAATCTTGAGTAAGCTCTAGAACTAGAATATCTAGACTCCTGTCTATATAAAGCTTATCATCATAGAAGTCAATTGCCCACCTTGTATTTTCAATCTCCGACTTCAAATTGCCTGCTAGGTCATAGATAAAAGTCTTATAATTATTAGGGGCAGATATGACAACTGTATTTACGTCTATGACTAGCACTTCGAATGCATTTCCAAAATCACCTATTATCTCATATTGTAAGTTACCTGAGCGATCATACAACTCTACTTGATTTCCAGCTTCAGTTACTAACACATAGTCTTCGAATGCGCATACGTCATTAGGACGGACACTTTCTCCACCCTGCTGAGTGGTGAAATGTCGATTGTAACTATAGTCTGGGTTAAACCCAATTAGTGCATTAGGATTTTTGGTAAAAGTTTTTCAGCGATGTAACTGACGATCAATCAGGACTATAGGCGATATATCATTAGTGACGTTGGCGTAAGTTTTTGTCTCGGTTAAATCTCGTTCATTTGGCTTGAAGTGAGTGGTGTGATATGACCATTGTGCTTTGCTTCTACTACGAGCCACATCTGCTTCAAGATGAGGTCTTAATCCTCCTCGCCATAGCATGCTATGCCTTGTCAGAGAAGCACCCCATCTTATCGCACCTGCGGCTCTCGCTACGAAGTCTAATGCACTAATTGGGTTAAATAAAAGATTAAGGGAGGAAGGACTAATGCTCAATCATAGTGCCACTACGACATCCTGAATCTTTCCTCCCTTGAAAGTAGTAGGAATTAATTATTTCTGCGATTGCTGAGTCGAGTGATTAGCATTCTGCTTGGCATCATGAGGATCAGAAACCTGATCTTCGATATACTCCCAACTATCGCCAACAGGCCGAATCTTCCCGGCAAGAGTGTAGACGCAGTTACTCTCGACGATGAATGGTGTCTTGTTGAATCTAAGCAGAAATACGGAGTGCAGCACATAGATGCCGATCATCTGACCATGAGCACCGTAGAGCTTTGGGATGCCGTTGTATTCATCAATGAGTTCTTGATGGTTCATGGCAAGGTACTTTGCCTTGTACTCATCGATCAATGGGGTGTCCGAAGCACGGCGGAGATACATAACTGATAGCATAACGTAAGATTTAGATGATGATGAAATGTCACATCATGGCCATTACAGATACGTACGCAGTACAAGTGGTAGAAACCATTTTTGACTAGTACATAGTCCACATCTTTGGATCACCGTGGCGTTTCTTGCTCGGTTGACGACAGCTCGCGCTGTACTCATGATGAGCCATAAATGTAGACTTTTTTTCCTAAATCAGAATCTTGACTCTTTCTTATTACCACTGTCTCCATCGAGACCAGCTTCCAATCCTACGCTTCTGGATCACCGCCCACCCATATCTTCACACTGTGAAAACTACTCTACTTCTCCTGATCTGCTTCATACCTTGCGCATGGAGCGCGGAGGCGTCGTCGGATCCTGGATTGCAGGAACAAGTGGATATGTGCTACGCGGAGGCATTTGTCCGAAAGGACGCACAAGCTCTTACTCGCTTACAAGCTGAGTTACTGGAAGATGGGCAGACCTACTGGGCGGCGTATGCAGAGTTCTTACTGGCTACCTACTATCAGTATACAGATCAGCC
>Ga0209303_1001482_pt1 | contig 14376 bp, 11 predicted proteins | sample SidtaG_3_FD_187449 | JGI IMG/M metagenome (GOLD analysis project Ga0209303, IMG submission 187449) | Marine algal microbial communities from Sidmouth, United Kingdom - Sidmouth_Asex1 metaG (SPAdes) (version 2) | ecosystem: Host-associated > Algae > Red algae > Unclassified | place: Sidmouth... | reverse complement strand
TTATTACCTCCGTTGCCACAAGGTCCTGACGTACAAGGCGTACCTACACAATCACAATTCGCGTCGTATTGATCATTTTCAGTATTCGGATCATGGTCGTTACATGCTGTTCCTTGAGGTACGCATGCATCTTCACAATCATAACCGTATAAAAACATACTTTGAACTATCGTCCAATTCGTATCAGCTCTGAAAGGTGTTTTCCAATAGACATTTGAGTGGTCACCACCTCCACCTTCTTTTTGATGAATTTCGAAATAGTAAAACTTGGATTTATTTAAATTAATATTTCCTGAAGTTTGTGAGGCATATTTATAATGTTGGGTTCTACTCGTCCATCCATCAACTTCAGCGACCATCGCTATATTATTTACGTTACTCCCATCGCTAATGTAAAACCGGCAGTCATCGTCACCCGTCAGATTAAAATTATAATTGCCAGTTTCCGGAACGCGTAGATATCCCTTTACCAAGGTGCCATAATCGTCAGCAAAATTGTAAGGCATATTTAATTGTTGAACCTCAATCGCTGTATCAGGAAGTAGTGGATATTTAGGACTATTATATAATTCATCGATATTGCTGAAAGGAATGTCCATGTAAAACATAGCTAATACATCACCGCGATTTCCTACGCAACTATTGCTAGTTGTATATTCTCCTACGCAATTGCAATTTCCATCTTCAACATCATTTGTGGTATTGGGATCACCATCGTCACAGGCCGTGCCTTCCGTTGGGCAGGCATCGAAACATGTGTACGTATATAGCGCACTTGCATTGACTACGCGCCAAAGCGTGTCAGTCTGTGATGGTGTTTGCCAGTAAACCGTGGCATGATCGCTATACATGCCTTCTTTGTGATGCAATTCGAAGTAGTGATACCGATCGCCTATAAGATTCATGACAGCTGAAGTCTGAGCTGGATTGACGTAATGACTTGTTTTTCCGGTAGAGCCAACTGTGGTGGCAACCATTGATAAGTTATTGACGTTTGTACCATTACTCATAAAAAAACGAGCAAAATTATTTCCGGTGACATTAAAGACATATTCTCCTGTCTCGGGTACTTTAATAAAACCACGGACAACAGTTCCGTAATCATTATTAAAATTAGAAACCGTCTCTAAGCCGATAATGGGAATTTCATAAGCAGGACTGCTAGGATATGACGGATCTACGTACATGTCTTCAAGACTATTATCCGGTATATCATCGTAGACGTGCCATGTAGCACTTCCTTGCTGACCGACACAAGATAAATTTTGCTGTGCATACAAATTTGTATTTAGACAAAAATGTAAACCTGCGATGATGATAAATGTATATGTAAAGAATTTCATAATTTATATTATTACAGCGTTTGCAAAATTTATTGTAAAAATCCGATTGGGTAATTTGGAGAGTTGGTATCATAGAATTCGCCAATATTCGGAAATACGACAGCTAAATCTGACGGCGATAAACCAAACCACAAGGCCAATTCGGCAAAATATTCATCAGTTGATATCTGCGGTATTAATACACCACGATTCGATAGATTTAATGGATTGTTGGCCAACTGTAGTGAAGGATAATCTCCATAAATTTCCTTACCGTTGACAGCTCCACCCATCACCATTTGGTGTCCTCCCCAAGCATGATCGGAACCGTTACCGTTTGAAGTGAGCGTACGACCAAATTCAGATACAGTAAATGTGGTGACATCGTTTTGCACACCTAGTTCATTTAAGACCGTATTAAATTCAGACATGGCATTGTTGACCACACCAAATAAATATTCTTGTGAATTCAATACTTCGTTATGCATATCCCATCCGCCGAGATCCACGAAGAATGTTTGTCGTGTCATACCCAGTTGACCACGAGCCGCGATTACCTTTGCAATCATCTCCATATTTCTCGACAAATAATGATTCGAAAATTGTGATGAAAACTCTGGTACAGTTGCGATTGCTGCGCTGAATATTTCTTGCGCTTCTATCGCACTAGCAGTTTGTTGCGCAAATGTTTTTTGAAATACATTACTATACTGTTGCGACATAAAATCAGTAATTGCCGCATTTCGAATTAAATTTAAAAAACCCTCATTGTCATAATATCGAATAGGTGAAATTCCTTCAGCTCCCGTTCCAGAATTTTTTATCGCGTATTCAAGAACCGTATTTCCAGACTGAAATGTATTTCGACCAGCCAATGAAATATTCATCGATATACCTTGATAGCTATTCATGCTTTGCAAGATGTCGGCAACTTTACCTCCCCAACCGATAGCGTCGCGACTTTGCGGTACGCTTGTTTGCCATTGTAACACTTGATCGGAATGCGAATACAAACCGAGTGGAAGATCTTTTTGACCGGAATTGTATTGAGTCGCATTTAAAATAGGCTCACGCAACGTACCCACATTGGCCACGAATGCCAAATCCTGGTCTTGATTAAACATAGCCTGTAAATCACCCATGGAAGGATGGATTCCAAAATCCGCTGAACCCGATGTGATTGGATTTAAGGGCAACAGTGAAGACTGTGACAACGCCAGATCCGAACGGGTTTCTGAATATTCGCCGTAGGCCGTATTACTTCTCGGCACAAGCATATTATAACTATCATTTCCGCCAGATAACATAAAACATACCAAGGCTTTATAGTCATTGGAAAATCGATGCCGTTCCGCAGCCAAAGTATTTGTCATAAATAAATTGGCTAATGTGGAAAATAAAGTCGTGGAACCTATCGCTGCACAACCCGCTTGTCCTATAAATTTTCTTCTGTTCATTCGTAATTTTTTATCGATGGAAGGATTAACGCATGATTAAATAATCCGGTGAAATCATGGTTAGAAATATAGCCATCCGTGCACGAAGTTCAGTTTCGTAATCCGGAATTTGATTGATGGTATTGACAATGGTCGACACAGTTTCAGGCGTCATATTTCCGTGAGCTAAAATAATATTCAGACGGTCGACTAGTTCTTCGTAATTTTTTTCATCACCCAACAATTCTTCATCGGATAAATCCAACATGGGTATTTTATTTTCATTCCATGTCTCCCCAGCAAAAATGTTCCAATATTCTATTAAATCATGTTCACGGAATGCCCACTCATGTAGGTGAGAAGCATATCCTAAAATGGTCTGCGCATTTGTAATTTGGAATTCAGGTGCCACTAAGCCGGCGTTGCCAATAGGTCCGATTGGCTGGTAATCTGATTTATAAAAATTAAACACTGAAGGCGCGGATAATGGTCGTTGCTCTGTTTTTTCTCGGAAGTCGTAAGTAACATTACGATATGTACCGTCGGGAGCCATGGCATTGAACGCGCGAGAAATATTTGTATATCGTACAATTGGCTCTCGCAACATTCCTTCATGGATGCCATTGACCAACGCACAATCGCGCGCTTCTGGATCTAATAATATGGCTTCAATCACGGCTTTCATGTCGCCTCTTGTGCCACCGTTGTCACCATTAAATGCAGCGGCAACGCGAGAAATATAGCCGGGCGATGGATTAGATTTGACTAATCTTTGTATCAACAACCGGCCGATAAAAGGGCCCACATTTGAATGATTAAATATATTATCTAATGCAAAGTCGACATCTGCTTCACCATTTGGCGGATTGTAGTTTGGTGTCTGGGCTCCATTTAATAAATATTTGACACCCGGTTCATGATAATCATTAAACATTTTCATCGGCATAGAATAACTCGCGTCGCGGTTGGAATAGCCATAAAAATTCACATTATCACCCCATGAGTACCCTGTAAAAACTTTAGCAAATTCAGCTATAAGACCGTTGTCGTATGTTGGAACAGGATCTCCATTACCGTCGAGCACGCGTGAGCCGTCCTGATTTAATTCATATAATCCGATAGAGAATAATTGCATAATTTCTCTTGCATAATTTTCATCGGGAAATCGATTTTGAGAAATATTTGTTTTAGGATTCATTAAATGTGTCAAATAACGACCCATGGCTGGATGCCGTGTCATGTGACCTAAAATATCTCGATAATTTCCAAAGGAATTTTCAATTAACATATCGTAATAATTCGCAAGCGTAATCGGATATTGACGTAAATCAGGTTCTTCTGATATCACAAATATTTGGCTAAGCGAATAAGCCACACGAGCGCGTAATAAATCCGGCGAATCCATTACATATTTCCACCATGTATACATCCATGTTTGCGAGCTATAATAAAAATCCGAGGAATCACCACCAATCATGGCGATGGAGTCATATGCAGCAATTGCTATATCGTTGAGATAATCTTGTGTACTAAAACTAACAGGCATCGCCAACTGATCATCCATCCATTTACGAATTCCAGTATTGCTCACTTGCTCGATTAGTTCATAATCGGCACCCAATGTTGATTGTCCAAGAAATCGCGATGCGGCATTCAAGTTTGGTAAAATACCGATCCCGCTCATTGTATTAATTCCTGGCTCTGCAACTTTGTCGTGACTGGTGGTGATAATAACGTCATCTGTATTGCCACCACCTATTGTTTCGGTTTGTTGAGCAATGACACTCATTGAAAAGAATAAAGCAACACAAAGTGAAAAGAAGTATGTAGTCTTGCGCATGGTAGGACTATTTAATTAGTTCAAAATTGTAATTCCAATAATTTAACAGTGGGCAGTCTCAAACCAATTACATTTTTAATTGGCATTTTTCATTTCATCGAAGAAGCAGTAATAGGGACCTTCCGATTAAATGAGTTTTTAAAATTAATGAAATTAAAGTACCCGTGTTTGGCTAATCACCGAAAAGTGCTTGACCATTATACTTTCAATAGGCAATTTGAATACGAAAGCAAAATCAAAGATGTGTCCGAACCTCGTAGGCCGCACCAAAAGATGAATACATGAAATTTTTATCTAACCTTTTTGATCTACAAGATCAAACTCGCCGATGGATGCATACTTGTCGATACGCTTTTCAATCAGCTTATCTGAGGGAACCTTCTTGAGTTCAGTGATTTGCTTGCGTATATGCTTTTTGAGGATTTTGACCATTTGCTCCGGATTTGAGTGAGCACCACCCAATGGCTCGTCGACGATGCCATCGATGATACCAAAATTCAACATATGATCGGGCGTAAGCTTGAGGGCTTCAGCTGCAGCTTCCTTATAATCCCATGTTCTCCATAAAATGGACGAGCAGGATTCAGGGCTGATTACTGAGTACCAAGTGTTCTGAAGCATGAATATGCGATCGCCAAGACCTATGCCGATGGCACCTCCTGAAGCCCCTTCACCGATCACATAGCATATGATCGGCACGGACAGCTGCGCCATTTCAATCAAATTTCGAGCGATACTCTCTGCTTGACCCCTTTCTTCTGCTTCGATTCCTGGAAATGCACCTGGTGTGTCGATCAATGTGATAATCGGAAATCCGAACTTCTCTGCCATTTTCATCAAGCGCAATGCCTTTCGATAACCTTCCGGATTTGCCATACCGAAGTTTCGATATTTTCTCAACTTGGTATTTACTCCTTTTTGATGACCGATAATGACCACCGACTCGTTGTCTATTTGACCGATACCACCGATGATGGCTTTGTCATCCTTAAAATATCGATCACCATGAAGCTCAACGAATTTCTTACAAATGTTCTCTATGTAATATAGTGTATAAGGTCGTTCGGGATGTCTTGACAACTGGACGCGCTGCCAACCCGTGAGATTTTCATAGATCTTTTTGCGCTCAACACTGATCTTCTTTTTAAGCTCTTTGATGGCAGGAGACATGTCCATAATGCCGTCCTCATCAACCTGCTGAAGCTTCTCCAGTTGATCGTAATATTTCTCCAGCGGCTTTTCAAATTCAAGAAAAATCATAGTCTCCAGGTTTGGGTCGACTAAGGTATATAAATTTCATGGATACGCGCTTTGCATTTTGCGTCATTCCCAATACGTTTTTTGTATGATAGTTTGGACGTGATTCGCTTTTCTATAAGCCTAAAGTGGCGAGTCCGTGCTATCCTCTTGCCAATGAAATATATGCTTCGGGATCTATCGGCTCACCGTTATACCACAATTCAAAGTGGACATGAGGCCCGTCTGAATGCAGTCCTGTGTTTCCAATAACAGCGAGGGCTTCACCGGTTTTTACGAGATCTCCTTTCTTTTTCAAGAGTGCGCTATTATGCTTGTAAACGCTGATCAAGTTATGGGCATGTTGGATCATGATGGTATTCCCACCCTCTAATGTCCAATCACTTTCGATTACCAAACCGTCTAGGATACATTGTACAGCAGAATTTTCAGGTGCCAGAATGTCTACTCCGAAGTGGTTCTCAATCAATGAAAAGGATTTACTCACCGTCCCGCGAATGGGTGGAATCAAGTATTCGTCTTCCAAGTTGCGTTCGTAGGTTTCATTGAGGATGAGTGGTGATTTGACCGGAACATTCAAATTTGATCGCTGCACGCGGTATCGAAGCGTGTCATCTAGCGGGATTCGGGCCACACGAGGAGTGACGTCGTTCATGAGCGTATCATTCAACGTCTGCAAAATGCTGTCATATGAAATACTGGTCAGATCTTCACCCGAAAGTTTTCGCTGTAGTGTAGTGATATATTGACTCTGTGCATCAATGCGCTGATTCAGTTGCGCGAGGCGACGTCTGAATTCTTTAGATTCAACTGCGCGATAGTCAGATCGCCCTTCCACCCAAGTTGGAAATGGTGTGTACGCTGTCAATAAGTAGGCGCTCCCAATGATGATGAGCACTAGCATGCACAGAAAAACATAAATGTTCATGCCTCCAAGCCGAAATGATATCGATTTTTGGTCTGGGGATGGTCGATGAAATCCAAATCTTAGAGGATGTTTACTACGTTCACTCATGGAGACACTATTCTATGATTGACTGCGTTATCTTGGTTTGCAGCTGACAAAGCTAGCAATTTTGATACGAGACAGGTGAATACATTTTATAAAGGACTGGGTGGAATCACATTCAGCCATAGTATGTCCTCTAGTCGATTTTGTACATGAAAAGTGGGCATTTACAGAAGTTTGCTAATGCTCCTTTTAGAGGTATGAAGTCTTGAATTTAGTCGCTGTCCATTCACTAGCGTGACATGAGGGTAATGAGAAATATCTGTAATTGGTCCCTTCATGAAGAAAATCTTCAATTTTCTTTCACGACGTGGACGCTCAATATCGTAATATCGGCACTTATGGCATTTAGCTAATATCTTGAAAACTAGCCAATTGCCAACTGCTAAATGCCAAAATCGGGGAATTCTTGAGAGTGGCTTTATTATACGTTTTCAACATAATTCGAATACAATAATTTGATCTGGTAAAAGAAATTAAGAATTACCCTAGAAGTGTTGCCCGCGTTCTTATAATTATTGAGGTATTTAAAATATTTTTGCACTTTGATAAGTTTATCAACCATATGTTTTTGAACCACTTACTAGAAAAAATCAACATTCGATATTCAGTTCGATCAAGCGAAGTTAAACTGCTCACAATCTGTACGTTGTGTGTAGTTGTGCTATTGGCAGGATGCACCACGACAAAGAAGAAAGATGACTTGTCAGGCCTCGGTATGCTCTATCAGAACATGACGGCCCACTACAATGGCTATTTCAATGCCACAGAAATCATGAAAGAATCTGTGACAACCTTGCAGACAGAGCATAGAGATAACTATAATCAACTCTTACCCGTTTTTGAATATACGGCCATCGGAGATCCGGCATCTGTTGCATCGGAATTGGATGAGGCTATAAAAAAATCATCAGTCGTAATTTCATTGCATCGTCCAAGTAAATGGACAGATGACTGTTATCTACTCATCGGACAAGCGCAGTATCTAAAGCAAGATTATGAATCAGCTCAAAAGACGCTGGAATACATGATCAATAACTTTGATGACACTGGGAAGAGCAAGGCAAAGTCTTCATCAAAAAAACAATCCAAGGCTGCAAATAAAGCAGAGCGGATGAAGCAAATCCAAGCGAAGAATAAAGAAATTCAAGCAAGAAAAAAAGAACAAGCTAAAGATCGTGCGGAGCGAAATAAAGAAATAAAAGATCAGAAAAAAGAGCGCGAAAAAACACGTAAACAAGAAAAAAAGGAACGTGAAAAAGCATATAAACAACGAAAGAAAGATCGCGATCGCGCAAATAAAATTCGAAGAAAAAATATAAAAAATTCTCGAAAAAAGAAATCCAAGTCATCTTCAAGAAAACCTTCATCATCACATGATGATAAAACAACGAAACCTGAACCAGCAAAAGAAGAAAAGAAAGTAGATTCTCCAACTCCAAAAACGACTACGACCAAAAGCATAACGGAAAAAAAAGAAGATGAGAAAAAACCATTTGTCGAGGATGAAGAGGATGATAAGAAAAAGAATAAAAAAGATAAAGACGAAAAATTAAATGATGGTCCATTGGCGCATAAGCCGGCAAAACCACGAGGGATGTTGTGGCTTGCAAAAACATACGTCGAGCGCGATTTTATTACACAAGCTGATCGCTTATTTAAACAAGCAGAATCTTCAGGTTCTGGAGATAAGGAGTTGATGGAAGAACTGTATCCGTCGATGGCACATTTCTATATTTATACGGAGCAATATGATTCGGCGATACCTGCACTTGAACAAGCTATTGAGACGTCACGCGATCGTGAATTACGCGCTAGGTATGCATTCATCATCGGTCAACTTCTGATGATGAATGGGAGCCAAGCCAATGCGGTTGAGTATTTTGATCTAGCTGCTAAGTGGAGCCGTGACTATGAAATGACGTTTAATGCTAAACTAAATAGCAAGTTGGCAGGATTGGGATCGAGTTCTCCGGCTGCAATTGCAGAGGCATTAGAAAAAATGTTGAAGGATCGCAAAAACGAAGAATATTTAGATCAAATTTATTTTCAAATTGCTAAGACGTATTTAGAAGCCGATAATTTTACCAAGGCCGAAGAGTATTTACAATTAGCATTGGATGCGGCTTCGAATAACCCGACTCAAAAGACTGAAATATATTATGCATTGGGCGAAATTTATTATGGAAAAGATAAATTCGATCTAGCATATGATAATTATTCGGCGGCCCTTAGTTCGATGTCAAAAACAGACGGCCGATATCGAGGACTCGAAGAGCGAAAAACAAGCTTAGTAGAAATTTCGAAACACCTAAAGCAAGTTAATTTGCAAGATAGCTTGATGATGTTGGCATCGTTGAGTGATGACGAGTTAAAAAAGCGGGCGGAAGGTATCGTGCGTGATCGAAAAATGAAAGAACAAAAGGCTGAAGAAACAGCCAAAGGTGAAGCCATGGCCATGAAGGTTGGCATGCCCGTTGGAGTAGGGACTGGACCGCTGGCTTCGAGTAATTCGCTAGAGTCGGACAGAGTCAGGAGAGGCTGCGCTCGCAGATGAACTTGAAGAAGAAGGCGAAACAATCGTAATCGAAAAAGATCTCGACGTAGAAATAGACGAAGTATTCAGTAATTTACCTCGGTCAGAAGAGCAAAAAACAGAGACTGAAGGATTAATCGCTGATGCACTTTTTCAATTGGGCATGGCCTATCGAAATAATATTGAGCGATATGATTTATCGTCTGAGGCATTCTTGCGATTTGTCACCGACGTGCCTGGGGATGATCGAGTGCCGGAAGCATATTACTTTTTGTATTTGAATGCAAAAGATCAAAATGATTTAGGCTTGGCGCAACGTTATGCGTCGGTGCTACAAGATAAATTTCCTACTACAAAATATGCGATGATTGCGGCTGATCCTGGTTATCTTAAAAAATTGGAAGCGCAGACAAAAACAATCGATGTTTTTTATGACGAGACATATTTGCAATTTGATAAAGGGAATTATGCTATCTCGTTTGCAGCATTTGATGAAGCCAAACAAGCATATGGCAAAAGCCATCCGTATATAGCCAAGTTTGCCTTATTACGCGCGATGTCAGTCGGTAAATTGCAAGGCAAAGACGAATATGTCGATGAACTCAGATCAGTTGTAGCACAATATCCTAATACACCTGAACAGATTCGCGCACGAGAAATTATTCGGTTTTTAGGTGGTGATGCAGACGCATTTAGCAAAGGATTTGATTCAGGATTTACCGTCTCCACATTTAAAGTAGAAGAAGATAAACTACATTATGTGGTTGTCGTTTTATATAATTCTGATATCGTGAAACTCGATGAAGCGAAAATTGCTATCAACGATTATAACGGTCTTTTCCATAAATTGGATAGGCTTCAAATCAGAAGTTTTACGGTTGATCGCGAAAAAGAAATTCCGGCCGTATTAATTCGAAAGTTTGATAATAAAAAGAAGGCTATGGAATATTACACAGAGGTGAATGGACGGATGGATAAATTCCTACCTGCCAAAGCCGATGCTGAAGTATATCCGATTAGTCAACATAATTATCGCGAGATGGTCAAAGCCGGTGGCATCGACAGCTACAAATCTTTCTTTACTAATAATTATTTGAACTAGGGGTTGGATTTCGTTGTGAATTGCCACCGACTTAAAACGGTTACCGTAATGAAACAACTAACTTGATAAGCGAGCTGTGATTATACATCGCAAGCCAACATTCTGTATTTTTGCCGCATGTCAACTCCGGGTACATTCTCTATACAAACACTTGGCTGCAAGCTCAACTATGCAGAATCGTCAACGCTATCCCGTCAGCTAGAATCCGCTGGATGGAATGTGGCCGCTCCCGATATCCATGCCGACCTATACATTTTAAATACCTGCTCTGTGACTGAGTTCGCCGATAAAAAATGTCGTCAGACAGTCCGCCGATTCAAACGTCAGAACCCGGATGCGCACGTTATCGTGACCGGTTGTTATGCACAGCTCAAACCAGAAGAACTTTCATCTATTGAAGGGGTAGACATCGTGCTGGGTGCTGCCGAGAAGTTTCATCTACTCGCACACGTCGAGGCGCTACAGATCGGTATTCCAGTGGATGCTGTCAGTCGACAAGAGATTGATAACCATACAGAATTCCACACGTCGTATTCTGCTGGAGATCGCACGCGAGCTTTTTTGAAAATTCAAGATGGATGTGACTATAAATGCAGCTTTTGCACAATACCGCGCGCACGAGGCAAAAGTCGCAGTGCGACGATAGATCAAGTGATCGCGCAGGCACATGAGTTAGTAGAAGCCGGAGTGCGAGAAATCGTGCTTACTGGCGTGAATATTGGTGATTTTGGGATCAATCCTGTCGATGGAAGCCGCGAAACCAGTTTTCTAGAACTCATAAAGGCACTCGATCAGGTCCCGGTTGATCGAATCCGTATTTCATCGATAGAGCCAAATCTTTGCACCGATGAAATCATAAAGTTTGTTGCTGAATCCGAACGTTTCATGCCCCATTTTCATATGCCTTTGCAATCTGGCAGCGATCATATGCTAAAGCTGATGCGGAGACGATATCGTAAACAATTATATGCAAATCGTGTCCAATTGATCAAGCAACTTATGCCACATGCCTGCGTCGGTGTGGACGTGATCGTAGGATTTCATGGCGAAACTGATGAATACTTTGATGAAACATTTAATTTTTTACATGAACTAGACGTGTCGTATTTTCATGTCTTTACCTATAGTGAGCGATCTGATACGTTCGCCGATCAGATGACTGGACAGATACCGATGCAAACGCGTCGAAAGCGAAATGAAATACTCCGAGATCTGTCTTCGAAAAAACGACATTATTTTTATCATCAACATGTGCAATCACAGAGATTGGTTTTGTTTGAGCAAAAAACGATCGCGATGGATGGCAAGAAGTATGTATCTGGTTACACTGACAATTATATCAAAGTGAACTGTGTGAAGTCCAAAGAGATTGATTTTAATACGCTTGAAATGGTCCAAATGAGTAAAATCAATGCTTCAGGTGACATGATTGGCGATCGCATTGACCAAAAAGTGTATATTTAAATTCTCAAATTAAAAAAACCAAATCATGGATGCTAAAACGAAAGCAATTGTTGCACACATAACCCTTATCGGGTGGATAATCGCCTTAGTCGTGAATGGTCAAGAAAAAGAAGAGTATGCTTCTTATTATATACGACAAGTATTGGGAATCTTTCTTTTTATGTTGGTCACTGGATTTATACCAATTCTAGGACTTATTTGTGCGCTGATCGGCATAGTGATGTGGATTGTTAGTCTGGTCGGAGCAGCGTCCGGAGAGATGACGCCGCTGCCTGTCGTGGGTGAATACTTTCAAGATTGGTTTAAAGGAATTTAAACGTTTAATATTACTCTTAGCTATTTCATGGATAATTAATGTATAAATAAAAATTATTCGTGTACCCTGATATTTCCTACATTTTTGCTGATTGGTTTGGCACCTGTGTCGACAATGGGTTTTCTATTGTCAAGACATTTGGATTGTTGCTTGTGTGTGCATTTTTAGCGAGTGCCACCGTGCTCAGTTTAGAGATGAAACGCAAGGAGTCCTTGGGTCTGCTTCATCCGATGATTGTGCATGTCAAGGAGAATCACATCCCGTGGACTGAGATATTAAGCAACACATTTTTCGTTTTTGTTGCCGCATTCAAACTTCCCTATATTATTATGAATTTCGATGAAATGAAAGCTGATCCAATGGGTCTGACATTTTCATCGAAGGGTCATTTAATTCCGGGATTAATAATTTCGATATTATTTTTTGGTTATTCCTGGTATCGAAAATACAATCGTGAAAAAAGTGCCGTAACGATTTCGAAAACCATAAGGCCGCACGAGCGCGTGGGCGATATCACGATCATGGCGGCAATATTTGGAATTCTAGGTGCAAAATTATTTGTGATCATAGAATCTAAAGAGGCTTTTTTATCGTTTTTAGATAATCCGATTGAGTCATTGTTTTCAGGAGCTGGTCTGGCGATTTACGGAGGATTGATCGTGGCTTTTATCGCCGTTTTAATCTATGTCAGGAAATTCAAATTTAATCCATGGGTCATCATGGATGCTGCAGCTCCAGCTCTCATTATTGGCTATGCGGTCGGTCGGCTTGGCTGTCAACTGTCCGGTGATGGTGACTGGGGTATCGTGAATGAAATGCCGGAACCGGGATGGTGGATTTTACCAGATTGGATGTGGGCCTATGATTATCCAAATACAGTGGTTGAATACATGAATCCCGCTAAAGGAAATGTCTTGGTTGAAATTCCCGATTGTAATGGATATGAGACGGGAACGGATGCAGCTCCTCGATTTTGTAATAGACTCGGAAAGCCGGTTTTCCCAACACCCATCTATGAAACCATACTTGGCCTTGGCATATTTGGGATTTTGTGGTCGCTACGAAAGAAAATCCACATTCCGGGCATGCTCTTCTTCATCTATTGCATGTTCAATGGATTCGAACGCTTTTGGATCGAAAAGATTCGTGTAAACGAGAAGTTGGACTTCATAGGGATTAAGGCGACACAAGCAGAAATCATTTCTTGCGCTCTTTTCATCATAGGCATCGCTGGCTGCTGGTATCTGTGGCATCGTTCAAAATCGATTGCAAGAATCAATGTGAATTAGCCACTTTTAACAACACCTAACTTCACCATTAACACTTATTAACAGACAGAGATTGTAATTTTGACGCACAATGAATCTCGTTATGAAATACATGTTTAGCATTGTTTGTGCACTTTTGATGACTTGTACGCTTTCAGCTCAAGAGGCCAAATCTGTGCCAGAGGATTTGAAATCGCTACTCAAGTTTGAGCAGAAGACGATTGATCTTGGCAAAGTGAAAAAAGGTGAAAAGCGCGAAGCAACATTTGAGTATACGAACATCAGCGATCAGCCTGTTGAGATTGAATTCATTTCCGTTTGTGAATGTACGGAGTACGACCATACATCCTTACCGGTAGCTCCCGGAGAGAAGGGGACGATCGACATTGTTTTCGATAGTTCTTCCAAAGACAAGTCAGATAAAATCACCCTCGATATTTTATTGACCAATGTGGAACCTGATACTGGCTATCAGATTGTCGAGCAATGTCACTATACATTTGAGCTTGTTGAGTAGCCAGCCAGACAACTTATCTAAACTCCATTGATTTAATTTAGTATGTCCTTTTGAATGATGCTTGTGAGGTAATTTTGATGTGCCATTTTTGAATCCGTTGATAGAACCGCATTGAAACATAATACTGGAGCACCTATCAGGAATTCCCAGCTTTTGGCTTTTAGCCATTAGCCCAAATACCTGTCACCCTATTTCGCGAGGGTACATTTAAGCTAATAGCCAATTGTTAATAGCAGCTAATTTCTCATTCGCTCTGAGCTGAGATTTAGAATATAATGTTTTGGGAGCGACACAGATAAGAAATCACAG
>Ga0209303_1001480_pt1 | contig 14418 bp, 13 predicted proteins | sample SidtaG_3_FD_187449 | JGI IMG/M metagenome (GOLD analysis project Ga0209303, IMG submission 187449) | Marine algal microbial communities from Sidmouth, United Kingdom - Sidmouth_Asex1 metaG (SPAdes) (version 2) | ecosystem: Host-associated > Algae > Red algae > Unclassified | place: Sidmouth... | reverse complement strand
CAATGTAGCTCTTGATGTGATGTGCTCCCGCAGCCTGAGTCCCAGCGGTGATGTCCCCGGGGTCGACGCACAAAAACTCAGCAATAATAGAGGCAGCAGTCGCCTCCAAGTCGAGGAAGCACGTGGTCCTGGCGTCAGAGTCGTCCAGTACCAGCTGGTATCGAGTAACCCGGTCCGAGACAGCCGCACTGGCTGGGGCGAGCTGATCTTCATTACCGCGTAACACTTGAAGAGGCTGTATCGTCGCCTGCGGTACACCAGCGTCCAAGTAGACGCCAATCTTGCGGTAGATCATCAGGCGCGTAGCGTTTCGTCTGCGGTTACAAACGTTACGCAGCTTCCTGTTCAGGGCCACCTTGTACTCCTTCTTTTTCCCAATGCGACCGGCCACCGTAAAGTCGATCTTGGACACGGCCTTGTCGACAGCGCGCTCCATGGCGGTACGAAGGCATCTTGCGCTGTCCTTCTTGGGCCCTTCCAAGTGGCCTTTCGGGCAGATCCACGTCAGACAGTCATGCATTGGGGCGTCTTGGTGGTTCTCAATACGTCTAGCGTCCATCTTGTTCTGGTAAATAGCACGCACCATGTTCTGTCCGTACCGAGCAAACTCAGAGCACACAGCCGACTGAAGAAAGAAGTAGGACATGGAAATCAGTAGCTCAAGACGTCAGATGCCGTACTGAGGGACCCTCGACAGACACTTCCTGTCAACATAGACAAAACATGAAAGGATCTCACGCATGCATGTCTACTCGCTGAGGAGACCCAATCGTGCTAAAAGTACTCTATGTTGGGACCATAGTTCATTTTCCAAGGAGGTCCTTCTTGCGGCGGAGGCCCGCTCCGGCGTGGACCCAGGCGTGGACCCCGGTGTTGACGGGCCGGCTCCCGACACTTCGCTTCCCGACATCGGGATCCGGCAGACCAAGCCTGTATCAGAGCTCGTCCAACAGCCAAAGGCTCTGCAGTAGTCGGGCGTCGCCCGCTGTGCGGCAAGCAAGTGTCACTAGCGCGCAGCGGGGAAAAGCTGTCCAGCGTGCCCCTTCGCAGGCGCAGCCTCTCCCGGAGCAGCCCCCGTGGGTACGACAGACCGTCAACCGCACCTGTAGGCAACAGACAAGCAACCTCTCTGCAGTCGTCGTTTGTCGCCCGCAGCAGTCCCTGCACGCTTCTTGGTGAAGTGCGTGGCAACCAGTCGTCTTGTGGTAGGCGCCACAGGTCGGGACGCTGGCACAACCAAACGAAGTGCGACACAGACCGTCACCGTGCGGCAGTCGACCGGCGTCGACCGCGGGTACAGCCGCGCAGCACAAGACAAGGCCCAGCAACAAGAGGACCCAAGCGTGACACAGACCGTTCACGTCTCTGCAGTAGTCAGGTGTCGCCAGCAGAGCTCCGAGCGCGTGCCATGGAGAAGCACGTGGCAAACAGCCGTCGTGTGGAGTACAACACAGGTCCCAGAAGTGTCACAGTCGGTCTCCACCAAGTGCTAAGCAGGCCGTCGTCGAGTATCACAGGCCCGGGGTCGCTCTCAACAGACCGTGGTCGCGTAACAGACGTCCAGGCTCGTTCTCACGAGCATGAATGAGCAGAACAGGCAGCAACCGTGACACAGGAAGCCAATCGCGACGCAGACCGTCAACGTCTTCACGGTCCTCCGAGGTCGGCAGCGGAGATCCCAGGCCGTCTTGTGGTTGTCGGTGGAGCACAGGAAACCAGAGTAGCGTCACATGGATACTCGAACGTTCACACAGGTAACACAGATCCAGGCTCGTTCACGTCGACTCAAGCGGGCAACACAGACCGTCAACTCCACGTCGTCGTCAGAGGACGCCCACACGGGTCCGAGCATGTGGCGTGCGGCAAGCAGTAGTAACCAACGGTCTCGTCGGTACCTCATCCCAGGGGCGAAGCGAGATCTACATGGACGACCTTTGCGAACGTGGCCCTCGTCCAGACAGTGATTGTCGCACGGTTGTCGCACGGTTGTAATGTGCCCTCACGGAGACGTGCCGCCACGGTGATCGAGCGCTCCGTTGAATCCAAAGATCGTCGAGGCGCGCAGCGCGGGCGCAGGACTTCGCCGCATGCTCGCACAAATGAACTTGTGAAGAGCTTTGGAGCGATTTTCTTCGGGGGCTACATCCATCCCTGATAGGTGCAGCATGCCTGAACACGGCAATGTCAGGCTTCCAGGGGTGTCACGTCTCGAATGGGCGCAGTTTAAAGTCATTATTGTATATCTGTGGGACACAATTTTACCGGATCATTTGCCAATGGTAGTTGAATCCGACAGCTGTCCGGCGGGGAGCAGCTCGGTCTGTGCGATCGACCGAACCTGCGATCACGGATCATGGAAGCGCCGCCGCCGCAAATTGGACATTTCAGATTGCTGGGCAGGCTACCCGACCGGGTACCCGATTGGGGTTAAGATCGAACGAGCGACCCGCTGCGGCCGAGCCGTGCGCGAACACCACTCATTCCAGTCTGTGCTCACGTCGAAGGCCCGTCTTGCTCCAACGCGTCTCCTTCGCGGGGCCGTCGGCACACCGCAACTGCCGTGCGCCACGCACTGCGACCCGTACCGGAGGTGACGCACGCCCCCGGGCTGGGCTCCCTTAGAGCTCGCGTGCGTCGGGTCTCTGGGTGAAGCACCCTTTGGGTCGTGCTCCCCTGAAGGGCGCACGCTTTTGGTTGTGCGCGCCGCCCGGTTTTCTGGGGTTAACGCACCCTTCGGGTTGTGCGCCCCTTTCTTTTTAGCGCGCACATTCTCTTGTGCGGCGTGTCGGGTTGCTGGGTGAAGCACCCTTCTGGGTTTTGCTCCCCTGTCGTGCGCACGCTTTTGGTTGTGCGCGCCGTCTGGTTTTCTGAGGTTGACGCACTCTTCGGGTTGTGCGCCCCGTTCGTTTTTGCGCCCACTTGTTCTTGTGCGACGCGGCGGTTTCTGGGTGAAGCACCCTTCTGGGTCGTGCTCCCCTGTCGAGCGCACGCCTTTGGTTGTGCGCGCCGCCCCGTATTTCGGTTTTGACGCACCCAGCGGGTTGTGCGCCCCGTTTGTTTTGGCGCCCACTTGATCCCGTGCGGCGCGGCGGGTTTCTGGGTGAAGCACCCTTCTGGGTCGTGCTCCCCTGTCGAGCGCACGCCTCTCGTTGTGCGCTCCGCCCGGATTTCTAGGGTTGACGCACCCTTCGGGTTGTGCGCCCCTATCTCTTTAGCGCGCACATTCTCTTGTGCGGCGTGTCGGGTTGCTGGGTGAAGCACCCTTTTGGGTCGTCCTCCCCTGTCGTGCGCACGCTTTTGGTTGTGCGCGCCGCCTGGTTTTCAAGGGTTAACGCACCCTTCGGGTTGTGCGCCCCTTTCTTTTTTGCGCCCACTTGATCCCGTGCGGTGAGGCTGGTTTCTGGGTGAAGCACCCTTCTGTGTCGTGCTCCCCTGTCGAGCGCACGCCTTTGGTTGTGCGCGCCGCCCTGTTTTCTGGGGTTGACGCACCCTTCGGGTTGTGCGCCCCATCCTTTTTAGCGCGTACATTCTCTTGTGCGGCGTGTCGGGTTGCTGGGTGAAGAACCTTTCTGGGTCGTGCTCCCCTGTCGTGCGCACGCCTTTGGTTGTGCGCGCCGCCCGGTTTTCTGAGGTTGACGCACCCGTCGGGTTGTGCGCCCCTTTCTTTTTTGCGCCCACTTGATCCCGTGCGGCGCGGCGGGTTTCTGGGTGAAGCACCCTTCTGGGTCGTGCTCCCCTGTCGAGCGCACGCCTTTGGTTGTGCGCGCTGCCCTGTTTTCTGGGGTTGACGCACCCTTCGGGTTGTGCGCCCCTTTCTTTTTAGCGCGCACATTCTCTTGTGCGGCGTGTCGGGTTGCTGGGTGAAGCACCCTTCTGGGTCGTGCTCCCCTGTCGTGCAAACGCCTTTGGTTGTGCGCGCCGCCTGATTTTCTGAGGTTGACGCACCCGTCAGGTTGTGCGATCCCTTTGTCTGCTCGCACTGGCGCGCGCTCGCTGCGCCAAGCGCCGGGGTGTGGCGTAGTCCTCAGGTTGTTGGGGTCAAGTGGGGCACTCTCAGGGTGCTGCGGCTCCCCTTCGCACGGGCGCCACGCCAAGAAGCATCCGGAGTGACCCACCGTCCGGGTTGTGGGTCTGGCGGCGGCGCACGCGCAACATTCAATTGGGTGGAGCGACGCACCCTCCGGGTTGTGCGGCATCCCTGCGGGCGTGTCCCGCCAATTATCGCTCGAGCGACGCACCCTCCGGGTCGTGGGGCTCCCCAGCACAGAGAGGCACACGGAGCGACGCACCCTGCGGGTTGTGCGGCTCGCGCTTGTGGCTGTGCGGTGCGGAGCGGCGTGTGGTGGTTTGCACTCTTGTTCATGCGCGGTATAATTTGTCGCACCCTTCGGACTGCTCGGGTTTTTTCTGGCGCGAGCGACGCGCCGAGCGCCGCGTGAGCGACGCACCCTTCGGGTTGTGCGGCTCCGTCTGACGCAAGGGTCGCAATGCCGGGAGGGTGGAGTGACGCACCCTCCGGGTCGTGCGGCTCCTCCTCGTGCTCACCCCGATCCAAGTGGCGCTGAGAGCGACGCACCCTTTGGGTTGTGCGGCTCGCGCCTGCGGCTGTGCGGTGCGGAGCGGCGGGTGGTGGTTTTCCCCTTCCTGTTGCACAATCTTTTTTGTCGCACCCTTCGGGTTGTGCGGTTTCTTGTCGCCTAAGAGACGCACCCTTCGAGTTGTGCGGCGTTCTGGGTCGCACCCCTCGGGTTGTGAGGACTTCCCTGGCGCAAGCTGGCCTCCGGGTGGCGCGTGTAGTGTCTCACCCTTTGGGTTGTGCGGCTTTCCGCTCTTCGCGAACGCGTGCACGTGCATGCTTTCTGGCGCACCCTTGAGGTCATCCGCGTCCGCCGGCCGTGTTTCCTGGGCTCGAGAGTCTCCCCGCCCGTTTTTTACGCCCGTCACCGTCAGCACTCACGTGCCACGCTGTCCACGCACCCTCCTGAAGTTGTGCTCCGTCGAAGAGTGTTCGCCAGTGTCTATCAGCTTTCAGGAGCCAAGATGGATGGCGGCCAGCGTCTACCGCAAGATGGTGCGAGTCGCAAGCGCAAGCAGCCGACGCAGGCGGCTCGAGCCAATGCAGACGGGGACAGCAGTGCAGCCGATGAGGATGTGGCTTCGGCCGGTCGTGCTCCACGTGACCATGCGGCGGGCTCGCTCGCACCCAGGCGATCACGTGTGCGGTGTGGCTTGCGCCGCGCAGGCGGGACGGCACAAGAGCGGCTAGAAGGGGAACGTGGCGTCACTTCGGGGGGCGGGCCGGCATGGATCTCGCGGGCACCTGCGGCGGGCGCTGTGCCGTGGCCCGGGTGTGCGGAATTTGGGACTGGTGGGATGCGCCAGCCCCCGTCGTACACGTACCATCCGTTCTTGCCGCCGTCTGCTCCGCCACATGCTCATCCATACGACGCATATCATGCTCTGTATGGCGGTTTTCCAGCGGTCGCACCTTCACCGCTGGGGTATGCCCCGCTTGCACCACCCTGTTACCCCCCCACAGCTGCCTACTGCCAGGCCACTCCTACTGTTCCCGTTTTACTCCAAACGCCGCAGACCCGTCTGGATGCGTACCCGGCACCGTTGCACCCCCATTCGGACGGTGCGTTACCTCCGCGCAAGAGGACGAGGGTCAACTTCGGTGAGTCGGGACGTTCGGACCGCTCCTCAAGCCCACCCATTGACTTCTTGACAACTGTGCTGGAAGACGTTGGTATGGGGCAACAAGATCGCAAAGGTGGTCCGTGTTCGCTCGCAGTGGGCAGCGTAATCAGCGCTCTGCGCTGCGCTGGGCCAGCTGTGGACATGGATGTCACTTCCAAGGCAGTGGACAACTGTTCAAGTGGGTGTGGGAATGCTGTACGATTGGGCAAGGGGCTGTGCGCCGCATCTCGCATGTTGAAGGGCGGCTCACCACTAGATGCGGTTATGCGGTACGCTGCATCCATGGTAGCGACCAAATGCTGCCAAGGGCATTGCCGTGCTGTGCCCCTCAATGGAGGTGAGGCGTCCGATGCGACACTCTCGCAGCGGCCATCTCTTCCTCACCAAGTTCCTCCGGGATCGTCTCGCGCTTCGCCAATCGCAGAATTCGCAACTGGAGCCCCTGAACAACGCCGCCGTGGTCGTACTCCCGCACCTGGTGCAAAAGTGGTGGCATCAACGCCCCGGTCACCCCCCCATGAGAGCTCACTCCCCACCGCCGACGTTTCCCCTTCTCTCGGATTTGGCTCTCAGCGACCTGGCCGCAGGGCTTCTCCTCTGCGTCTTGGCGATCAAGCCCATGCTGGGGTCGTTGCCCCCCCTCGCCCGCGCCTCCACGAGCTGTCGTTGCAGAGGTCGAGCGACTACGAGACGACACCCGTGACATCTTCTGGTCTTCGACGCCAGGCCGTGTTCTCTTTCAGGCTGATGGACACGTTCACGGCGTGGCTGAGCCGTGAGACGGCAGACCGGCGTCAGCGCACGACGTTGCATCTACCGTCCTGGATTGGGACCGATCGCAACGAAGGTCGAGCCGTTGAGTTCTTGTGTAGCTCCGTGCGGTCGCGGAGGGACTCGCGGGTGCCACGCTGGTTCTCTGCGAGCTTGTTAGTTGCCCCTGTGTACCATGGCGGGCGATGGTTTGCTATCATCTTCGTGGGGTTGGCGCAGGACATGCCGATGCTGTGCCGAGAGAACGATGCCGACGAGCAACGCGACAAGTACTCGTGGTCCTCTTCTGTGCGAGTGATGGACCCGACTGGACGGTCGAGCGACAGAGCTGAAAATCCATGCGTCTCGTTCCTTTTCCGAGTGCTAAGCGCGGCAATGAGCCGCTGCTTTGTTGAACGCAGCGATGCTAGTGATGGCGCCCGTGTCATCGAGCGGTCGCTTCGGCGCTACTTGACTGTTTCGCGCATGCGACAGCCGGACGGACCAGCGGAGGACGGGGGGTGTCTTTTGCTTTCTCGTTTATGTTTCTTATTGTGCTCTACACCGCCACACGCGAGCAAGCTGCTGCACAGCGCCATCGACACCGACTGGAGAGGCGCAGTGAACACAAGCTCAGTCGCGAACTGCTTCCTGGACCTGGTGCAAGCTGCGCGGCCAAATTCATCCATCGACGAGCGACGTCACGGTGCGGACGCACGTCGCTTCCTACTCGTTGGGGGCCCGTGGCAAGCTGGGGAGGCTCGGAGTCCGTCCGCATCCCTTCCAAGAGACAACCCGCCTGTTCGTGGCTCTGTGTCTCCTAATCCTGCGGTCGATCCCGCATCGGTCAACTCCCGCGGCGGCGACGACGCGTTGAAGAGCCGCCGTGGTTCCACCGCGTCGCTATCAAGCCGACCGGCAGCGGCACGGGACTCTTCTGAAGGCGTTGCGCTGGTTCGTCTTGGTGCACGTCTGAAGCGATTGCAACCTGCGTTGGAGGCGCGCCAGAGAGACACTGGCAAAGCGTCACTCGTCAATAGTGACGAGAGGCGAGAACGTGGAACAAGTCGTGGTGCCAGCGCTCCTGCTGCGGCGGCTGCCGTCAGAGAGAGTGGCGACGTTACGCGTCGTCGCCCCAGCCCTGGTCCCGCTGAACCCCGCCGTGACGGCCGTTCAGGACGCGGTATGAGCTGCCAAGAACAAGCCGGCGTCCTTTCTGGTCGCTGGCATGACGACGATGAAGACGATGGGCCTGCGTCGGGAAGGGATCCACGTCGGTCGCCACATGACCAAGACACCCGTGGTGAGGCGGCTGCCTCTGCGCGGGAGTCGGCGCGAGCGGGCAACCGCTACCCCATTCCGCAGCCAGTGCTGTTGGCTTCGACTTCAAGGAGGAACAAAGGCTCAACACCTACCGTCAGCTTCCCCGCACCACTGGGCTCGGGCATAGAGGTGGTTGTTGACTGCGCTGTTATGGAAATGAACGCGCGCCGACAGGCCAAGAAGCACCTCGTTGCGGCGGTAAATGAGTCGCCTGCAAGACACACTGGTTCCACCAACAGCCGCAAGTCGCTCTCGAGTGGCACTTCGGGCTCGGCGACATCCAAATCGAGCGCATGCCCGTCATCGGGAAGTAGTGGTTCGAGTGCGACCCCAAGCTCTTCGCCAGCTAGTGGCGCCTTTTCGGCCTCTTCGTCTGCAGCGAGCCGCTCCTGCTCTGAGAGCATGCTTCCGAGGGAGCCCTATGGTTTGACGCACTCATCCGACGGGAGGGAGTCCCGTGTGGCCAGTAATTCCTCCAAAGACGCGTCACCGTCCTCGTCGAGCTCATCACGCAGCGAGACGGAGTCTGTTCTGTTGTCAAAACGTCAGGACAACACGGCGGTCTCCGCGGGGAGACACCCAGACGCCAGAAAAGAGGTCGGCAACGAGATTGTTGCGAAAGAAGCACGACCGCCTAAGAATTCTCAATCCATTGTGGCAGCTCGGGTCGTGCCAGTGAATGGTCTTCCACTGCACGGTGTGCCGTACTTGATTCGCCAACAAACACGCACACTTGAGACGGATGGAGTGGTTATTCTCCGCGTCAGTCGTGACTTGCGGCCGTCGTCATGTGCTCTGCCTGCGGAAGGAAAAGTTTCAGTGTGGCGCCAAAAGTTTCCATCCTATCCCACCATTGTCAGCACAGACATGAGTGACCCGGACATTTCGGGTCGGGCGACGGCAAAATTGGGACATCTTTTGCCCAGCTCGACGGTGAAGCAGATGACTCTGAAGGAGGCAGCAGTTGCGACTCGGCTGAGCTCGAGAGCACTGCAGGCTGCCTTTCCCGGGTTCAACGAGCAGCTCTTTGTGGCCAACATTAACGAGGCCGGTCTCTTTTGGGAAAAGGTCACCGTTTCCGGAAAGCACAGCGCAGACGGTTCTGTGACAGGACGGGAGCCCTGTTTGCAGTACACTCGAAAGCCAGCTGTCGATGCGATTGACCTGTTCTACCCCAGTGACGTTCTCCCGAGTCCTTCCGACGGCCTGAGCTGCAGCCATGGCGATCCGATGTTTGCCTGGCAGGCACCGCGCCCTGTCCCATCCAGTCGACTGGCAAGTCCAAGAATCCTGAACCACTTTGGTTTGGCGCAGGCCTGCACGACGTACGAGGGCATTAGAACGAACATGCTCTATCGCGGGTCACTTGGGACGATGTTCCCTTGGCATGTTAAAGACAGCATGCTTCCCTCGGTATCATATTGCCAGTCGGGAAAGCCCAAGGTATGGTGAGTCGTGCCGGCTCATCAGAGAACACTTGTCAGAGATCTGTTACTGAAGTACGTTGATCCATTTGTGCTGACCGCGGCAGACGGAAACATCTGGGACGTACTGGCCAGCAGGCGTCTGTTCTTCCCACCGACATTTTTCCTAGAGCACGGTGTTCAGGTCACACGAGCCGAGCAGCATGCAGGCGACTTCATTGTGACGGCCTCTGGGGCCCTCCACAGTGGCATGAACCTGGTTGTCAACCTCACGTCGGCTACCAATTCCCCAACCCCCAGCTGGTGGCGCCTGGGAATTGAGCATGGCGCTTAAGCGCGAGATTTGGGCCGCCACGTGCCATATCCTCTGGAGAAGATGATAATACAGTCATCTCAACAATTGGTGGCGGGGAAGTGGTGGTGGGGAGACGCGAACATTCTGAAAGCGTGCGATCACGAGAACTTTTTCATGGACGTCAAGGTGGCCGAGAAGTTCGTCTCGGAGTGCGTCGATCGCATGACAGCCTTTGTCAACTCTCGAGACGGCAAAGTGTCGGTGGTGCCTTTCTCTGACGTATCGAAAACCGTCCGCAAGTTCCTCTGGATGGCCCGCACTCCTCCGTCCACAGAGTAAAACGACATGCGCGTCGACCACTCCAGAGACGGTGCCCTGTGCAAAGACTGCAATGCTCTCTGTTGGGCCGCTGCCGTAGTGTGCCCGACGTGCCTTGAGTACTTCGGGAAAAGAGCGCAGGAGGAGGCTCCTCTGTCGTGCTGGCGCTGTGTGTCAAGCACCTATGACGAATGGCACAGAGAGGAAGTGGGGAACAACACCTTGGCTGTCGTGAAAGGCTCCCACGAGCCTTTGGTGGTTTCCCGTCTATGTGGGGAGGCTGGGAAGCAGCTTGTTCGCGGATTGAGGAGACTGCTTCAGCGGGTGGCATGAATTTCTTTCGCTCATGATCGTGATTCTCTCGTTTTTTTATGTCGCTCCCGTGCATGGATCTTTCTGTAAAGCGAAAGTTTTCTTCGTTTTTCGCGAGAGCCCCACTTCCCAATGTGTGTGATGCTCCGAGGCCCACGATCAAACATCGATAAATCAGACGGCTGCCTATACAGAAGGGTTCCTGACAAGCTGTACTGACCTTTTCGCGTCGCGTTGTTCTGCAGGAAAATGCATTTTCTCCACACGTGAAAATATTGTGGATATGTTTATAATTTAGGCACAAAATGAATGAAGCAGTTCGCACTCATCAGGTCAGTACACAAAATCAACCACATTTGAATGGAAAACCGGACCGCTTGGAGAACAATCGAAAAGCCGACCCAGATGGTAGGGCGAGCGCCAGCTCCTTGACGCTCTCGCAGGCCACAATGCACCGTCTCGAAGGGTCTTCTAATTCTATCATTGCTGGTCCGCCGTCGGCGGCTGCCGATGCAGTCTGGGGAGAGCCCCCATTGACGACCAAGTGACATACCCGAGGCAACCATCGTTGGCATGAAAAGAAAACCTGTTGCTCAATTGTAGCGACGTCAAGAACGCGGTAGAAATGCAACTCAGGCACAGCTTCGGGCACAACTTGTGCCGCGTTCGCATCCGTCTGCGTCGGAGGGGTTTGCAGCACGGCGATAGTGGCGCCTGCATGCACTTTGAAGAGATGGCGGTTGCTCTTTGCGCTCTTCCAGAATCTCAAAACCCTACCAGCAGCGTATTGGGTCCACAAAGTGCTGACGTGCGAGCATTGCTGCATTCCTCGTGTCGACCACGCCTCGGTACGCCTTTCAGGAAACCAAGAGCCAAATCCGAGCTTATGCTGAAGCACAGCTTCCGTTTCCTGTCCATTAGGGTCTGTCAGCCACTCCTGTGGAATGCCGTACTTTTTTGGAGCGGCAACAACCCTGGAAAGCATCTCAGCATCCCTCCATCTCTGCATCGAGAAGCCAGCAGGATCATGGCTGTTGCTCCGCTCAATTTCTCTCTTGGAAACTTGATGGAACTTTTCGAACAGCAGCTCGCATATGGCCGGCCCAATTTGAACAAGTGGCAGGGTCCGATAGAGAAGCTCGAGGACTCTGTGCACGCTTGGCTTTTCCCAGTTGATCCCTTTACTTGTGAGGGAGGCGAGCTCCTTGAGCAGAGAACATCCCAACAGCTGTAGCGTGTGAACGGTTGGCTTGCAGCGGACGGCATTTTCCCCGTCGTTCCGAATTGTTGGGCGGAAGAACAACGCGTTTGCAAACGCACGTAGAGCTTTAAGCGCCGCAAGAACCGACACAGCCAACGCCGGTAGAACGGTTTCTGAGTGCATGTCATCCAGCACTGTCGGAGCAATAGTGAGAAGAACAGCATAGTCGGACATGGACAAGGTTGTGCCACCCATCTTCTCTGGCTCAAAGGCCTTTAGAACGGTATGTCGGGGTACATACCGGGAACACGCACGCATGTCATCCACAAACTCATCCCTTTGAAGGACTGAAAGCGCATTGTAAACCTGTTGAAGTAGCGGGCCGGCTAGATTGAAGAATAGCAGATGAGATGGCGCCACTATGACGTGCTCGTGGACGTCGAAGGATCCAGCCCCACGTGTCTCGGACAAACCCCTGAACTGGTCGCCAGGACCTTTCTGCATCCCGTTCAGCAACAGCGCTGCTTTTATGGTTGTCTCAGAGCTCAGGCCAGCACCAATGACAGCGCGCTGCACAGCAACAGTACGTTCTTGAACGCGGGCTTATCGAGTGTCTCTGACGTCAAAAACCGTCGTGCTGCTCATCGCGCGCTCCTTTCTTTCAGAAGTCGTTTTTAGACCGACAATATCGCAGCTAGTGCAGTGCTCCACGCCGGTAGCGCCAATTGTATTGGATAGCTTAGCTGCCATTGGAGAGTCAAAGATGCCGGCGGCAGGATAGATGTGCACCAGTGCATTTCTCCCTGTAAAAGCGTCATACACTGTAATCCCCGTTTTGGAGGCGTGGCATAGGTCCTTGACAACGGCGGCTATCAATGGCGCGCTAGCAGCACCCGGCGGAAGATAAAACAACGGACGCACAGTTGAACTCCGAAAGTCAAGTGAGACAGATGTGTAGGCGCCATAGTGCCCCTCAACATCACCACGCCGACGCTTCATGGTACCGTACTGGTCGCCATACCACGAGACAAATATCTTATACGGATCCTTCGACACGAGCTGGGTGTCTTCCCTGACGACAGCTACATCCACTTTCATGCTGGACACGGTGGATACAGCGTTCCATGCAATTGGAGCTCCCTCCTTGACACCCAGAACGCGCATCGCATGTATACTCCCGCACCTTGTGAATCGCGCAGTGAAAGTCCCGTTTCCCGTCAAGCATAAGGATAGTAGCGCCGGTCGAGCCGAATCTTCGGTCAGCATAAACGTGGCAGTCAAGTCTCCGACACGCAGAGCACGACCGGAGGCATATTCTGATGGCGACAAAGACACTTCGCCGTCTATGGCCATCCCCGTACTCTGTAGCTTGGCCTTGAGCCTCACAGACGCCGATATGGCCATGGAGACAATGTCTCCGAGCGCGTAGAGCCTGCCGTCGAGTCTTATCTGACGCCGAAAGTTATAGCGCCCAGGATCGGTCGCCGCCACTGTCTGGAAGAACTCTGTTGGGCTTTCCACTGTCCCAAGCAATGCGTCACCCTCATCATGAAATATGGCGGCTGTCAATGAGTCGGCAAAGTCTCGCCTCACATGTTCTGAGAAGGTCGTGTACGTCACGACAACGTCAGGAAGCGTCCTTGGTGACTTTCCTTTTCCCGACGGGAACTGCCTGGATGTGACCTGCTTTTTCACAGGTGCAGCTGCGAGCAGGAGCTTTGCTCTCACTTGCTGCAGACGCCACCGGGATAGCCACTTCTCTGTTGACGAGAAAGAGTTCTCTACGCTGCGCATGATGTCGTACTGTCTTGTTGACAACCGTGCACGCCCATACAAATAACCGTAACAGAGCAGCTCCCGACGAGAAGAAAAGTTGGCACTGTCCTCCTCTGAAGGACTGGAGAACTCAGTGTCGGTCGTTGACGCGGATGGACTACTTTCGCCTTCGTCCACGTCCACGTCGCCACCGCCAAGAGAAGGCACGGGAGGAACCATAACAGGAAGCACGTGAGGGGCGCTATGTTCCGCCCCACCGTCACTCCCAGATCTAGAACCATTCATCTCAGCGCCGCCACGAGTGTTAGGCAACGAAGCGCATGAGGCTCCAGGGGCGCTAACATGAGCAGACGCTTGTCCCATAGTGTGACTAGGCACAGGCACAGGCTCATCACTCTCAAAAGAAAAGTAAGCGGACGCACGAGGTCCACGCTTCCGTCTCTTTGACCCATTCATGCCCATAGCTCCGATCAACAGACTTGCTCTCTTTGACAGTGCCAGTAACTGGACGGCGGACGGGCTCGACTGATGCGGCGGAAGGGGGTACAGGGAGCAGCCAACGGCCTGAGCACTCCAAGATGTTGCTTACATCTGAAGTGAGGGACCTCTCGGACCCGTCTGATGCCAGGCACGTCTGGTACACCTATTCGCAGGACGTGCGCCTGAGCTGTCGAGCGGATCGTCTTCCGAGGAGCCCACCTGAATGGGTTCAAGACCGCACTCGCAAAAGTCATGCCCTGCATGTCCAGCAGACAAGTTGAACGGACCGTCCCAGAGGCTGTCCGTCAAACGGTCCGACGGACCGTTTGCCGACTGGTTGCGGTTAGTTCTGAGGACCGTCTCACAGAACTATCCGCTGGGCCATGTCATAAGTGTCTGAGGATCAGCAAGAGTCGATCCATCCTGTTAATACCCGATGACCATCGTGTTGACGGTCCCATACGCAACCGGGGACAGTCTGCGTGTCTGTTCAATCATCTGCTGTCGACAATCCTGGAACCGATGTAAGACAATCTGGCGAACGGTCCTTCAGAAAATTCGATTTCGGAGTCACAATTATTTATGGAAGCAGCTCCGTCACGGTGTGCACGGTCCCCCAGTAACTCCGCGGTCCCCCCACGGTTGGGCTGAAACGCTAATATATGGATGGCGCGCCAAGCTGCTGGGCAGTCCTTCGTGAATTTCAATTTCATCTACCTCGGCGCGCCAAGTGCGTCGCACACGATACTGTACTGTTCAAATGTCAGAAACGGCGTCAGGCATAATCTGACATCGTTCATGTCAGGACAGAGAATGTGTCGCCATGTACATCCCGTTGC
>Ga0209303_1001469_pt1 | contig 14486 bp, 16 predicted proteins | sample SidtaG_3_FD_187449 | JGI IMG/M metagenome (GOLD analysis project Ga0209303, IMG submission 187449) | Marine algal microbial communities from Sidmouth, United Kingdom - Sidmouth_Asex1 metaG (SPAdes) (version 2) | ecosystem: Host-associated > Algae > Red algae > Unclassified | place: Sidmouth... | reverse complement strand
GTCGGGTGAGCAGGGCGGGGGTAGCGGTGACAAGACCGAGAAATTCCCTCAGCCGGCTGCCGCCGGCGGTGACTTCGACGACGACATCCCGTTCTGAGGGATGCGGTCCGTCCGGATCCGCCCGCGTATCGGCGGATCCGGCCTGGATCAGGCCTGGATCAGGCTTCCTAGTGAGCCGTTTCGGTGGCCTTGAAGTCCAGCACCCGATCCGCCGGCGAGCTGTCGATGGCCGCGACCTCGGCCCGCTTCACCAGCAGGATGTAGGCAAAGCAGCTGAAGTACAGCCCGATCACCAGCGCGCCGACCCACTGGATCTGCAGGAACTCCAGCTGGAACAGCAGCGTCAGCAGGCACAGCACGACTACGTTGCCGACGATGTACTGCATGCGGCCCAGTCGCGTCGGGGTCAGCGACAGGTTGTCGGTGTACAGGCGTACCAGCGAATCCAGCGAGTTGACCACGAAGGTGATGCCGACGATCACCATCGAGATCGACAGGAATCCGGTCGTGTCGATGCCTTGCTCGTGGAAGGAGTACAGCACCGCGAACCAGATCGCCAGCGGAATCGACGGGAACACCAGCAGCGCGCCCAGCACCTGCCAGGTCTTCAGCCCGCCGACAAAGCGCGAGGTGAACTGACCGATCATGATCGACCAGGCGAACCACCAGAACAGGTAGAACGCGTGGTAGTCGTCGATCGGCAACGCGAACCGGTGCAGGTCGCCGAAGTAGCTGCCGATCATCCCCATGCGCTCGGCGAATTCGCCCGGGCTGACCTTGGCGGCGATCGCCATGATGACGATCAGCCCCAGGAACAGGAAGGTGCTGCCCAGACTCAGGATGCGCACGTATTTCAGGTCGGTGCTGGAGTAGACCGCGGCCAGGATTACCGCGAACACGATGGCGTAGAACGTCAGCACCACGCTTTCGCCATCGCCGATGCCCGGCAGGTACCAGGGCAGGTTGCTCAACAGCAGGAAGGCGGTGAACGCGCAGGTGCCGACGATCACCACGTTGTTGACGAACTTCACCACCGGGATCTCGAAGAACTTCACGCGCGGTTCCAGCACGCAGAAGTAGAAGCAGGTCAGGAAGTAGAAGCTCCAGATCAGGAACCCCCAGAAGCCGAACTCCAGTGCCAGCGGATTGCTGAACGCGTACTGGGGGTTCGCCTCCAGGTCGGCGTACACCGGGAACTCGGTCAGCGGGAACATGATCAGCCCGACGTCCAGGCCCGAGGTGAACAGGATCGCGATGAAGGTGAAGGTCTTGACCGGCGTGACGCCGATGCAGACCACGTTGCCCCAGCGATAGAGGCAGAAGGCGATCGCGCAGAAGGTGAAGATCAGTCCGGCACTGAGCAGCAGGTTCATCGTTCGTCTCCTTGATCGACGGAATGGGGATCGACGGGGTAGGCACCCTCGAAATCGGCAGTGCTGACGAACACCGATTTCGAACGCGTGTGGGAGTGCAGCGTGACCAGTCCGTTCTCGCGGCCCAGCCCCGATTGCCCGAAACCGCCGACCGGCATCTCCACCGGCGAGTCGCCCCAGGTGTTGATCCAGCAGATGCCGGCGTTCAGCGCATCGATCACCCGATGCGCGCGCGAGATGTCGCGGGTGAACACGCCGGCGGCCAGGCCGAACGGGGTGTCGTTGGCGCGTCGAATCGCCTCGGCTTCGTCTTCGAAGCGCAGCACCGACATGACCGGCCCGAAGATCTCCTCGCGCACGTGCGCCATGTCGTCGGTGTTGCCGACGTAGACCGCCGGGCGCACGAACGCACCTCGCCCCAGTTCGCCGTCGGTGATGCGCTCGCCACCGAACAGACGCGTCGCACCGGCAGCGTCCGCCGAGTCGATGTAGCCGAGCACCTTGTCCATGTGTTCGGCCGAGACCAGCGCGCCGATCTGGGTGGCCGGATCGGTCGGATCTCCGACGATCAGCGCCTTGGTGCGTGTTTCCAGTCGTGTCAGGAATTCGTCATGGATGCCGCTCTGCACGAACACCCGCGTGCCGTGCGTGCACACCTCGCCCTGGGTGTAGAAGTTGGCCGTCATGGCGGCGGCCACCGCCTGATCCAGCGGCGTATCGTCGAAGATCAGCAGCGGCGACTTGCCGCCCAGCTCCAGCGTCACCTGCTTCAGCGTCTTCGACGAGTCGGCCATGATGGCCCGCCCGGTGCCGCTCTCGCCGGTGAACGACACCTTGGCGACGTCCGAATGCGCGGTCAGCGCACGCCCCGTCTCGGCGGCACCCTGGACGACGTTGAACACGCCGTCCGGCAATCCGGCCTCGCTCAGCAGTTCGGCCAGCGCCATGACCGACAGCGGGGTGACCTCGGACGGCTTGAACACCATGGCGTTGCCGGCCGCCAGCGCCGGTGCGCATTTCCAGCAGGCGATCTGCAGCGGGTAGTTCCAGGCGCCGATGCCGGCGCACACCCCCAGCGGCTCGGGCCGGGTATGGAAGAAGCTGGTGGCGCCCAGGGACTGGTAGCTGCCCTGAATCGCCGGTGCCAGTCCCGCGAAGTATTCGAGCGCATCGGCACCGGTCGGGATGTCGACCTCGCGCGCCTCGGTGATCGGCTTGCCGTTGTCGGACACCTCGAGAGCGGCGAACGTGTCCACGCGCTCGCGCAGCAGGGCGGCGGCGCGGGCCAGGATGCGGCCGCGTTCCACCGCCGGCAGGGCGGCCCAGGCAGGCTGCGCCGCCTTGGCTGCCGCGACGGCCGCATCCACTCCTGTCGGCCCTGCGATCTCGACCTGCGCGATGACCTGACCGGTGGCAGGATTCACCGACTCGAAATGCTGGCCGGAATCGATCGCCCGTTCGCGACCGTCGATGTACTGGTTTACCCGTTTCATCCGGGTACGTTACAGCGTTGTCCGCCCATCCGTTGCCGTCTGCCGGCTAGCCTTGCGTCAAGTCCCTGGAAGATCAGCTGTCGTCCGGCATCGATCCCTCGTTCGAGGGAGTGCGCAGAAGGTCGGATGCAGACGGGCGCGAACGCTTGGGGCGGACCAGCAACTCCAGCCCCATCGCATCCAGCGTGCGCAGCACGTTGCCGATGCCGCCGCCGGGCTTGCCGGCCTCCAGGTCGCTGACGAACCGCTTGCTGACACCGGCCCGTTCAGCGATCTGCGGCCCCGACAGGTTGCACCGGCGACGCCACAGGCGCACCGCCTGGCCCAGCACCTTCGGGCTACGCGCCTTCAGCGCCGGCATGGAACTGGCCAGCGTATCGGGATCATCGGGCAGCCGCTCGCTGGTGCCCATGGCGCAGGGCATCGGCGCACCGTCCTCGTCGACCTCCAGCAGGTAGCCCCGCCGGGCGAAGAAGCGCAGCCGCTGCTGCGCCAGGTGATAGGCCGTACGTTCCTCATCGTTGCCACCCGGTTCCTTGCGTCGATAGTTCATGCGGCGCGACGCTCTCACGTTCGGCGCGGTGCGTCAGGGGCGGGTGGCGAGATCGCGATCCGGTATGGCGAATTCGAGGTGAGGGCCGGTCCTATTCTCAGTAGATGACCTCGGTAGATGTCCGCGGTACGTCCTGATTGGCTCCTGGCGAGGATGAACGTTCAGTCGCGAAATCGGGAAATCCGGGTACGTGCAGCGATTGCTGCTGATATGGAACGCGGTTCCATATAGCGACACGTTTTTGCATGCGTGGGAAAGCGGGTGTGCCTGCTCGTCGGGTGAAGAGCTTGGTGAGGGCGTCGGACTTGGCGACGGCGTCGATGTAGGCGCATTGCTCGGATGCCCGGGGCTCCGACCGTAGAACTCGACCCGCGTCAGCAGCCCGTCCCGAACGATGAATCCGTGATCCTGTTCGGCCTGCAGTCGGGCCAGGGTGTCCGCGTCCAGGCCACCGCCGAGCATGCCGGGCTCGACGAAGGCGATGGCCGCCTCGATGCTCGCCTGCAGGTCATCGATCAATGCGTGGCGCGCCCTCGTCAGCCATGCTCCCCGTCCGGCAGCGCTGCCACCAGCGCGCAGGCGGCGCGCCCGAGCGTGCGCCCGCACCGGGTGACCACGCCCAGCCGGCGCCTCATCGACAGCGAGCCCATCGGCAACTCGACCACCGAGTCGTCGAGCATGTGCGAAGGCAGCACGCTCCAGCCCAGTCCGACCGAGACCAGCATCTTGATCGTTTCCAGTTAGTTGGTCTCCAGCGCGGTGGCGATCGCCAGCTCCAGCGAACCGTCGGCCACCGCATCGCAGGCCTGCTCCGAATCCATGAACACGAGATCCAGCTCCACCGCCGGGTGGGCGGCCACGAAGGTGCGCAGGATCGGCGGCAGCCGGTGTATGCCGACGTGGTGACTGGTCGCCAAACGCAGCCGGCCGCTGGGGTGCTCGCTCAGCGAGCGCACCCGCTCGGCATCGTCGAGCAGGGCACGGGCGCTGGTCAGGAAGGTGTCACCGGCCTCGGTCAGGCGGATGCCGCGACCGAGCCGGTCGATCAGCCGGACGCCCAGATCCCGTTCCAGGCCGCCGATGCGCTTGCTGATCGCCGGCTGGGTGGTGAACGGTTCCTCCGCGGCCAGCGAGAACGAGCCGCGCTCGGCAACGGCGACGAACGTGGAGAGGGCAATGAAGTCCATGCGTACATTGCAGCACGGATCGAACCGTTTCAATCTACGCGGACCGGGACCGGCAAGGTTCGCTCGCAACCACATCCAGAGGGGGAACCCATGGCGAGAACGCCCCGATGACCAGCACCGAGTATCAGATTGCCGAAGACACGGTCTACGGTCCCGACGGCAGGTTCGACGCCTGGGATTGGTCCTGGACGGACGGTGCGCCCCCCGAGGGAGCCGTCGCTGCAACGGCCCGGATGGCGGTGAACTGCCTTCAGCGCTGCAACGGGCGACGGATTCCCGTCGGCGTCATCGGCCCTCGCGAGGCCGACGAGGAATGCATGACGATCGCCGGCGAGATCGGCGCAGGTCTCGGGGCCAACGGCCTGACGATGATCTGCGGAGGGCGAACCGGCGTCATGGCCGCTGCCGCGAAGGGATGCCGGAGCGCCGGAGGCCTCACGATCGGACTTCTCCCCGGCCACGACTGGCGCGAGGCCGATGACGACATCATGCTTCCGATCGCCACCGGGATGAGCGAGGCACGCAACATGATCATCGCGAGATCGTGTGCCGTGCTCGTCGCGATCGGCGGCTCGTACGGCACGTTGACGGAGATCGCCTACGGTCTGCATTTCTCCAAGCCGGTCATCGTGCTGGCCGATGCGCCCGACATCCCGGGAACCGAGCGGGTCTCCAACGCCGAGGATGCGATCGAGCGCGTGTGCGCGCATCTGATGACAAGAGCCGCCCTGTCACGCAGCTGAAACAGGCCCGCTGCAATAATCCGGGAGCGTACGCCGGGAGACGAGGAGGGCATGACTGCAGCACTCGAGCTGCGTGACGTCACGCGCCGGTTCGGTTCGACTACCGTCCTGGACCAGGTGTCCGTGAGGATCGAGCCGGGAAGCTTCACGGCCCTGCTCGGGGCGTCGGGGTGCGGAAAGTCGACCAGCCTGAGGATCATGTCCGGCCTGGACAGGCCCACGTCCGGGGACGTGCTGCTGGGCGGCTCGAACGTCGGCGAGAAAAGCGCGTACGAGCGCAATGTCGCGATGGTCTTCCAATCCTACGCGCTGTACCCGCACCTGAGCGTTGCGCAGAACATCGCCCTGCCGTTGACGATGCGGCATCTCTCCCCGCTCGGCCGCCTGCCGGTCATCGGGTCGTTGGTGCCCGGTACCGTCGCTGCGCGCCGCACGATCATGCGACAGGTCACCGAGTCGGCCGATGCCCTGGGGCTGACCGAGCTGCTGAACCGCAAGCCCGGTTCGCTCTCCGGCGGGCAGAAGCAGAGGGTGGCCCTGGGGCGCGCCCTGGTGCGGGATCCGTCACTGTTCCTGCTCGACGAGCCGCTCTCCAACCTCGACGCGCGGCTTCGCATCCGCATGCGCAGCGAGATCACGGCGCTGCATCGCAGCACCGGCAAGGCCTTCGTCTACGTCACCCATGACCAGACCGAAGCCATGGCCATGGCCGACCAGATCGTGGTCATGATCGGCGGCAGGGTCGCTCAGGCGGGCTCGCCGCGAGAGCTCTACGAGCGTCCGAACCATCGAGACGTGGCGGCCTTCATCGGCCACCACGCGATCAACTTCCTTCAGCCCGGCGACGGCATGGAGGCAGGCGATTCGATCGTGGGCATCAGGCCCGAGGACCTGACACCGGACGAATCCGGTGCCCTGGTGGCGCAGCTGGAGAGCGCGGAATACCTCGGCTCCGAAGTCATCATGAGCCTGCGTACCCGCCAGGGCACGCAGGTCCGCTCCATCGCGCACGGCGACTACGCCGTACCCGCTCCGGGCACCGGGGTACGCCTCGGCTACCACGCCCGGAAGGTGCACGTGTTCGACCCGATCACGGGACAGCGACGGGAGGCGGGCGCATGAGGCTCTCGCTCGATGGGCGACAAGCGCTCACCGATCTGTGGCTGGTCGCCCCGGCGACGCTTGCGTTGGTGCTGTTCATCTTCGTCCCGGTCGCGATCGTCGCCGTGCTGTCGTTTAGCGATTATCAGTTCGGCGCGCCGACGTTCAACTGGATCGGAACCGAGAACTACCTGACGCTCTTCTCCTCCACGATCGGGCGTCGCGCCGTGACCAACACGCTGCTCTACGTGGCGATCGTCATTCCGTTCTCGGTCGGTGCGGGGCTGATCGTCGCCACCGGCATCCATCGGATGGCGGGCTGGGCACCGCGCCTGTCCAACCTCATGAAGACGATCTATTTCCTGCCCGTCGCGGCAACCCTCGTCGCCATGTCCGTCGCCTGGCAGATGGTGCTGCACCCCTCCCTGGGCATCGTCAACCAGACGCTCGCCTCGCTCGGTGGACAGCCGCAGAACTGGCTCAGCGATCGAGGGCTGGTCCTCTACACCCTCGCCATGATCGGCATCTGGCAGAGCATCGGGTACAACATGATCCTGTTCCTCGCCGGGCTCGCCGCGATCCCCCCGGAGCTCTACGACGCTGCCGAGATCGATGGCGCGGGAGGTGCCTGGTCCCGCTTCTGGACCGTCACGTGGCCCATGCTCGGGCCCACGACACTGTTCGTGATGGTGATCACGGCGACCAACGCGTTCCGGGTCTTCGAGACGGTCGCCACCATGACCGGGGGCGGTCCGGCGTTCGCGTCGGACACCTTGGTCCATGCGCTGTACCGGGAAGGGTTCGTGTACTTCAAGGCAGGCTACGCCAGCGCCTTGACCATGGTGTTCTTCGCCTTTCTTCTCGCCCTGACCGCACTCCAGCTCCGCGTCGTCGAAAGGAAGGTCCACTACCGATGACGAGGATCCTGCTGAGCCGCGTCCTGCCGGCAGCGCTGCTGGGGCTGGGTGCCGCCTTCATCCTCCTGCCGTTCGTCTGGATGCTGTCGCTGTCGATCAAGCCCAGGGACGAGATATTCTCCACGACCATCGAGCTGCTTCCATCGCGAATCGAATGGAGCAACTTCACCTTTGCCCTGACCCGAACCGATATCCCGCTGTTCCTGTGGAACGGCACCTTGATGGTGTCGCTGATCCTGTTCTTCCAGATCCTGTTCGCCGTGCCGTGCGCCTACGCCCTGGCGCAACGAAACTTCCTCGCTCGGAAACTGCTGTTCGGCCTGGTGCTGGCAGCGCTTCTGGTGCCTTTCCACGTCACCGCCATTCCGATATTCCTAGGGTTCGCCCAGCTCGGCATTCTCGACACGTTCCAGGCCCTGGTGATCCCGTTCGTCCCGAGCGCCTTCGGCATCTTCCTGTTCCGCCAGTTCTTCGCGCAGCTCCCGTCGGAGCTGTTCGATGCCGCACGGGTGGACGGGCTCGGCGAGACCGCGATCGTGTGGCGGATCGCCTTTCCGCTGGCACTTCCCGCGGCGACCGCGTTCGCCATCTTCTCGGTGACGGCTCATTGGAACGACCTGTTCTGGCCCTTGATAGCCACGACGGACCCCGATCTCGCCACCCCGCCCAGGGGCATTCTCTACTTCCGTGACCAGGAGTCGGGCGACAACGTCGGCCCGCTGATGGCGGCGGCCCTGGTCATCACCGCGCCCCTGATCATCGCCTTCCTGTTCGCACAGCGGAGATTCATCCAGGGCATCGCCTCCGGCGGGCTCAAGGGATGATGGAGATGATTCCCGTCCACCACCATGTCCACGATCTCGTCAACCTGGAGTTCAACGCATGAAAGTCCTGGCCCTTGCATCCTTGCTCGCCCTCGTCGGCGCATCCTCGGCTCACGCGCAGCAGACCGAGCTTCGCGTGCACTACGCCATCCCCACCATCTGGGCCGACACGCAGGAGGCGCTGGCCGATGCCTTCATGCAGAAGCACCCGGAGATCACCATCACCATCGATGGTCCGGCGGAGGGGTACGAGGAGGGCGTCCAGCGCCTGCTGCGGGAGTCGATTGCCGGAACGTCTCCCGACGTGGCTTACGTCGGCCTGAACCTCTGGCGCGTTCTCGAGGATCGTGGCCTGGCGCAGCCGATCGACCGCTTCCTGGGCGATGACCCTCTCTCCATGGGCTACACCCCGGCGCTCCTGTCGCTGGGTCGGTTCGAGGACCGGCAGTACGCGCTGGCCACGTCTGCATCGACGTTGGTGATGTACGTCAACCCGGTCCTGGTGGAGAAGGCGGGGGGGGCGATGCAGAGCTTCCCCGATACCTTCGACGGCGTGATCGAGCTGGCGGCGAAGATCGATGCGCTCGACAACACGACGGACGGCGTCTGGATCGCGCCGCACGACTGGCGCTTCCAGTCGCTGCTCGGCTCGTTCGGTGGGCGTCCGATGACTTAGGACGAGAGCGACATCACCTTCGACAGCCCCGAGGGGATAGCGGCCGCGGGCCTGTACGAGCGCTTCGCCGAGGAAGCCGGAATGCAGACCTACTCGGAGAACGATGCCCGACAGGCGTTCCCGGCAGGAACCCTGGGCATCATGTTCGAGAGTTCATCCCTGCAGACGCGATTCAAGGAGGGTACCGGCGACAAGTTCGAGCTGACCGTGAAGCCGCTGCCCATTGCCGCCGAGGACACCTCGACGGTCTATTTCCCCACCGGTGGCTCGGCGATCGTCATGCTCACCGAGGACGAGGCGAAGCAGGATGCCGCCTGGGAGTACATGGCCTTCGTGACGGGTGCTCAAGGGCAGAAGATCATCGTCGAGCAGACCGGCTACGCCCCGGCCAACGCCGAGGTCATCGAGGACGAAGCCTACCTGGCGGATTTCTACGCGACGAAACCCAACGCCCGTGTCGCGCATGGCCAGGTCGCCAACCATGCCGGGCCGTGGTACGCCTACCCCGGTGCCGAGGGTGTCGCGGCGACCGATCTCATCGCCGCCACGATGGTCGAGGTGGCCGATGGCGAAGATCCCGAATCGGCGGTCAGGCAGCTGGCGGACACGCTTCGGGATCTGCTGGGCATGAGGTAGACCGGCAGGTAGGTCGGCGCCGGTCGCTTGGCAGAGGGGCGGGGCATCGAGCCAATGCGTCATCGACGGGGAGCGATAGAGTTCGAACGCCCGAGCGAGAACGTATCCGGCCACCAGGGCTAGCAGCCCCACGGCACACGATCGAAGCAGGGCCGGACCGGGAGAGGCGAGACTCACGATCCGGGTTCCGCCCTTGCAATTCGTGCATCGTTCGCGCCTTCGCGTATCGGCCAGTTCAGCACCCCGGCGACCAGACTGAGCACGATCGCGATCGTCCAGGCCTGGTCGTAGGAGCCGCTTCGATCGTACAGCCAGCCACCCAGCCAGCCTCCGGCGAACGAGCCGAGCTGATGGGGGAGGAAGATGACGCCGCCGAGCATGGAGAGGTGGCGCACGCCCCAGACCGAGGCGACGGTGCCGTTCGTCAGCGGCACCGTCGAGAGCCAGAACAGGCCCATGGTGATGCCGAACAGGTAGGCCGAGAGTTCCGTGATCGGCAGCAGCACGAACAGGGCGATCGCCAGGGCCCGCCCCAGGTAGATCCAGGCGAGCAGCATCGGCTTTCTCCGCCGTCCGCCCCAGAGCCCCGCATAGTAGGTGCCGGCGATGTTGACCAGGCCGATCAGCGCTAGCACGGTCGTGGCGACCGTCGCGTTCAAGCCGTTGTCCTGCAGGAACGCCGGCAGGTGCACGGCGATGAACACGACCTGGAAGCCGCAGACGAAGAAGCCCAGCGAGAGCAGCCAGAAGTCGCGCGCGCCGAGCGCTTCGCGCAGGGCGACCATCGCGCCGGCTACCGGAGCCGCGGCATCGACGTCTTGCCTCGGCGCCTCCCGAAGCCCGATCGCGAGCGGGATCATCAGCGCCGCGAATCCTGCCAGGCCCAGCAGCGCGATCGGCCATGTCAGCCATCCGATCAGTCCGAGGCTCACCGGCAGCATGACGAATTGCCCGAACGAGCCGACCGACATCGTGATGCCCATCGCGAGCGAACGCCGCTCGGGCGGAACCAGTCGGCCGATCGTGCCGAAGATCACCGGGAAGGTGGTCCCGGAGAGCCCGAGCCCTACCAGCACACCGGCGCCGAGGATAAATGTCGGCTCGCCCGCCACGCTCGACATGATCGACAGGCCTGCTGCGTAGAGCAGTGCTCCGAAGGCGACGATGCGCGGTGCTCCATAGCGATCGGCCAGCATCCCCGTGAAGGGCTGGGCCAGTCCCCAGACAAGGTTCTGCAGCGCGATCGAGAATGCGAATACCTCCCGCCCCCAACCCTGGTCGATGCTGACCGGTTGCAGGAACAACCCGAAGGCGTGGCGGATGCCCAGCGAGAAGAGAAGGATCAGCGAGCCGCAGGCGAGCGCGATCAGCGCACCGTTCCAGGCAGGTGTCTCGGAGGATCGGTTCAAGAGTTTCTCCCGTTATTTTAAGGGTATATACCCGTAAGTGATCGTGTCGGCGGCTTCAGCGCATGTACGAGCGGCGGTTCAGCCGTTCAGCCGCTTCAGCGCATCCAGCGCCTGGATCAGGTCCTTGCCGAGCAGGCGCTTCACGTCCCGCTGCGCTCTTGCCCAAAGCGGGCGGGCCGTCTCGAGCGCCTTCTCGCCCAGCGGTGTCAGCTCGACCAGTCGGCTACGCTCGTCGTCGCCACCGACAAGACGCACGAATCCATCGCGCTCGGCCACCTTGAGGTTGCGTCCGAGCGTGCTTCGCTCGAGTTCGAGCCGTGCGGCCAGCTCCGAGATGTTCGGCCCGGGAGGTTGCGCGACCTGCCTGAGAAGGCGATAGGTGGTGATGCGCAGCCCGGAGGGTTCGAGCGCACGATCGTAGAACGCCGTGCTCGCGTGGGCCGATCGCCTGAGCGTGGTGCAGATGCAGTCTGTCTCTCGCATAGAGGGTATATACCCGCATCTTCGATCCCGCGCAACGATGGCGTCCCGTTCGTGACGATCGTCCGGGACGATCGCCTGCCGCTTCGCTGTCCCGTCGGTGTCGGGCCGCTGCGCCTGTGGACGGCCGACTGGGTGGTAGACAGGTCCTCGGCGGCCAGCGAGAACGGACCACGCTCGGCGACGGCGACGAACGTGGATAGGGCGATAAGGCCATGCGCGCATTGCAGCACGGAATGCAGGATGCGACGGGCCGACGATTTTCAAGCGTGGCGGCGGTTCACGGGTGAAGCGCCGGATGGACGGCCGGGTTCACCGCTTTCGATCGGAGTCGTCCTTTTCCATCGCCTCCAGATAGAGCTCGTATTCCGAGATGTCGATATCGTTTCTCGACAGCCACGCGAATCGCTGCACCAGAGCGCCGAGAGGCGAATCGCCATCGACACCTTCGATGTCGCGTCGCCACGGCCTTTCCTCGAGCAGCCGCTTTCGCCTGTACTCCTGCAGGTCGATCGGCTTCAATGCGGGCGCACCTTGGTGGCGACGATGGGGCAAGGGTACCAACCCGGGCACGCGTTCGATCGTCGAACCTCCCCACCGAAGCGCCTTGGGCGCTGGCAACCCCTGCGCGAGCCTTAGCTTGACCCACAAATGTCGCGATGGTCATCGATGAGCTCGCTCGACCGCTGCCAGCGCCCCTCCGCGGCATACCCGGACGCATTCAGGCCATCGGCCCATTCACCCAGCACGGGGACCAGGCCGAGGACGTCGAGCACGAAGTGACCGACATTGGACCACCAGCTACCGCCACCGGCATCAGCCGGAGGACAATCACTGTCCAGTTCGGGATCGGGAGCGTTGTCCAGTGATGGTACTGATGGCGGACAGCGCTTGCACGAGCGGGTCGTCAAGCGTATTCAGCATCGCAGATGCGTCACGTTTCCTCAACGACCACGGCACGCAGATGCAGCATGGCCTGGAAATTTGCTCTACTCGAACTCTCGTAGGCGCTGCCAATCCACGTCGGTTTCCTTGTTCCATTTTCCGGGCGAAAATCGATCGTTTCCATCGAGAATGCTCAAGATCGCTGTATAGGCACCGACCTGCTCCGCACGTTCCGGCTCATTCCTCAAGCAAGCGATCAGGGTTCGGAGCACCTTCCGTTTCTTCTTCGGGTCCTCGATCCCTCCCTTGAAATGCATTCCGAGTGCGTCAATTGCTTCCAGGCGCGCATACCCGCTTTCATCTTCCAGCGCCATCGCGCAAGCACGGTCCAGCAGGTCTTCACGTTTCCATATGAAGAAAAGGCGTCGGAGAGCTTCGCCTCTGACAACTTCACTTGGGTCGTCAATCAATTGATCTGATGTCAGGTTCGTGCTCGAAAGTTTGTCACGAGTAATGAAGATGATTGCACTTGCTCTGTCGAACGGATCGGCGTTCTGGTCGTTGAGGTCTGAAATCTCTTGTGCGGTAGTCTTGCGTTGACGGGTCATCGGGATATTCGATGGATCTCTTGAAGAAGTTTCTCTCAGCCGCTTGAAAAACCAAACAACAAAAACTTGAATGCCTCTTGCAAAAGGTCTGATGAGCTTCGCAAATCGACTAGGTTGTCGAAGCGAAATGAAGAATAACTGTACTGAAATTGGTGTGCGAACCGCTTTATTTGAACGCTTCAAGCCTGTTTCAGTCGACGTCATTTTCCCTATTCCACGTCACCGGAGCAAATTTGTCGTTTCCATCGAGGATGCTCAGGATTGCACTATACGCTGAAATTTGTCCAGATCGATCTGGCTCTTGCAGCAAACAGCGTATTAGTGTGCTCATGACTTTTTTCTTCTTTTCTTCGTCCTTGATGCCGTTCTTGTAGTGCATGCCAAGTGCATCGATTCCGTCCTGGCGTGCACTCTCGTCCTCGTCATTCAAGGCCATGTGGCAAGCACGGTCCAGCAGATCCTCGCGCTGCCACATGAAAAATAGCCGTCTCAGGGCCTCACCACGGATGATCCCGTCAGGATGATCAAGTAGCGATCGGATTGTCGGCTCGTATTCGTAAAGTTGATCGTGGGTGATCAAGTTGATGGCCCATGCGCGATCGGTTGATTTTGCCGTCTCGTCCAGAAGGTTCAGAAGGTGTTGTGGTTGTGTTTTCAAGTCGCATTCCCTTGTGAGGTAGATTATTCGAGCAAAGCCTCTGTCGTTCCGACCGTTACATTGATCGCCTCGATTGTCGCCGAAAGCTTCGAAGTCGTGTGTGTGTCACCCGGATTTGTTATGTGTGAGTGTTCTATGGATCTTATCAAATCCTGTCGAGCGTTCCGCAGGCCTTTAAGTGAATCGGTCACTTCCTGTACATGATTTCTATTGCCAATTGGAATGCCCAGACGTTCCTGAAGCGCACCGGACAGATCGGCATCTGAAAAGTGCCCACTTTTCCCGGGCAGCAGGGTATTGGCAGCCCTTTCCAAATCCGATCGTGTTCTGGGCGACAAAGAGAGTGTGGGATCAGTCAACAAGCCATTCATCCGTGCCCGCGTTTCAGCACCCATCTGCGCGACCTTGCTAATCGACTCCCCGGCCGCATCGGCGATATCGCGGAATCCGGCTTCTCGCAGCCGTTCTATCGTTCGAAGCGTATCGTTACTCAACTCGGCCGCCGCCGCCAGGTCTTCCGCACGAGCGGCCGTGCGGGTCAGCGCGCCGAACCATTTTCCGATCGTGATGCCGATGCCGGCGATCGGAACCGTGCCGGCGGCCGACAAGCTCGCCTTACAATAGCGCCCCTCCGCGGCATACCCGGAAGCATTCAGGCCATCGGCCCATTCACCCAGCACGGGGACCAGGCCGAGGACGTCGAGCACGAAGTGACCGACACTGGACCACCAGCGTCCGCCACCGGCATCAGCCGGAGGACGATCACCGTCCAGGTCGGGATCGGGTGCGTTGTCCAGTGGTGGTACTGATGGCGGACAGCGCTTGCACGAACGGGTCGTCAAGCGTATTCAGCTCGCAGATGCGTCACGTTTCCTCAACGAACACGGCACGCAGATGCAGCATGGCCTGCAAATTTGCTCTACTCGAACTCTCGTAGTCGCTG
>Ga0209303_1001460_pt1 | contig 14521 bp, 13 predicted proteins | sample SidtaG_3_FD_187449 | JGI IMG/M metagenome (GOLD analysis project Ga0209303, IMG submission 187449) | Marine algal microbial communities from Sidmouth, United Kingdom - Sidmouth_Asex1 metaG (SPAdes) (version 2) | ecosystem: Host-associated > Algae > Red algae > Unclassified | place: Sidmouth... | reverse complement strand
AAAGATGCGTATCGCCAAAAGTATGCACAAAATAGCCCGGCCTTAACCCACATACCTGCGCCACCATTAAAGTAAGCAAACTGTAGGAGGCTATATTAAATGGAACGCCCAAAAATACATCTGCACTTCGCTGATATAATTGACAACTTAAGGTATTGTTGGCTACGTAAAACTGAAATAAACAATGGCAGGGTGGCAGCGCCATTTGTTCAACATCGGCTACATTCCAAGCACTAACTATATGCCTGCGTGAGTTAGGGTTGTTTTTTAGGCTATAAATTAAGTTGCTTATTTGGTCAATATGTTTTCCATCTGGTGTTGGCCAACTTCGCCATTGATGGCCGTACACAGGGCCAAGGTTGCCATTTTCGTCGGCCCAATCGTTCCAAATATTTACTTTGTTTTTAGTAAGATAATTTATGTTAGTATCTCCTTTTAAAAACCATAGTAATTCGTAAATAATTGACTTTAGGTGCAATTTTTTGGTAGTCAAAACAGGAAACCCTTTTTGTAAATTAAAGCGCATTTGATGCCCAAAAATACTTAAAGTACCAGTACCAGTACGGTCGCCACGCTGCGTACCATCGGTAAGTATTTTATCTAATAAGTTTAAATATTGTTTCACGAACTAAAACTATAAAAAAAATAATTTTGAGAGGAATATTTGAATAATATTTTAAAATGATACTGAATAATTTTTAAAACTGATCCATCTTTTTTTCAATAAACATTTATTGTTTTGACATTAATTTTTGAAACGAAAGCGTAGCGAGTCGCAATAAAGGGCAACCTGCTTTCCGTTCAAATGCTATTGCCTTGCTGCAAATGCCACGCTACAAAATAGCATAACCACTACAATCAGGGTTAGTTTAAAAACTTCGCTGCACGTGGTGGCATCAAAAAAAAAGCGATATTTCTTCAAAAATTACACTTTTTAAAAAAGATTATTTTTAATCTAAAGCATCATACAATACCTCAATAGGGTGTAAAGCTTTACGCTGGGTGCCATCTTCAATTTGGGTGCGACAACTTGCCCCAGTTGCAGCAATAATAGTTTTAGTATCCGCTTTTCTTACGGTCGGAAACAATATCAACTCCCCAATCTCCATGCTCATCTCATAATGATTTTTTTCATAGCCAAAAAAACCAGCCATTCCGCAGCAGCCACTTGGTATTAATTCGGCTTCATAATTTTTGGGTAAACTCAAAAACTGCTTGGTCAAATCAATATCAACCAATGCTTTATGATGGCAATGCCCTTGTATTATAATGTTGGCTTCTTTATCATTAAAATCGTTTTCGGTAATATTTCCCTTTTCAATTTCATTAATTAAAAACTCATCAATTAGCAAAACATTTTTGCCCAATTCAATTGAAGTTTCTTTTAAATCTTTATTTACTAACTTAGGGTATTCTTCTCTAAAAGGTAAAACGCTGGGCGGTTCTACACCAATCATTTGCAAATTGCTGTTCACCATCTTACTTAAAACTTTTACATTTTTGTTCGCTATTCTTTTGGCACTATCTAACAAGCCCATCGAAATTTGTGCTCGGCCGCTATCGTAGTTGCCAGGCACTTCTACTTCGTAGCCCAATTGTAATAGTAGCATTATTGCTTTTATACCAATATGCGCATCATTAAAATTGGTAAATTCATCTGCCAAAAACAACACTTTACCTTTTATAGGTTTAGCAGCTTTGAGTTGAGCTTTATTTTTTTTAAACCATTTTAAAACGGTGGTTTTATGTAGCAAAGGCATTTTTCTTTTGCTATGCAAGCCCAATATTTTTTTCATTAAACCAGCCGTAACTGGGTTTTGCATTATCATATTATTAAGGCTAGGGGCAATAGAAAAAATTTGATTAAAAAAGTTGAGATTAGCAGTAAGCCTTGCACTTAAAGGTACGCCATTGGCTTTGTAATAATGATATAAAAATTCAGATTTTAAAGTTGGCATATCTACATTACTCGGACATTCGGAAGTGCAGCCCTTGCAAGATAAACATAAATCTAACACCTCTTTTAATTCTTCACTATCGAAACGGTTGGCTTTGTTGCTATTACTCAATACTTCACGCAACAGGTTTGCCCTTGCACGAGTGCTATCTTTTTCGTTGCGAGTTGCCATATAACTTGGGCACATTGTACCACCAGAAAAAGCTAACTTTCTGCAATCGCCCGAACCATTACATTTTTCAGTAGCACGAATAATACCTTGCGTACCAGAAAAATCGAAAGCCGTTTTTATTGTTGGTGTTTTTTGGTTGGCCTCGTAACGCAAATTACTTAGCATTGGTTTAGCATCAACAATTTTACCAGGATTAAAAATGTTTTGTGGATCCCAAAGCTGTTTAATTTGCTTACACAGCTTGTAATTATGTTGGCCAATTATAGTAGGAATAAATTGTGCTCTCACTCTGCCATCGCCATGCTCTCCGCTCATTGAACCTTTGTATTTTTTTACAATTTTAGCGGTTTCAGTTCCAATTTCTTCAAACAGTTGACGATCGTTTTCTTTCTTTAAATCTAAAATTGGCCTTAAATGCAACTCGCCCGCACCAGCGTGGGCATAATAAACCATTCGTTGATTATATTGTTTTAATAATGCCGTCACTTCATCAATATAAGCAGGTAAATCATTTACATCAACAGCGGTATCTTCAATAATAGCAACTGCTTTAGCATCGCCTGGTACATTAGCCAACAAGCCTAAACCTGCCGAACGCAATGCCCATACTTTCTCTATTTTCTCTTCACTTTTAATTATAGGATAGGCGTAACCCAAGTTTTCTTTTTGCAACTCCTCAATAATAGCATTTGTTTTTTGCTTTAGTTGATCAGCAGAATTTGCCCCAACTTCAATTATTAATATCCCTTCTGGATCGTTTTGTACAAAAAAGCGATAAGGCTTATACTTTATACTTTTTTTGGTGCAGTCCAATACTATTTTGTCCATCATTTCAACTGCACGTGGTTGGTGCTGCATAATTTTTGGTACTGCATTTAAGGTTTGTTTTATAGTATTAAAATGTGCGGCTATCAATTGAATATGCTTTGGAGGCAGCGGGTCGAGATTAATTTTTATTTCGGTAATTAAACAAAGCGTGCCTTCTGAGCCGGTGATCAATTTACAAAAGTCAAAACCTCCGTTTTCTTTATTTTGGTAAGATTGTAATAAAGCATCTAACGCATAACCAGTATTTCTGCGGGTAACGGTTGGCTTAGGGTATTCTGTTTTTATTTGATGCGCATTTTCTTTATTGCTTAAAATTTGTGTTGCTTGCTGGTAAATTTTATTTTCTAAGCGCACGCCAGTTTGCTTTACTTGAAAAGTTTTTTCATCTACTTTTTTAAAGATCGCTTCCGACCCATCGCTCAATAAACATTTTAATTCTAATACATGATCGATTGTTGCCCCATAAACAATAGAATAAGAACCACAACTATTATTGGCCACCATGCCGCCAATCATAGCACGGTTGGCGGTTGAAGTATTAGGGCTAAAAAAAAGACCATCTGATTTTACAAAATGGTTGAGCTGATTGCGAATAACACCTGGCTGCACCCTTGCCCAATTTTCAGTTGTATTGACTTCTAATATTTGAAAAAAATGTTTACTAAAATCAACTACAATACCATTACCTACGCATTGCCCAGCCAACGAGGTGCCGGCTGTTCGAGGTATTAAAGAAGTATTATTTTCGGTAGCAAAATGAATTAGCTTTTTTAGATCGTCTTTTGTTTTTGGATAGGCAACCGCCAATGGCATTTCTCGGTAAACGGAGGCATCTGTAGCGTAAATTTTACGCATTAAATCATCGTAAAAAAAATCGCCAGTTAATTGTTTTGATAAATTCTGTAAAGCTTGTTGCAATTTATTTTGTCTAATTTTTGTTGCAATTTAAAACATATAGTAATGTTTTGAGTAGATTTTTGGTGTAAAAAATTTTTATATTAAAATTTATGACAGAATACAAATTGCGAGGCAGGCATTATAGAGAACAGATTACAGATTTTGAAGAACAGATGATGGAAAAAACGGAACGCATTTTTGTTATTTGTAATAACAACACACTTTGGTAATAAATTTTAATTTTATAAGAGAGAAAAAAAAATATCGCTAATTTTAAAAGCTTATGTGGACACGAGTTTATTGAGTTGGTTGACATTTATTTTTTGTAATGAATAGGTTAATTTAACTGATGAACATATCTTTTGTAAAATTTTTTCGAAGAAGGCTGTCTCCAAATTAGCCCTGATTGAAGTGGTTATGCTGCCCAGAAGCGTGGCATTTGAAGCATAGCCGCAGCATTTGAACGTAAAGCAGGACGGGTATATGTACAAAGTTTAAACATTTCGCTTCAAAAAAAATTAGAAAAAGTGTCAACTATTTTTTGGGTTGAGATAAACTTGTGCTTATTTGCTTTGAATAATTGACCGCATTAATTTGTATTGATAAACCTAAATAATTAGTAATTTTAATTTCATAATTACGTACATTTGTACTTTGAAAAAATAGATCGATATAAGATATGAATCTTCACGAGTACCAAGGTAAAAATATATTAGCAAAACACGGGGTTAAAATACAGCGTGGTGTTGTTGTTGAAAATGGGGCGGATGCCATTGAAAAAGCAAAACAATTAAGTGAAGAAACTGGCACTAAGTGGTTTGTAGTAAAGGCGCAAATACACGCAGGGGGCCGTGGTAAAGCCGGCGGCGTAAAATTGGCCAAAGGTATTGATAAAGTGCAAGAAAATGTAGATGCTATTTTAGGAGCTACTTTGCATACACCACAAACACCACCAGAAGGTAAAAAAGTAAATAAAGTATTAATTACCGAAGATGTTTATTATTCTGGTGAATCGGAGCATCAAGAGTTTTACATTAGTATTTTGTTAGATAGAGGTAGTTCGAAAAATGTAATTATCTATTCTACCGAAGGTGGTATGGATATTGAAGAGGTTGCAGCGCATACGCCAGATAAAATTTATAAAGAATTTATTGAGCCGGGTATGGGTATTCAACCGTTTCAGGCAAGTAAAGTGGCGTACAACTTAGGTTTAAGTGGTAAGGCATTTAAAGATATGAGAAAGTTTATTACGCAGCTGTACAATTGTTATGTGGCAGAAGATGCTTCGATGATTGAAATAAACCCTGCTTTTAAAACGAGCGATGACCAAGTGATGGCGGTTGATTGTAAGTTTACTTTAGATGCTAACAGCCTTTATAGACAAAAAGAAAGCGCAGCAATGCGTGATGTAACCGAGGAAGATGCAACAGAAGTAGAAGCAGGCAAACATCAATTAAATTTTATAAAATTAGATGGTAATGTTGGTTGTATGGTAAATGGTGCAGGTTTGGCTATGGCAACTATGGATATTATTAAGCTTTCGGGCGGTTCGCCGGCTAATTTTTTAGATGTTGGTGGTACCGCAAATGCCGAAAGGGTAGAAAAGGCGTTCAGAATTATTTTACAAGATGAAAACGTTAAGGCCATATTGGTTAATATTTTTGGTGGTATTGTAAGATGCGATAGAGTGGCTCAAGGTATTGTAGATGCTTATAAGTCGATTGGTGAAATTAAAATACCTATAATTGTACGGTTACAAGGCACTAATGCAGTAGAAGCCAAAAAAATAATTGATGATTCTGGCTTGAAAGTACATTCTGCAATATTATTATCAGAAGCAGCCGCTAAAGTGCAAGAAGTTTTAGCGTAAAAAATAAAAATTAAAAAGCATTAAATAGAATAAAAGTATTACTTTTGCACATTAAAATTTAATAGAGACAATAATATATGTTAATAATTGATTGTAGAGAAAGTGACAGCATTGACAAAGCACTTAAAAAATACAAAAAGAAATTTGAAAAATCAGGCACTTTAAAGCAAATAAGAGCCAGAAAGAATTATATAAAACCTTCTGTAAGAAGAAGAACTTTAAAGTTAAAAGCTGCTTACCGTTTAAAAATGGCTAGTAAATACGCTTAAGTATTGGCAAAGTAAAAAAACTTGACTATATTGATGTTGAGTTTTATGCTAACAGACGTATTTGTAATTTATTTATCAAATCAGAAAAGGTATTCTAAACATACGGTAGCAGCCTATGCTACCGATTTAAAACAGTTTAATATTTATTTAAAAGATGTTTATGAATTGTCTTGTACTTGTACTAATGAAGTACAAGAATTAAACTTTAATCATATACGCTCGTGGCAAGTTCAATTATCTTTAAATAAGGTTACTCCTAAATCAATAGCCCGAAAGCTATCTACCATAAAAAGTTATTTTAGGTTTTTAAAGCAAAATAACTACATCTCTGTAAACATTACAACTGTAATATGCGCCCCAAAAATTGCAAAATCTTTACCAAAGTTTATTAAAGAAAATCAGTTAAGCTTATTGCTTAGTGAGATTGATTTTGGTGAGGGAATTTACGGCCAACGCAATCGTTTAATTTTAGAATTATTTTATGCAACCGGTATGAGGCGGGCAGAATTAATCAATCTAAAATTTTCAGAGGTCGATTTTTCTAATAAAATTTTAAAAATTACAGGGAAAGGCAATAAGGTGCGCTATGTACCTGTTAATGAAGAACTGTTAAATAGAATAGATAAATATAAAAAAGTGTTAGAAGAAGCCTCTTTTACATTAACGCATCATCATTTATTTTTTACCCAAAAGGGACAACCATTATACCCTAAAATGGTATACAATATTGTTAAGAAATATTTGGGTTATGTAACTACGGCAGTTAAAAAAAGCCCTCACATATTGCGGCATAGTTTTGCCACCCATTTAACAAACAACGGTGCTAATTTAAACGCCGTAAAAGAGCTATTAGGTCATCAATCTTTAGCTGCTACTCAAATATACACACACAATTCAATTAAACAATTAAAAGATGAGTACAACAAAGCTCATCCAAAAAGTAAAAATAAGGAATAATATTAATAATTAATAAATTAAAGTATATGGAAAATGTAACAATTCACACGGCGTCGTTTACTGCCGATCAAAAATTAATTGATTTTATTAATAATAAAATGGAAAAACTTAATCAATATTTTCACAAAATAATTAGTGCAGATGTTTTTTTGAAGTTAGATTCGAAAGGGAATAGTGTTAATGATAAAACAGTAGAAGTAAAATTAATGGTACCTGGTAGTAAGTTGTTTGCCAGCTCTTCCGATAAGGTATTTGAATCTGCAGCAAACGAATCTATTGATAATGTTAGAAGGCAATTAGTACGTTATAAAGAAAAAATGAGAAATCATTAATAAATTTGACTAATTGACATAAAAAAAAGTCGTTCCGCATTAACGGAACGACTTTTTTTATTTAAAAACTGTTTTAAACACTATTATTCATCTGCTAATAATGCTTTCATTGCTTTACTTTTATCAAAATCGCCTGTTTTTGCATAAATTTCTTTTAGGGCAATAATGGTATTTCTATCATTAGTATTTATACTGTGTCCTGTCTCAAAAAATGGTAAAGCCTCTTTAAACAACTCTACACTTTTCATTTGAAATTTATCGTATTCTGCTTGCTCATCTAAGCCTAAATCATTCATTTTCTTAGTAATTTCAGCAGCTTGATTGTAGTAAATAGCTCCTAAGTTATAGTAAGCATCAAAATAATCAGGGTTTAATTCTACTGCTTTTTCATAAGCTGCGCGTGCACCTTCGTAATCTTTCTGTGTATCTTTTGCAGAACCTAAAGCAAAGTGTAGTTCGGCTTTTCCTGGTTCGTTTTCAATGGCCTCTTCTAACAACTTCATAGCGGCATCATTTTCTCCAGCAGCAAGCATTTCATTAATTTCATCAATTATTAAACCTTGATTGTCTGGAAATAAAGCTCTGGCTTCTTCTCTAATTGCTTTTGCTTTGGCATCGTTACCTGCTTTTTTATGCAATGCACTCAAGCCTTTCAACACATAATCTTCTTTTATGTCTGCATCATACATTTTTTGGTACAAAACCATTGCTTCATCATTAAAACCTGCATTTTGGGCACAAATAGCAGCGGCTTGCAAGCTTGCAGTATCCATAGGTTCGGCTTTTTTGGTATTCGCTTCAATAATATCACGAACTTCCAAAATTTTGTTGAACTCGGCATAAGCCGATTTAAAATCTTTAGCATTGTAGTAATTACTGCCGTTGGTATAAATTGAATTAATCAATACCCTTAAATTTTGGATGTTGTCGTCTTTAAATCTTTTTTTAGTATCTAATTCAATACTTTTTTTGAAAGCTTCAGTTGCAGCAATAATTGCATCTGGAGCTAAATCTTGATGAGCTTCGCTGCTTAAAATAGCTAACTCAATCATTCCTTTATAGTTCCAGGTTTTGGCATTTGCCATTGTTTTTTCGTGCTCTACAGCTTGGTCTATAGCGTCTCTGGCTTTTAAAATAGCTTCCTCAACACCGTCTCTTTGAAATTCGGTTAAGTAATTCCAGGCGGCTACTACTTTACTGTTTTGTGCATTAGTTGTAACTGTGGAAATAAACAATACAACTATTAAAATTAATGAACTTCTCATTTTATACATTTAGTTTAATTACTTAATCAGATAATGATTGGGTATAAAGGTTTAAGAAAATTATTCGGTTAAATACTTCAAATTTTTGGTAAACTTAATTTTTCAGCTTTAAACTTAATACTACATTAACATTTGATAACAATAGCTAACATTTAGTAATTTTGTATTTTTTACTTTAAGTACGTAAACAACAATGGTTTAACTGTTTAAAGGGCTTTATTTAATTTTTTATTTGATGCTCACTTATCTCCATATTTTATATTTTAATTGTTAGGTTCTACCAAGATGTTAGTGACAGAAAATGTATTTACATTAATGTTTGAAAAAATATCTCCATCAACTAAAGCGGTTTACTTTAGTTAATATAAGAGTGGCTCTAAAAATTGGCATCCACACATCAAAAAGGGTAAACTATTTTAAGATAAGTAAAGTGGAAGGAATAAACTGATCTAAATTTGATGTAGCTATTTTTTGAAGTAGGAGTTAAAAAAAAGAAACGCAGTGAAACCCCTACATTGGTTATTTTTGTTAAAATAGATCGGAAAATATTAAACTCAAATTGGTATAAATTATTCATTTTATTAAGATACTAAATGATGAAAATTATATAATTAAATACTTTTATTAAAGAGTTTAAAGATCATAAAAAAAACTATTTAATTTTTTTAACATTGTTTAATAATATATTGGTTAGCTTAGGTTTTTTAACTTGTGATTAAAAAAATAAATTTTATGAAATACTTATTACCATTTGTGTTGCTACTTTCAATTGCCTGTAGTAGCACTAAAAATGTTGAGCTTACCGAAAAAAATGACGCAAAAATTGTAGAGAATACAGCAGCAAAAGCTAATGAAAAAATTGAATCTACAATAACCAAAGTGAAGCAGGAAGCTGAGTTACCAATAGCAGACAATGAAGAGTTGCAACAAATTTATAAAGAAGATCAGGCAGATAGACAAGCATCAAATATAGATTGGAGTGTTGTGGGCCCAAGGGATGAGGCTCGCCAAGCAAGGGTTAATGAAATGATTGAAGCTAACCTAATAAAAACAGGTAGAGACCATTACAATGCTGCAATGGTATTTCAACACGGTGGCGATACTATTGCATCTGGCAAAGCGGTGGCTATGATGAAAAAGGCAGTAGCTTTGGACACCACCGTAAATAACTGGTTGCTGGCTGCTGCAATTGACCGAGATTTAATGCGTAGAGATAAACCTCAAATTTATGGCACACAGTATATTAAACCAAATAGAGATGGACTGTATGAATTATATAAAATTGATACCACCAAAATAACCGATGCTGAAAGAATTGAATACAAAGTACCAACTTTAGCCGAACAAAGAGCGCGAGTGAAAATGATGAACAAGAAAAAAGCAAACGAGTTGTTTGAAAATGGAATGAGTGTGGATGAATTTGTAGCGTTTTGTAAAAAGACAGATTTAGAAGAATCGGAATATAACTTAACGGAAGCGGCTTTAAATAATTTAGGTTATGAATTTATGGGACAAGAAAAGGATGAAGATGCTTTAAAAGTGTTTATTTTAAATACCGAACTTAACCCAGAGGGCTATAATACCTTTGACAGTTTGGGCGAATGTTACGTAAAAATGGGTAAACTTAAAGAGGGGATTGCTGCGTACAAAAAATCGTTAGCACTAAACCCTAAAAATGATAATGCCACAAAAGTTTTAAGTGAAATTGAAGCAGAATAAAGGTTATTTATTCAGTTTGAAAAAATTATTCAAAACCCTTCTGTTTCAAAAGCAAAGGGTTTTTTAGTTTATCACATAAATTGACTATGTTTAACGCCTCAAATGATAAAATTTTTTCAACAGCGTTTTAATAATTTTAATACCGAATATTTAAGGCTTAAAAAACAGAGCAATTCATTTTCAACCCTTCGCTTAGTCTGCTTTTTACTACTAATAGCAGTATTTTATTTATTAGTTTCAACAGGGTTTTATGTTTTTATAATTGGTGCGGTAATATTATTTATAGGTTTTTTATTTTTAATTAACAAGCATGCCAAAGTTGATGAGCAAAGTAAATTTCATCTCTACCTAAGCACCATTAACAAAAATGAAGTTGATGCTTTAAACTTTGATTTAGATAATTTCGAAAGTGGAGAAGCATTTATCAACCCAAACAATAACTACACTTTCGACCTTGATTTTTTTGGTCCTTACTCTATCTTTCAATACTTAAATAGAACAACCACCAAATCTGGAAAAAAGAAATTAGCACACTTACTATCCAACCCTTTAACTAATGAAAAATTAATTGTTGAACGACAGGCCGCTTTGCAAGAGCTATCAGAAAAAATAGACTTTCGTCAAAATTTTAATGCCTATGGTATGTTTTTTGAAGAGGCGGATAATGAAGAAAAACTGCTATCTCAATGGCTACAAACTAAGCCCTATTTTTTAGGTGTAACTTGGATAAACATTGCAAGATTTCTATTACCCCTTCTGTTTTTTGCTACTTCATTTTATAGCTTTGTTGATGGTAGGTTTGGCGGTTTAGCGGTACTCCTTTTTTTTGTAAACCTTGGCGTGGTAAGTTTAAAAGTAGCCAATAGTAATGAAGTACAAACTATTTTAGGCAGCAAATTTAATCTATTAAAAAAATACATTAAACTAATACAAGTAATAGATGGGGAAACTTTTAATAACCCATACTTAAATAGTATTAAAAATATTTGTAAGGCAGGTGATGAAGAAATAAAATCACTTTCAAAAATTGTTAGCCGTATTGACCAACGTTTAAATTTAATTGTAGCCATCTTTTTTAATGCTTTCTTTTTGTATGATTTTCACGTTTTAATAGCTGCTGAAAAATGGAAAGAGAAAAACAAAAACGAGATAAATAAATGGTTTAGTGCTTTGCACGATATAGATGCTTTAAACAGTTTAGCTAATTATAATTTCTGTCATCCACATTTTACTTTACCCATTATTAACACAACAGATAACAGTATAGAAATTGAAGCTTTAAAACACCCACTAATAAAAAATAAAGTTTGTATTGCTAATAATGTGCAATTAGGTAAAAAAGAAAAACTAATTATTTTAACCGGTGCTAATATGAGTGGTAAAAGTACTTTGTTACGTAGTGTAGGTTTAAATATTGTAATGGCTTTGGTAGGCGCAAAGGTAAGTGCTAAAAAATTTACTTTACCTATTTTAGAAGTAATTACCAGCATGCGAGTTACCGACGATATTAAAACACAAACCAGTTATTTTTATGCAGAACTAAAACGTTTAAAAAAGATAGTAACCCAATTAGAAAGTCAAAAACCAACCTTTGTTATTTTAGATGAAATTTTAAAAGGCACTAATAGCGATGACAAACTTTCTGGCTCCATTAATTTAATTGAAAAATTTGTGCAATATAATTGCTTGGGGCTTATTGCTACACACGATTTAGAGTTAGGTAAACTGGAAATTGAACTGCCTAACTTAGTCACCAACAAATGCTTTGAAAGCGATATTAGCAACAACCAACTAACTTTTGATTATCAGCTAAAAGAAGGTATTGCTAAAAATAAAAATGCAACTTTTTTAATGAAGCAGATGGAAATTGTATAGCCAAGTTGTGAAAACTATTTAAACTAAAATAGGTTTTAGTATAACCGATTATAGAAGTGAAAAATAGAAGCTTTTAGAAAACTTTACTTATTTCTATACTTTCTTTTTGGTTTTGAATTGGCGGTTTCATTTCTTTGATAAAAAGCTGGATCTTTTTTGACTACCCACTTAATAAACTTTGCAATACTTTCATGAACAATCAATTTCTCAACCGTATTATAAGTTCTCTTCAACTCCTTTTCGGTAAAAGTAGCGTGTATTTTTTGATGACAGATGTTGTGTATAATAATTAATTCGCTTTTTTTTCCACCTCTCGACTTTGGTATTAAATGATGTTTAGAGATGTTAACATTGCCCAATTTTCTTTTGCATATTACACATAGTTCAACAGTTTTCATTAAGCTAAAATAAGTATTTCGTTTTTTGTATGATGAGAAAATTGATGTTAAAATTTTGAAATAACACTTTTAATAACAAAAAGTGAACTTTAATGATATTTTCGCATCCTACATAAATATAATAAAAATGTAAAGCCAATAAAATAAAATTACCATAATGAGGCATAAGGTAATTATACTAATAGAACATTTTTATAGTTATTTTGATGAAAAATTTGGGGGTTAATGTTTGCATGCCAAGCAGAGAAAAATGAGATTGACAATTAAAATTTTATAGGAAAAACAAAACCTACGTTTACATCAACATAAAATATAGCCAAAAGAAAAGTTGGATTGGAAGGATTGAAAACTGAACATATAACATAAAATAATAACACATAAAGTAAATAAAACGGAATTGCAAAGTTTGAATGTATATTTAACCAATACTTTTGCAATAAACAAAAATGTAACAAAAATACTGCTTGAAAATAAGGGCTACTTTTCAAACGATGATTTTTATAAAGTAAAGGGAAGTTACTCTTGTTTTTACACCTGCAATAGTTGGGTTAATTCGGCATTTAAAGAAAGCGAACTAAAATCTTCTTATTGGACTCCTTTTGATTTTGGCTTGTTGAATAAATATAAATAATATGTAAATTTAATTGTATGGCGAAAAAACTTCTAACAATAAAACTAATTCTATTGTTGTTTATTTTTTTTGTTTCTTGCAAAAATAAAAATGTAAAAAAACCGCAACCACAAAAAGAACTACCAACTAAAACAGAAAATAAAACTGCCGATTATGACCCATATTTTATAGAATCTAATAGTGTTAACAGTACTATCGGCCCAGCCAGTATTACCCGTAGTATTTTGCAAGACAGAAATGGAAACATTTGGTTAGCGACCTGGGAAGGCATTATACAATATGATGGAAAAACCTTTATTAACCATACTAATAAAAACAACTTAAAACGCTTTCACGTTTTTTCTATTTTAGAAGATAAAGCGGGCAATATTTGGTTTGGTACAATTGGTGCTGGTGTGTATTTATATGACGGAAAAACCTTTACTAATTTTAATAAAAAGGATGGACTTGTACATAATAGTATAGGATGCTTTTACGAAGATAAAACAGGGAAAATTTGGATAGGAACAATGGATGGAATAAGTGTTTACAACGGCAGCACTTTTCGTAATTTTACTACAAAAGATGGCCTAACAAATAATGATGTAAATACTATAATAGAAGACCCAACCGGAAAATTTTGGATTGGCACAAGAGGGGAGGCCTGTTATTACCAAGGAACAATATTTACTAATATAATTAATGGTGAAGACAAATCCTTTACCAATGTTCGTTCAATTATAGAAGATGCCAAAGGTAATATTTGGCTTGGTGGCAATGATGGGCTTTGGCGTTATAATGGTAGTTCATTTAACAAAGTCGCTAAAAATTTTGTTGGTTATATTTATGAAGATAAAAAGGGAAACATTTGGACAAGTTCTGAGAGTGCAGAAAGCAGGGGAATATGGGAGTTATTACGCTATGACGAAAAAATGCCGGGAATGATAACAGCTACCAGCATATTGAAAAAACAAGACATGTTTTTTGGAATTTTTGAAGATAAGGAGGAAGGTATTTGGTTGGGTACATTAAATGGAGTGTGTCGCTATAACGGCAACACTTTTAATTGCTTTAAATAATTACATTTTATACCATTTCTACTATAAAAAAAAATCAATATGTAGTTTATATCCAGTTATTGATTTTATTCTCTCTACAGTAAATGGTTGTTTAATGATTTGGTGTATTTCTTCTTGCATTTGCGCTAATTCGGTTATATATTTAAAATTATTAGTTTTTAATAAAATGAGCATTTGGGTACAATTATTTAATGTTCTATTACTTTGTTCTTGCTACAGTTTGTATAGCACTCAAATACATTGTTTTATTTCTAATTGCTAGGGCATCTTAAAAGATACAAAATATTAAACAT
>Ga0209303_1001458_pt1 | contig 14529 bp, 10 predicted proteins | sample SidtaG_3_FD_187449 | JGI IMG/M metagenome (GOLD analysis project Ga0209303, IMG submission 187449) | Marine algal microbial communities from Sidmouth, United Kingdom - Sidmouth_Asex1 metaG (SPAdes) (version 2) | ecosystem: Host-associated > Algae > Red algae > Unclassified | place: Sidmouth... | reverse complement strand
TTAGAAGAAAAAATTACGGCGCATTATGGAACAATTTATTTAATTTCTTTCACTTACGTAGCTCGGCTATGCGCGTCAAATTTAGCCAAACATATAAAAAAAATAACTTCTTCATTTGGGGTAGATTATTTTCTTCCTCTTCCCTTACTTATTAAACTGATTCATAGTAAATTGCAGTCCGATAGTTCCGAAGGCTGTACACATTTCAGCGGACTTGTCGATGAGTTCGGGGAGTTCTTCGCGTTCTGTTTTCGTCCATTCTCCCAATACATAATCCACCTGTTTGCCCTTCCCAAACTCGCTGCCGATACCAAATCGGAGTCGCGCATATTTATTGTTGCCGAGTACTTGATTGATACTTTTCAAGCCGTTGTGACCACCGTCGCTGCCTTTTCCACGCATTCGCAAAATACCAAAATCCAAATTGAGGTCATCTACGACTACAAGCAAATTTTCGGGTTTGATGTTGTGTTTCGTCAACCAATGTTGGACGGCTTTGCCACTCAAATTCATGTAAGTTGTCGGTTTTAGCAAACAAAAGGTACGTCCTTTGTGCTTAAATTCAGTCGTAAAACCCAAGCGACTATCTTTGAACTTGACATCAAATTTCTGCGCCAACTTGTCTGCGACAAGAAAGCCAATGTTGTGGCGTGTATCTTCGTATTCTGCGCCTATATTTCCCAAGCCTACAATCAGATATTTCATAGGATCCGGCTCTACCGATTTTGAAAAGAATTGAAAAATTTTGTGTAACATGTGAGTTTCGAGTTGATGGGTTGGCGAATAATATGCCTACATTTCGTGCAGCGAAAATACTTTCTATTTGTCACTCGTTAACTCGTAATTCGCTCAACTAAAAAAAGAGGCTGATTTGTAAAAATCGCCTCTTTTTTAAAAATATTTTTGTGCTGAAATTATTCTGCTGCTGCTGCTGTTGCTGTTGCTGCTGCGGTTGCCGCATCTGCTGCATCTGCTGCTTCCTTCTCTTCATCTGCTTTCAAGCTACGTAATGCACGTGGTACTTCGATAGAAACCACAGGTGAACTTGGTTCATTTAACACGGTAACACCATCAACAGGTTTGATGTCGCGGATACGCGCCGAGTCTCCCAATTCCAATTCAGTAATATCTACTTCAAGTGCATCTACCAAACTTTCAGGTGTTGTTTTCACTTTTGCGTGGCGCATTTTCTGCATCACAGCACCACCAGTTTTTGCACCGACAGATTGTCCAACCAAACGCAAAGGAATCTCTGCCTTTACAGTTTTGTTTGGTATAAGCTCTACAAAGTCAATGTGCATGATTGCATCTGTCACCGGGTGGCTTTGAATTTCTTTGACGATAACATTGTGTGTGCTTCCATCAATAGTAATTTCTGCCAATTTAAAATCTGGCGTGTAAATGAGTGATTTAAAATCATTTACATGTGCAGAGAAGTGAATATTTTTTTCTCCACCGTATATATTGCAAGGTATTAAACCCTTGGCTCTTGTTGCTTTTACAGCTTTTTTGCCAAGCACGGTTCTTGCCGTACCTGTAATAGCTACTGACTGCATAATTGTTTCGTTTTTAACTTTAATTAAATTGTCTTTTTTCAAAAAGGCTCGCAAAGATATACTTTTTTATGAAAAGTACCAAATTCCAAGCATCAATATTCAATGCAATATGAATATTGATTATAATTAAACCGTTTGAGGGATTTGGAATTTGGGATTTCCGCTATCGCCATTCACGGCAGACGTTTTCAATGGCTGATGAGAATGGCTTGGGTTTGGATTTTGAAATTTGTTTTTAGATTTGGATTTGTTTTTGCAATTTATTGTTTTTTTTACACTAAAATGTAGTATTTTTGTCTGCCTTAAAATACAATTCAATGGAGTGGGTGCATCGAATCACGAATCACGAATACACGAAATTACGAAATGATAACTCGTTTACAAATAAAAAATTACGCGATTATTGAAAAAGTGGATATTGACTTTTCCGATAATTTGACTATTATTACTGGAGAAACGGGCGCAGGAAAGTCAATTTTGCTGGGCGCATTGGGGCTGATTATGGGCAAACGTGCTGATACGCGCGTACTGTACGAAGCGGAGAAAAAATGCGTGGTCGAAGCCGAATTTGACATTCGCAAATACAAATTGAAAGGTTTTTTTGAGGAAAACGACTTGTTTTACGATAAAGATACAACGATACGACGCGAACTTTTTCCTTCGGGAAAATCTCGCGCTTTTATCAACGATACGCCGGTCAATTTGGCTTTGATGAAGCAGTTGAGCGGTGCATTGATTGACTTGCATCAGCAGTTCGATACAATGGATATTCATAATGTGTCGTTCCAATTGCGGATGCTGGATGCGCTGGCAAATAATAATGACTTATTGGAAGATTATGGTGAAATTTACACCAAATATCGCGCGAATACCAACCGCCTTGCCCAACTCATTGCCCATCAAAATGACTCTACACGCGAGTTGGATTTTATGCGTTTTCAACTCGATGAACTTCACGCCGGCGAGTTTTTGGAAGGCGAACAAAAGGAACTCGAAGACGAACTCAACACGCTCGCCAATGCCGAAGGTATCAAGTTTGCCCTAACGAAAAGTTACCGACAAATCAGCGAAGACGAGGCGAGTGTCATCAGCCAACTGACCGAACTGGGCAATGAACTGAGTAACTTCGTGGATTTCAACGCCACCCTCAGTAAGTCTTACGACAGGCTCATCAATGCGCGAGAGGAATTGCAGGATTTGGCTGCCGAATTCGAAAACCTAAATGACGACATCGAATACGATGAAGCACGTATTATTGAGGTCAAAGAACGCATTGATTTGATGTATAAATTGCAGCAAAAACACGGTGTACAATCGCTGCCCGAACTCCTTGCTATACAAGCCGACCTCGAAAATAAAATGACCATGTTTGGCGATAATACTGCTGAAATCAGCGATTTGGAAACGAAAATTGCGAAGCAAGAAGTGAAATTGTACAAAATAGCTGCCCAACTTTCTGAAAAACGCAAGGCAGTCATTCCCGATTTTGAGAAAAAAATCCATAAAATGCTCACCTTGCTTTCGATGCAGTATGCTCGCCTAAAAATCGACATGCAGACCACCAAAGCCCTCACGCCTTCGGGTACAGATGAGGTTAATTTCTTGTTTGCTGCCAATCAAGGGAGTCGTTTTGATTTGATAAAAAATGTAGCCTCTGGCGGCGAATTATCACGGTTAACACTTAGCACAAAATCGCTCGTAGCCAGCGCGATACCTTTACCTACCTTAATTTTTGATGAAATTGACTCCGGCGTTTCGGGCGATGTAGCACTCAAAATGGGCGACATCTTGACGCGCCTCGCCAAGAAGCATCAAGTGGTTTCTATCACGCATTCGCCACAGGTGGCAGCTCGCGCGAGTACGCATTACCACGTCAAGAAAAAGTCGAAAGAAGGACGCACATTTACGCGAGTCGTCCAACTGGATCACGACGAGCGCATCATTGAAATTGCGACGATGTTGAGCGGCAGCCCGCCGTCTGAATCTGCGAAAGGGAATGCGGCGGATTTGTTGGCTCGGTAGACGGTAAAAGTTGAAAAAGAGTAGAAAATTATGTAACTTTATTTTGCTATGAAATCATTAGAAGAATTTAATAAAATTACTGATAATACTTTTGTTGACGACATAAATAATTTTGAAAAGTCAGATATTCTAAACTCATCCGAAGTATTGTTTGACTTATTCAATTATAATGATGACGATGTACATTTCTTAAATGAAAAAGTAGAAATTATTGAAGCGTTTATCAAGTCTTTAAACAAGGCTTTGTATTCCGATTTAATAAAAACAAAACCTCAAAAAGTCGCCATCATGAAAACCATCACCAAACTCAAAATGCAACAAGAAATTCTCGAACTTCTTCAAAGCGAAGATGTCGAAAAAGCCATTAAAAACCTAAAAGAAACTGCGGAACGTTTTGGTAAAAAAGCTCAATCATCCGTCAGAAAAGTGACTTAAACTTAGCACTACAAAAACATACATAATCGAATCACATCAAGTTTTTTCATCCGAAAAAAAACATTCTTTGTCGAGATAAATTTGCTAGTCATTCCTAAGTCTTTATATTGGTATTTATACGCTTCAACCTTTATAAATCTTCAACCATGATACATACATTCCTAAAAGCCAAACACTGGCAGCTTTTTCTCATCGTTTTCGCACTCCCGATGTTCATACAAATGATGTTTATGAACATTATGATGATGCAAATGCCTCAGTTTTCAGATGGCGATGCTAACCCTATGTTGATGTTCAATTCTGTTTATGAGATGACGCTCAATTTCTCATTCATCTTCTCCATCACCATGTCTGTTATCATTCTTGTGTTGTTTGGGTGGTATTGGTCGGTATGCGTTGGGCTGCAAGATAAAGTCCCTGAACATGCCAAAATGAACGTCAAAAAATTCAAGATTTTCTATTTTATTGGACTGGCTTATTCTTTATTTTTCATTGGTTTAATGGCTTTTGTCATGTATAATTTGCCGAGTTTAATCGGCGGACTCATTTCAATGTCAGCTTTGGGAACGATATTATCTGTGGTGACGTTATTGCATTTTTTTGCGGCGTTTTGTTTGCTTTACTGCCTGTATTTTGCGGCAAAAACCATCAAAACAGTCGAATTGCAACGCGAAACGACCTTCAACGATTTTGTCGGAGAATTTTTTATGATTTGGTTTTTCCCGATTGGCGTATGGATATTGCAGCCGAAAATAAATGAATTGGCAACGACAGATTTCACAGAACATGAAATAGACTGGTTGGAGGAGAATTAGTCCGTAATTGGTCAGTCCATCCCATCGCTTTAACGTGAAATAGTTGGCGTACTAACGGCGGACTACGGACTGAAAAACCGCCGACCTTACAGTTTCCACTTCCAGTCTAACTCGTTGTGAATTGGAATTTTTGCGGCTGCAAATTCCTCTTTTAATTGTTGGCTATTTATGTTTTCCTTCGGAAAAATTAAGGTCATTCCTGATGAAATGCTTGCGAAAAGATGTTTGGGCGTTTCGCTGATATGGTCAATGCCAGAAAGGTAAATTTTACCTTCTCCCGTGCGGTCTTTCGTAAAAATATGGTCGGGATGCATCTCTGCGATGACAGTTTCGCCAAATCTGCCTTTATAATTTGTGTTAATATATTTTTCGTAATGCCTTTTATATCGCCACATAAAATATGTCGGATAAAACAACAAAACCAGCACAGCAACCAACCCAAAATAAATCGCCATACTCCTTGCATCTACCCAAAAGCACCAGATTCCCAAGACCGCCGAGCCCAAAGTCAAGCCAATCCACCCATTCCTTTTTTTACGCCGAATAGATTCCGATTGGGAAGCGGTGTAGAGTTGAAAATCAATAAAATCTTGTTCTTGTATTTGATATTCGTAGGTCGTCATAATTGTAAATTATTTTTGTGCGGCACAGGCTTGAAGCACTATGCTACGGTGCATCAATTCACCATCCAAATCAATCCCGCCAACATCAACCCTGCAATCAACAAGGCAAGCACAAAGGGAAACTGTAACACACGCAATACCTTTGATACAGAGTTATCAATACCTTCCACCACATCGCGCAAACGACTTGTTGTACTCACAAAACCTTGCATGACTTTCGTTTCATTATCGCCGGACTCAAAGATGTGTGACTTGAGTAACATTTTGAAAATCAGTTTATTATCCGTCACTACTGCCAAAACTCGCCGTATCAATTGCCCAAATATTCCACCGACAAATGGGATTTTATCCGCAATAGTTTCAGACACAATAGGAATAGTTACGAGGTGCAAAACGCCTTTGTAAAATAGTTCGTACTTATGTTCTCGGTCTTCGTCCGAAATTTGTGATTGTACGATTTGTGTGTCTTGTTGAATGTTTTTTGTGAGGTTCAATGAATAATCAATCACACTCAATACATCATTTTTTATTCCCCAGATGACTAATAAAATACCAATCAACACAGCAGTTATCAGCATTAATATTCCACCAAAAATACCATAAATCAGATTTTCAACATGCACCAAATCCAGCACAAAGAAACCCACAATAAACAAAATCAAACCAATAAAAAGCGGAATTTTGACGGCATTGATGGCGTAGCCCACAAAATTGAGTAAATCGCTGACGGTTTCCTCTACTTCTGCATCGCGGTATTTTTTGATGTCAATACCGAGTTCTTCCTGAATTAATTTATCGAGCTTTCGAGCGGCTCTTTTTGTTCTTACTTTCATAGGTATTTATTTTTATGGTGCGTAACACAGACATTCTTGTCTGTGCGATATAGAAGTACAGACAGGAATGTCTGTGTTACGTTCTAATTTCAAAATTAGACAAATATAAGTATAATTATAAAATATCTTCTTCATGTTTCCTAACTTTACAGCATGAATTTAAATGGATTATACCAAAAAAGAATCGAACAATTTAGCACTGAAGCCACAACGCTCAAAGCTCGGTACGACCGTTTGGCAGTCGTCCGATTGGTGGGGTTTTTAGTAGGTTTGGCAATATTTTTCTTATTATTTTCTGTAGGAATGTGGGTTGCATGGGGCTTTGCGCTCTTGTTTTTGGTGGGCTTTGTGCGCTTCGTTATGTGGCATCTTAAAATACAACAAAAATCTGCGTATTTCGCTCGTTTACAAGCGATTAATGAAAACGAATTGAAATATCTGTCTGGCGATATTTCGGGATTTGAATCAGGCGAAGAATTTGTGGATGCCGACCATCCGTATACTGTTGATTTAGATATTTTTGGAGCGTTTTCTATTTTTCAATATATAAATCGCACCGTCAGTTCCATCGGTAGACAAAGCCTTGCCGACTACTTTAGCCATGCTGCTACACACGACGAAATTCTTGCTCGTCAGGCAGCTGTCCGCGAGCTATCCACCAAATTGGAATGGCGACAACACCTCCAAGCCAAAGGCACAGACAGCAATGAAACATCGACTTACGTGAGGCGACTTATGGAGTGGATGCAGGACGAACCCATCGTTTTGGGCAACAAAAAACTCATCTCTGCGCTGTACATTGTGCCGATTATTATGCTAATTGCGCTGTTCATCCCTGCGGCGATTATTCCGTGGAAATTCAAATGGGTTTTTCTATTGATTCCTATATACTTTTTACGACAAACAATGGAACGTGTCGAAATTTCGCATGAAAAAACAGCTAAATCACAAGAAATGATTGCGAATTACGCGACATTGATTGAGCATATTGAAAATGAGGATTTTGAGTGTGAAAAATTGGTGGGATTGAAGGGTTTGTTATACTCACGCGACCCCCAGCCCCTGAAGGGGAGCGCAGCGCAGGACTCCCCTTTAGGGGCTGGGAGTACGGGTGTTGTTTCCAGTCATTTAAAAAAATTATCATACATTATCAATCAGTTGAATGTACGTTATAATGCCTTTGCGGTAGTTTTGGAACTGGGCGGCTTGTGGAGTTTGCAATACACCTATAAATTGGAAAAATGGAAAGCCGAACACAAAAATGAACTTGAAAAATGGTTTGTCGCGCTACGCGAATTTGACGCACTTTCGAGCCTCGGCGCACTGTATCATAATAATCCTGATTGGGTATTTCCAGAAATCGTCAGCGATACCGAAACGGTTTTTGATGGCGAAGAAATCGGGCATCCGCTACTCCAACCAGATACTCGCGTCTGCAACGACCTCAATATTCCGCATCGCGGACATATCAAACTCATCACGGGTTCAAATATGGCGGGCAAAAGTACTTTTTTGCGGAGTACGGCATTGGCGATTGTGTTTGCGATGACGGGTGCGCCTGTGTGTGCGCGACGCTTCCGCACGCCACTTACGCAGGTCTACACAAGTATGCGGACCAAGGATGCGCTACACGAAAGCACGTCGTCGTTTTATGCCGAATTGAAGCGTTTACAGTTCATTATTAATGCCGTTGAAAATGGCGATAATATCTTTTTCTTACTTGATGAAATCCTAAAAGGTACGAACTCCAAAGACCGACATAGCGGCTCAAAAGCATTGGTTTTACAATTGGTACGGCACAAAGGTTCGGGGCTTATCGCTACGCACGATTTGGAGTTGGGCGGATTGGCAGCACAATACCCCGACGACCTCGAAAACCTGTGTTTTGAAGTCGATGTAGAAGGCGATAAATTGGAGTTTACTTACAAAATACAGCCCGGTATCAGTCAGAGTATGAATGCGACGATATTGATGCGGCGGATGGGCATTGAGGTGTAGTAAGACCCGTAGTGTAATGCCTCCGGCTTGCGCCGCGTACTACTCGTCAAACTAATGCGACGCAAGCTAGAGGCATTACGCTACGGTGGAAAAAGTGAAAAAAATTGTATCAAAACTTGATTTTCCTGTATTTAAAACGTAAATTTGAGAAAAACACACAAATATTAAGTTATGGTAATCGAATTTAGTCTTGGTAATTTCAAATCATTCAAAGACCTGCAATCCTTGAGTTTGATAGAAAACCCTATCAAACCACGATACAAATGGTTGGAAATAAATAGCTTTAAAGGAAATGATGAATATAGATTATTGAAGTCAAAAGCTATCTACGGGTCGAATGCAAGCGGAAAAAGCAACTTGATAAAAGCTTTGGCAGCTTTTATTTATATTACACAAAATTCGTTGAAAGATGATAGAGCGTTAAAAAAAATAGAACCGTTTTTATTATTGAAAAAAACAGAAGATGCACCGACCTTTTTTCAATTGATGTTCATCGTGGATGGCGTGAAATATCGCTATGGATTTGAGGCGACGCGAAAGGAAGTAGTCAGCGAATGGCTATTTGGCAAACCGGGCGAAAAAGAAGTCCCGTTTTTTACGCGAGAAGGCAAAGAAATGATCTTTAACCGCAAACAATACGCCGAAGGCAATCGCCTGAAATCATTATTATCGGATGGGAATGAGATAGTTCGCCCGAATGCTTTATTTTTGTCGGCGGCGGCAGCCTTGAACGGCAAAATATCTAAACAAATCCTTGATGCACTTTCCAAAATTACCATTATAAGCGGCGTGTCAGATAATTTTATGAAAAGAACGGCCTACAAAATGCTCGAAAACGAAACGCAAAAAAATAAAGTCGTTCGTTTTTTGAATGAAGCAGGAATTGCAATCGAAGATATTGTAGTGGAAGATAGTAATGCCAATCGAAACCCTGATTTCGCAGGAATGGTCAGAGAGCCAAGTGCGAGTTATGGTTTTGAAAAAATTTATGCCATCAAAAAACAATACGACGAAACAAGCGACAGCTACCAGAAAATAGCTTGGAATTTTGAAAAAGGAGAATCTGACGGCACAAATAAAATGCTGCAACTTAGCCCATTTATTTTAAGTGCGATTGAAGATGGAAACACCTTGATTGTAGATGAATTTGAGGCGCGATTGCACACCAATTTAGCAAAAAGTATTGTGCAATTATTTCATTCGCCGGAAGGCAATCCGAAAAATGCACAATTCATTTTTTCGACACACGATACCAATTTATTATCGCCACTTTTGACGCGGCGCGACCAAATTCTATTTATCCGAAAAGACGAAAAAGATGGGTCGAGGGCGTATAACCTTTCTGATATAAAAGGTGTCCGAAATGACGAAAATTATGAGAAAAATTACCTTATCGGAAAATATAGCGCAGTGCCTAAGATTGGTAGCCTTGATTTAGCTTTACTCGATTAAAAGTCTTATCCAAATTATGTCAAAACCGGTAAAAAAGACAGACCAAAATAAAGCATGGAATCGCCTTTGTAATGCTACAATGCTGAAATGAAATTCCAAAATAACAAACACCAAATTCCAAAATATACGCTGCTTGGAATTTGGTGCTTGAACTTGAACTTTTTCTACCAATCTCCTTCTTCTTCGTAAAGTGGATTGTCGCGCTCGGCGTTTTTCTCACCTTTTTTAACGCGATCTTTATAGCGATTTTTGAGTCTTTTCTTTTCTTTCTTAATGTCTTTTAGTATTTGTTCTGCGCTACGTGCGTCTGCTTCGTTGGTCGGCGTATCGTCTGTGCTTACTACCGAACCGATGGGTTTGCCTTCAGCGGCACGACGGGCGGCACGTTCTTTGGCAAGTTGGGCTTCGAGCGCAGCGTTTTGTCGTTTGACGGTTTCGAGGTCTTCATTTACGATGACTTTTTCAACGGCAAGAGGTGCGCTTGACTGAACAACGGGAGCAGATTGGCTCATATTTTTGAGTTGGTCTTCGACGGCTCTGCGTGCTGCTCGTTCGGCTGCCAAATCCGCTTCGAGTTGCTGTATCGTTTTTTGGATAGCCGGGTTGCTTTTTTCGACAATTCTAGTGGTTTCCATCTGCACCGGAGTTGTGGTTGATTGAGCGGGTTTGAGTTCGGTTTCGGCTTGTATGCGATTTTGTTTTTCAATTTCAAGCTGGCGAGTGAGTTCTTCAGAACGACGCTCGGCTTCGGCACGAACTTCTTGTATTTCGCGGTCGCTCATCTTAGGTGTTTCGACCTCTGTGTTTGATGTAGGAATTTGTTCGATGACCGTTTGTTCTACGACTTCTTCCACCGTAGGCATAGTTTCTACGACTTCTTCTACGATGGTTTCTGTTGTAGCTTGAGCGGCTTTTTCTGCTTCGATGGCTGCAAGTCTTGCAGTTTCGCGTGCCATCGCTTTTTGTTCGAGTTGGGCGAGTTTTTCTGCTTCGCGTTCTGCTTTTCGTTGTACGCGACGTTGTGCGGCTGTTAGTTCTACGACTTCTGGTTCGGTAGTTTCTATGACTTCCTCCACCTCTACAATTTCGGGTGTTGGTATTTCAGTTACGACTTCTTCTACGATAGTTTCTGTTGTCGTCTCAGCGGCTTTTTCTGCTTCGATGGCTGCAATTCTTGCAGTTTCGCGTGCCATTGCTTTTTGTTCAAGTTGGGCGAGTTTTTCTGCTTCGCGTTCTGCTTTTCGTTGTACGCGACGTTGTGCGGCTGTTGGTTCTACGACTTCTGGTTCGGTGGTTTCTATGACTTCTTCGACCTCTACGATTTCGGGCGTTGATGTTTCAGTTACGATTTCTTCTACGATAGTTTCTGTTGTCGTCTCAGCGGCTTTTTCTGCTTCGATGGCTGCAATTCTTGCAGTTTCGCGTGCCATCGCTACTTGCTCGAGTTGCTCCAATTCGGCGCGTTTTCGTTCGGCTTGGCGGAGGGCGCGACGGTCAACACGACTTAGTTCGGTAGCTGGTGTTTCTACCATTTCTTCTTCTTCGACGGAAGTTACTTCTACAGGAATAGTGGGTGTTTCAACAACTTCCTTGACATCAATACTTTCTGGTTTGGGTGTTGGTATTTCAACTACAACTTCTTCTACGACAGCTTCTCTATTCGCATCAGCGATTCTTTGTGCTTCGATGGCTGCGAGTCTTGTGGCTTCGCGCTCCATCGCTTCTTTTTCGAGTTGGGCGAGTTTTTCTGCTTCGCGTTCTGCTTTTCGCTGTGCGCGACGTTGTCCGGCTGTAAGTTCTACGACTTCTGGTTCGGTGGTTTCTATGATTTCAGGTTCAGGCGTGGGAATAACAGTTTCTACAATTTCCTCAACTTCTATGATTTCAGGTTCGGGCATCGGGATGATAGCCTCCACAACTTCTTCTTGTCTTGGTGAACTGACTTCTTGTTTGACTTGCGCCAATCTATCCGGAGAAAGTATGCTACTGCGGACTTCAGTACTCGACGTTTCAGCTACGATTTCTTTTGCGACAGTTTCTGTATTGGTGTCGGCAGCTCTCTGTGCTTCGATAGCTGCAAGCCTTGCAGTCTCGCGTTCCATCGCTTCTTTTTCACGCTTAGCGAGGTCGGCGGCATTGCGCTCGGCATTGCGTAGGGCGCGACGCTCGGCACGGCTAAGGGAAGGTGCTGTAGTTTCGGTAGCTTCTGCCAAGGTGGCTTCTTGTGCAGCGATGACTTCGGCTGCCGTAGGTATTTCTTTTGTTTGTTCTACCTCAATTTCTTCTACCGGTACAATTGCAACGGTTTCGGTAGCTTCCTCCGTTAAGGTGCTTTGAACAATAGGGTCGGTAGCACGAACTGCATCAAGCAAGGCAATTTTTTCTTCTACTCTCGAGACGCTTTTACGGGCAGTCGTGAGCGCACTCAATGCTGCGAGAATATTCTCATCCGTATCTTTTTTAATTGCTTTTTGTACGGCTTTTTTTGCTTTCGTAATTTTACTTTCAGCTACTCGGCGGTATCTGAGTGCTTCGCGTTCGGCTTGAGATACGGCTTCGGAAGGAATACCATCAAACACCTCAACTTTCGGTAAGCTAGCTTGTATTTCATTGAGTTGTACGATGAGGTCGTCATTTTCGTCACCTGTAGGTGTGAGCATTTCAGTGGTTGCTTCTTGCGCTACTTTCGGTGGGGCGGGGGTTGCTACTACGGCTTTTTTGGCTTCACGTTCCGCTTCTTTGCGAGCTTTTTCAGCTTCTTTTTCAGCTTGCCGGACTTGCTCGGCAGTTATGGCAGCCACGCGCTCTTCTTCGCGTTTTTGGGTTTCTGTTTCAGCACGTTGGCGAGCGAGTTCGGCTTGGCGTTCTGCTTCGAGTCGTTCGGCGTCAAGTTGAGCTTTGCGTTTTGCTTCAAGTGCCTTAGTAGCGGCTTCTTCGACAGCAATTCTTACTGCTTCGGCTTCGGCTTGGACTTTTCGTTCAGCTTCGAGTACGGCAGCTTTAGCAGCTTCGTCTATCTCTTCTACTACGACTTCTTCTTGCTGTGTAGCATCTGCGGGTCTTATAAAAGAATCGCTTTTCTCGCGGTACTTATCAGCTGTTTTTCTATCTCTGACTGCTTTTTTGCGTTTTTTCGCCTTCGCTGCGATTTTTCTTTTGCGTTCTTTCGCCAGTTCCGCTTCTACTCTGCGGCGTTCTTTTTCCTCTGCGGCTTCTTTTTTGGCAAGGTCTGCGGCAGAAAGTTGTTCCATTTCGCGCTCCCCTGTTATGTCCTTTTCTTCTGCTGTAACTGGTTCGTCTTCTTCACCTTCAGGCTCATAAGGGTCTAAGCCCTCTTTTTCTCTTTTGACCTGTTCCATAATCATTTCCTGCTCCTCTTTCAATGCGGCTACAGCTTCCTTTGCTGCTTTTCTTTGACTCTTGGCTCGTGTTTTGGCTTCTTTTTTTGCCAATTTTTCTAAGCGGGCAGCCTCTCTTTTCTGAGCTTTTGCTTTCAGCTTAATGATTTCCTCCGATGGCTTGAGGGTATCCTCTGCGCTATCGGTGTTTTGCGCTTGCACGAACAAAATAGACATGCAAAAGAGCAGTGTCAGAATGAATTGTTTCATAGCTATCTTATTATAATTGTTGAATTGTTTGATTGTCATATATTTTTTATTTTATAAAATATTTTAACAAAAAACAATTATTGCAATCGAATGGTAGTAGTCGTTTGGCTACTATGGGGTAAAATTGAATTTATAGTCGAATAAGTATCAGGAACAAAATAAAGTCTATTCTTCGCGTCGTTATTTTTTCTTTAGACGACCCAAATTTGACGCGAATACTCACTGTCTTTAAGGAAGATTTGGTGAAGTAGATTTTACTCTAAAATAGTTTGGATGAAAGAGGAAATAAAGATTTTTTCACTAATCAAGGCGGCTGAAATTGAGCTATGCCTTAGCATAGTGAATTTTCAGGCAACGCAGAGTAGTGGAAAAAGATTATTTACTCTATGCAAAATATTTTGGAATAAAGTCTAATATAAAGGAAAAAGAACAAGTCGAGAATATACATTTATTTTGTTCCTGATACTTAGAGCATGTTTAAATAAGGGAAGACGAAAAAAATAATCTACCCGTCTGAATTGTTCTTTTTCTTATATGTTTCACTAAGTGAAAGAAAATAAATAACTTGCCCCATTATGCTTGTTCTTTTCCCTTCTAAAAAACACAAAAAATAGTTCCGTAGCTATGGCTATGCAACGATTTTTTGAATTCTTTAGAAGAAAAAATTACGGCGCATTATGGAACAATTTATTTAATTTCTTTCACTAAATCTTCCTTACGTAGCTCGGCTATGTGCGTCAAATTTAGCCAAACATATAAAAAAAATAACTTTTTCATTTGGGGTAGATTATTTTCTTCCTCTTCCCTAAAACCATCGTCAATCGACAAAATTAACGGAATAATATGGGATTTTCAAAATCTTAACTAGCTAATTGACATAGAATGGCTTTTTTGTGACGTGAAAAACCGCACTTTGGCACTTTTAGAACTAATTAGGCTGTATTTTTAACTAAAAAAATCATAGTTCTTTGACGAATCCCGTGATTGTTCGTTTTTCTGCCTCGCGATTGTTCGTTTCTTGCGTAAGGGATAGTAGGTGTTGTTTGAACTTAAGAGAAGAGGAAAAAAATAATCTACCCGTCTGAATTGTTCTTTTTCTTATATGTTTCACTTAGTGAAAGAAAATAAATAACTTGCCCCATTATGCTTGTTCTTTTCCCTTCTAAAAAACACAAAAAATAGTTCCG
>Ga0209303_1001449_pt1 | contig 14600 bp, 14 predicted proteins | sample SidtaG_3_FD_187449 | JGI IMG/M metagenome (GOLD analysis project Ga0209303, IMG submission 187449) | Marine algal microbial communities from Sidmouth, United Kingdom - Sidmouth_Asex1 metaG (SPAdes) (version 2) | ecosystem: Host-associated > Algae > Red algae > Unclassified | place: Sidmouth... | reverse complement strand
GCTTTCAATGGCCCAATTACAATATACAGGTAGATGGTCTAAATTTGACAAAGAATGATTTTAACTTCCAATCGCCAAATCCAAAAACGTCGAATGCCGATTTGTTAGCCCTTCAAAATATAACCTTACAAGCTGAAAATATTGCATATCGTCCTAAAGGAGTTCGGATGGACGTCAATACATTTTCCTTCGCAACGGACAATGGATTCAATTTACTAGACCTTAATTTTCAGGCTAATATGGAAGATACGGGGGCCGAACTGTCGGACTTAAATTTGCAAACAGAGAACAGCTCTCTTGTTGGAAACCTTAATCTGAATTATAAAAGTGTCGGCCAACTTTTCGATGCTCCTGAAAAGGTTGCCGTAGACCTCGAATTTCCAACAATCGACATCGGCTTGCAAGATGCCGCTTATTTTCAATCGGCACTTCCCGAAAACGAGTATTTGGATAAAATAATGGCAAAGCCCATCGAAGGACAACTATTTGCTGAAGGCACTTTAGATGCCTTACAAGTAAAGGATACTAAGCTAAAATGGGGGGAGAAAACTTCACTTTCATTAAATGGGGTAATTCGAAATAGTACGGAAATCGATTCCCTCGCATTTGAGCTGAAGGATATTTCTGCAGTAACCAATCATGAAGACCTGTCAAAATTTGTAGATACTGTCGGGTTGAACGTTTCGTTACCCAAAACACTATTGATAGAAGGTAAACTCGAAGGAAACTTGGAGAGCGTTGACTCCGATTTGACCATCAGTCTTCCTGAAGGTACAGCGCTAATCGATGGAAGTTTGGCAATTGAAAGCCCTTTCGGCTTTGCCGGAACTATACAGGCCGATAGTCTACATTTAGGGAGACTGTTAGACCAACCTCAGATGGAATCCATTTCCATGAACATTGATGCCATGGTAAGTGGAACCAGTTTGTCCAATTTAAATTTGGCTTTGGACGGAACAGTTTCTGAACTCCGATTCAGGGAATATGATTTTTCAGGCCTATCGCTAAATGCTGATATAAAAAGAGGCCAAGGAAACCTCGACCTAAGCTATAAGGACGATAACCTTAACATGAAAGGTCGGGCCGATGTCGATTTAGATTCCTTGACGAATAAGATTCAATTTAATTTGAACGTCATCGGTGCAGACCTTCAGGCCCTAAATGTGACGAAGGAAGATATTCGGGTAGGTTTGCAACTGAATGCCGATTATAGCGATAGTCCCGATAAATTTAATTTCGAGGCCACCATCTCCGACGGGCTAACGGTCTATACTAACGAGCAATATCAGTTGGATGAAGTCCGTCTTTCAGCGAAGCAAATTCAAAATAAAACTACCGGTTCGGTAGTCAGTGATTTTTTGAACGGTAGTTTCGAGGCGACGGGTTCGTTTGACGATATTCAGACCGCAATCACTCAGCAATTGAGTGATTATTTCTCTGAAGTTGCCACTAAGGATACGCTTAGCACTGCAGCATCCTTAAATTTAAATATGGAGATTTCCCGAACACCCATTCTCACTCGGGTATTCCTGCGTGGTGTAGAGCGCCTAGACCCCATTACGGCAACGGCTGATTTCGAGGCCAAGACAGATGAACTTTCCGCTAAAATAGTGGCTCCCGCCCTAATTTATAAAGACAGTTTTTTGGACAGCCTAGCATTTGAGGTCAACGGCAATTCCAAAACCTTCGCCTTTTCGGCAGGCTTTGATAAATTGGTTTCCGAACCATTGCAAATTAAAAGAACATTGGTCGAGGGGGCAATAAGCAATCAAAAAATGATAGTAGAATTTAAATCGTATGACGAGGAAAAAGAACTCATCTATATCGCCTCTGAGATTACTGAGGCAAACGATACCACGTATATTCGAATCGACCCCTCACGATTGGTTCTAAACAAGAAAAGATGGGAAATTCCTTCGAACAATCAAATTTTGACCGCCACCGATTTTCTCGATTTCGACAATGTAATCCTCACACAAGGTCAACAGCAATTTCAAATTGACAGCCGACCTAACGTAAAGGAAAAGATTCGTTTCGGATTTGAGAATTTCAATCTTCAGGCATTCTTAAGCCTCTTCAATCCTGATGAGGATTTGGCATCCGGTAGCCTTAACGGCGAATTCCTAATAAAAAAACCGTTCGCCGCAACCGGTCTTGTAGCCGATTTTAAAATAAGCGACATGGCAGTACTGCAAAATCCACTAGGCGATTTAATAGTTAACGCTGACTCTGAGGGAAGCAATCAATATGGCTTCAATCTTGACCTGACGGGCGAGAAGACCGAACTAACGTTGGATGGAAATTATCAGGCAGCGACATCAGGTGCAGAACTTGATTTAAATTTTGAGGCAAGCCGTTTTCCGATAAAGACAATCACAGGATTCTTTAAGGATCAGTTTGAGGAAGCGGAGGGCTTTCTGACGGCGAACATCGATGTCAATGGCACAATTGCCGACCTCAAATACAACGGAAACTTGGGGTTTAAAAATACGGTGTTTAAATTGGCCGCATTGAACACCCTATTTAAAATCGAGGATGAATCGATTTCTTTGAACGAGGACAAACTGTATTTAGATAATTTTACCTTGGCGGATACCGAAGAAAACACATTGGTGCTGGTTGGTTCTGTCGGTACCGAAAATCTCTTGAACCCGACCTTTAACTTAAAACTATCCGCAGAAAAATTTCGAGTCCTAAACGCTGAAACGGATGATAATGAACTGATTTACGGAAATGCCACGGTAGATGCAGACCTGTCAATTCAGGGCGATTTGGAACTTCCTAAAGTGGATGGGGAATTACGGGTAAGACAGGTAACCGACCTGACCTATACCGTGCCCGAAGACCAGTTGGAAATTCAGGAAAGAGATGGTGTGGTAATTTTTGTAAATCGTGAGAATCCCGATGCAATCATGACACGTAACGAGCAAGAGGCCGAAACCGATTTGCTCACTGGTTTTGACATCGATACGAAAATTAGCATCGATAAAGAGGCAGAATTGACCGTAGTTTTAGATAAGACGACAGGCGACAACCTGAACATAAGGGGCGCGGGCACCTTGAACCTAAATCTAAGACCCAATGGGGAAATCGGCTTGGCCGGTCGCTACGTAGTCGAGGATGGGCATTACGAGGCTAGTCTATTCAATTTGGTCAATAGAAGGTTCGCCATTCGGCCAGGTGGTACGGTCATTTGGAGTGGGGACCCTTTCAACGCAGCTTTGAACGTAACCGCAATTTATAAGGTCGAGACTTCCGCTGCCCCCTTAATGGCGTCGGTTACCTCTGGCCAGCCTGCCGAAATCACGAACCGATATCGCCAAGAAATGCCATTCATGGTGCAATTGAACGTCAATGGCGAACTTTTACAACCTGAACTTTCTTTTGATCTTGAGATTCCCGAAGAAGAACAAGGTTCATTGGGCGGAGCGGTTACCGCTCAGGTTCGTCAGTTGAACAAGCAAGAGGAAGAGCTTAATAAGCAGGTTTTTTCCCTCTTGGCCTTCAATCGCTTCTTTCCCAATTCCGGAAGCGACGGCACTGCCGGTGGGGCAGCCGCACTGGCACGAGACAATGTTAACAAGGTGTTGTCAGGACAGCTTAACGCCGTCTCTGACAAAATTTTCGGCAATGCCGGATTCGAGGTCGATTTCAATCTCGACAGCTTTACCGACTACCAAGGCAGTACCCCGCAGCACCGTACCCAATTGAATATCAATGCGAGCAAACGACTTTTTGACAATCGGCTGATCGTAACTGCCGGAAGTGCCGTAGATATCGATAGTAGCTCCCAGCCGGGCCAAGAAGCTACACCCATAATCGGCAATGTTAGCTTGGAATATCTGCTGACCGAAAATGGCCGATATCGACTAAAAGGGTTTCGAAAAGAAACGTATGAAAACGTCATCGAAGGTCAAGTTACCGTAACGGGACTGGCCTTGATTTTTCAGCGGGAATTTAATCGGTTTGCCGATTTGTTCAATCCCTCTAATGAAATCAAAAACGCGGAGAAGAACGAAAAAGCCCGAAAGCAACGGAATAATGAATAAATATAGCAATCCAACATACTCCATTTTACTACTACTAATTTTCGGACTAGGAATGTGGTCTTGCAGTATCAAACGATTTATTCCCCAAGAGGAAGTGCTATATACAGGTGCGGAACTACAAATCAATGTTCCCGATTCTATTGGAAATATCGTAGAAGTAGAAAGGGAGTTACAAGAACTATTGAAGCCCGAACCAAATTCCAAATTTCTGGGAATGCGTCCCGGACTTTTTTATCACTATATAACACAAGCAGAAAAGCCTGGCTTTATCTATCGCTGGCTTAACAAGAAGTTCGGAGAAGAACCGGTGTATTTGTCCGAGGTACATCCGCAAAGTAAGGAGGAACTTATCTTGAACCGTTTAGATAACAACGGATTTTTCTATAGCGAAGTGAGTTCAAAAGTGGACAGTTCCGCCCATTTTGCGAACATCGATTACACGGCCAATTTGGTGCGCCCCTATACTTTAGGCGACTATAAAATTGAAGAGGACACTATTCCGATTTATAAAGATATTTCGGAAATCACGACCGAAACTCCCTTGGATGAAGGCAGCCGTTTTGACCTAGAGCTTCTCAAATTCGAGAGGCAACGTATCGATAGTCGCTTAAAGGAAAAGGGGTATTACAATTTCAATCCGCAGTTCTTGATTTTTGAGGCGGATACCAACCAATACAAGAACCGAAAATTCGACCTTTTTCTCCGCCTAAAGAAAGATGTGCCAACGAAGTCGAAGGTACCTTTTACAATTGATTCGATTACCGTATTTCCGAACTACTCCATAGAAGAGGATAGTAAGATGTTAGATACGATTACGGTCAACGGTATAACCCATCTGCAATCCGAGGAATTTTTCAAACTCAACAAGTTAGACCCCTATATCCTTTTTAATGAGGGACAGAAATACGATCCCAATATCGCCAAGCGGACTTCCGATAGACTCTCCGATTTGGGAAGTTATAAATACGTCAACATACGTTTTCAGGAGATTGATTCTGTTACCAATGCCGATGGGGAAGGGTCGCTTGCCGCGAACATCTACCTTTCGCCATTAACTAAACGTGCGCTCAGGGCCGAATTGAAAGCGGTTACCAAATCAAACGGGTTTACAGGCCCTGGAATAGCCGTTACTTATAGCAACCGAAATCTGTTTCACGGCGGGGAAACTTTGAACATCATAGGGGATTTCTCATATGAGGCTCAATTGTCTGGTAGAAATAACAAGGGTCTGGGAAGCCTTGCTGGAGGATTGGAAGCGGAATTAATCATTCCGAGATTGATTCCAATATCGCCCAGTAAATTCGATTATTCCGTGCCCAAGACCCGTATTGCCTTGGGTTTCGATTTCCTAAATCGCTCAAAGTTGTACAACCTCAACTCTTTCAACACTTCCTTTGGTTATATATGGAAAGAGAATAGGTACGTGACCCATAAATTGGATTTGATAAATATCAGCTACGCCAACCTGTCGAATACAACTCCGGAGTTTGACCAACTTCTGGATGAGAATCCGTTTTTAAGCAGAAGTTTCGAACAACAATTTATTGCCGGTCTCAACTATTCTTTTACCTATAGTGAGCTAATGGAGGTTCAAAAAACGCACAGTTTCTTTTTCAACGCCAATTTCGATGTCGCAGGAAATACATTGAGTTTATTTAGTGGGAATAAGAAAACCGTATTTGGAACGGAATATGCACAATACGCCAAAGCTGATTTGGATGTTAGGTATTACCTGCGATGGGGGAAAGAACAGATTCTGGCCTCGCGAATTTTTGCGGGATTGGGTGTGCCTTATGGCAATTCGGCGACACTCCCTTTCGTAAAGCAATATTTTTCGGGAGGGCCATATAGTGTACGTGCATTTGAGATTCGCTCTTTGGGACCAGGAAGTTTTAGCACTACGAATGACGATGGCATCACTTTTTTCGACCAGTCAGGAAATCTGCGCTTAGAAGGCAACCTTGAATATCGCTTTCCCATATTTTCATACCTAAAGGGAGCGGTGTTCGTAGATGCCGGAAACGTTTGGTTGACCAAGGCAATGGAAATTCCAGAAGATTTCGAGATTGCAAATACCCCATTGGGGGAAGAACTATTCGATAAAGGTCTGTTTGGTTCCGGTTGGGCAAGTCAATTGGGCGTAGGCGCAGGTTTTGGGCTGCGAGTCGATATACAGAATTTTGTTCTCCGATTAGATTTGGCCTCTCCCGTTCGGGTGCCTAACCTACCTAAGGGCCAACGGACGCGTACTCCTTTTTTTGACGGAGGTTCTAATAATCTTGTTTTCAACTTTGCCATCGGGTATCCGTTTTAATTGTCCAATCATCTCTCTTATTTCGCAAAAAAGCTAACCTTTTGAGTTTTCCGATCAATAGGTACGATTGGAACATCTTACTTTTCCTTTCATAAATTTTTTGTGATGAAAATAACGAAATTACATTTTACCCTATTGTTTTTAGCCATAGGTACACTTTCTTCGGCTCAAACATCAGTTTCGCCATACGAATGGGATTGGAAAATAGATGGGCCTTGGCTCGGTGTTGGACTGGGAGGTACCGCTGGTGGACTTTTAACTATACAGAATAAGAACAGATTTACAGAAACCGAACTCAACATATTGAATAAGGACGATGTTTTTTTCGTAGACCGTTGGTCAGCTGGATATTCTTCCGAAAGGGCTTCCACGCTCAGTGATTATCCTTTTTATAGTTCCTTTGCAGTTCCGTTCGTTCTTCTTTTGGATGGGAAAGTGAACGACCACACCGCACAAGTTATGGGGCTTTACATAGAAAGTCTTTCCACTACTTCGGCAATGTTCACTTTAACCGCCGGACTTGTAAACAGAACGAGACCTCTGGTATACAGTGACGAAGTTGGTCTGGGCGAAAAGATGCGCAATACTAATCGGCGCTCTTTTTATTCCGGTCACGTGGCGGCGTCAGCTACGGCAATGTTTTTTGCTGCCAAGGTGTTCAGCGACTTCAATCCTGATTCGAAATTAAAACCCTATTTCTGGACAGCGGCCTTTACAGTTCCTGCGGTGGTTGGTTATTTTCGGATAAGGGCAGGAAAGCATTTTTTAACCGATGTTGTGTTAGGATATACCTTGGGAGCATTGACCGGCTATTTAGTACCAGAACTTCATCGGAAAAAGAATCATTCAATACAACTTTCTCCGAGTGCGAGCAGAACGCCTTTGGGTGACAATGTTAAGGGTATCAGGTGTAGCCTATCTTTTTAAAATAATGTTAATCTAGAGTAATTTTTAAACAACTAAAGTCAATATTATGGAACAGTATTTTGGAGCACCTTTGGAATCATTTTTGGCGACCATCTTATCCGCCATCGGCATATTTGCAGTGGTAATTATATTCACGCGGATTTCTGGAAAACGTACATTCAGTAAGATGTCAAGTTTCGATTTTGCGGCCACTATTGCCATTGGATCTATTATTGCCAGTGGGGTGCTTACCCCGGGAGTCACATTATCTCAAGCGGCAGTGGGCCTTGCCTCCATTTATTTGCTGCAATTTCTGGTTTCTTGGTTGAGAAGATACAAACCCGTTCAAAATGCTGTGGACAACGCTCCATTATTACTGATGGACGGAGAGACCATTCTCTATGAAAATATGAAAAAGGGCCGGGTAACCGAAGGGGATTTGCGATCAAAACTTCGCGAAGCGAACGTCCTCAATCTTTCTCAAGTTCGTGCCGTAGTATTCGAAGCCACAGGCGATATAGCCGTGCTGCATGCTTCCAATGAAAATCAAGAATTAGAGGATTGGCTTATTGAGGATGTTCTTAGATAAAAATATTGACTACTGTGGCATCAATACGTCATCAATTCCGTGGATGACACCGTTTGAGGTTTCAATATCCGGCATACTAACTTTGGACACTTCGCCCATTTCGTCGGAAATTAAAAGTTCATTATCCTGAATGCTTAAAGCAATATAAGAACCCTGCACTGTTTTCAATCGCAATATACCTTCGTTCAAGCGTATCGTTGATAGCAGTGTCTTTTTGTCATATTCTTCCGGTACGATGTGATAATTTAATATCTCTGACATTCGACCTTTATTACTAGGGGTCTTAAGTTCGGCCAATTTAGAATCATCCAACTTCCGAAATGCACTATTAGTAGGCGCGAAAACCGTAGCCTCTTCCAATTCATCTAAACCTATATACATGTCGGCAGATCTCAAGGCTTTGACAAAACTGTCAAAATTCGTACTGTTGGAAAGGGTCGCCTTTGTGGTAGAGCGATCATCGCTTTCAGACCAATCATTCATATTTTCTTTCCATTCTTCCTTTAATACTGGTTGGATAAGCCGGTCGAAGTGAACCACGTGCGCCGGATGAAAGTGAGCATAGCAAACTAAGTGCCCGAAGTCGATTCCTTTGTGGTTAAATTTACTGTGTATTTTTTAGTTTTTTTCGCATTGATTCTCCCTTTATGTCGATTCTGTGTGCGGTGTGTACCAAGCGATCTAAAATAGCATCTGCGATGGTCTGTTCCCCTATGATCTCATGCCATTCGTCAACAGGTAGTAGAGATGCTATTATGGTCGATTTTTTTCCATGTCTGTCCTCGATGATTTCCATAAAAGAGTGCCTGTTGATGTTGTCCAGACCTTTGAGGCCAAAGTCATTAAGTATGAGAAGATCTTGTTTTTCGAGTTTGTTTATTTGTTTTATGTAAGAACCGTCCGCTTTGGATGTCTTTAGCATTGAAAAGAGTTTGACCGTATTGAAGTACATGACCTTGTATCCTAAAGAACAGGCCTGATGGCCTATGGCCGAGGCCATATAACTTTTACCTACACCCGTACTCCCTGTGATGAGTATGTTTTCTTTTTGCTTTAGAAAGTCACAACTATTAAAACGTTGTATCTGGTTCTTGTCAATGTTCCTTGTGGTGCGTAATCGATATTTTCCATGACGGCGCTATACCTGAACTTGGCCGATTTGGTCAAGCGTTCGATCTTGCGGTTCTGCCTATCGTCGTATTCCTACTGCATTAGATAAGCTATTAGCTCATCATTGGTATAGTCGATACTTTGAGAGGATAGACTTGTATTGAAGGCCCTTATCATTCCATGGAGCCTTAACTGTTTCATCTGTTCCAATGTCTGTGTATTCATATTTATGATTTTAGAGTTTCTTTTTTATTTGTAATAATGGCCTCCCCTGATATTACCGTGGTTCGGCATATCGATTTCTTGTTCGATGTTCTCATCAAGAGCGTCCCATCTTTTTTTAAGGATGCGTTCGATAAAATTGTAATTGTACGCACCATAATCCATAGCCCTTTTACAGGCATTGTACAATCGAACGTTACCGACCTTTTTAGTTAAGTGAAGTACGCCCAAACATGATTTATACGATTGTTCGGGATGTTGTTTCTTATCGAGTATTTTGATGATATATGCTTTACAGTTCTCACCGATATGGCCTGCCCATGCGATGAATTTCTCCGAGCTCCATTCACTTATGAACCGATGGTGCGAGGGCATATGTTCCTTTATCGTGGTATAGGCGTATTTCATCCTTTCCCTCGGATGTGCCGCCAAGCGTTCCAGTTTATGGAATATCTCTATCAGGCTCTCGGAGTAGATGATCTTAATGCGTTTTCCAATATGTTTATAGGGTACGCTATAGTAATGTTTGTCCTTACTGAAGTAGATATGACTGTTCTTATGAACGGTGCCCTTGGCATAAGATTTGATCTCATACCTTTTTAAAGGCAAAGGCTTAAGCTCTTGCTTTTCTACTTCTTCGAACAAAGAATAACGGGAGTATTCCCTTCCCCTGAAAGACATCTTGTTATGCGTCTCCAAGAGTTGTAGAATCGCCTTGTTTATATCGGGTATACTATGGAAGGTCTGGTGGCGTAAAGGAGCGAATACCCTAGTATAAATAATACGTACGGCATTCTCCACAATGGCCTTGTCCCTCGGCCTGTATGCTCTGGTAGGCAGTACCGCTGTTTCGTAATATTCTGCAAAGTCGGCAAAGGTATCGTTGACCTTTGGTTCGTAACGACTGCTCTTACTGACCGCTGCCCTAAGATTATCGGGTACTAGGGCATGGGGAACGCCACCATAGAACCAAAGAGCGTTTTCTACGCTACGTATAAAGTCTTCTTTCTTTTGGCTCGCACTAGCTTCTACATAGGTATATTGACTGCTACCAAGTACGCATACGAACACTTCCAGGTTTTGCAGTTCGCCCGTATCACGGTCTACAATGGTAAGTTTCTTGCCCGTGTAATCGATAAATAGTTTGTCTCCCGATTTATGGGTAAGGTGCATCACGGGAGATACTTCCTTGGTCCATTCATTGTACCAGTACTTGAACTGTGATACCTTAAAACCATCAGGATGTTTCTCGTAGTATTCCTCCCAAAGCAGCTGTCTGGTCACACCTGTTTTGCGTAGCTCCTTATCAAAATAGGGAAAGTACTTTTCTAAGGTGAGTAACTGCTCGCTTTTAGGCTTCTGGTCCGATTTGAAGAGTTTGTCCAGTTCTTCCAAAGTCATCGCCGATACTTCATAACTGGTAAGCTGATACCGCTTAAAAAAAGAAATATACTTGGTAACGGTGTTACGCGATATTCCCAACCTGGAACTTATCTGGCGTTTGCTTACGCCCTCGCTGTAGAGCTTGAAAATCTGTTTTACTTTTCGCATATCTATTTGTTTATTGGCCATTGTCTTTTTAACAAAAAAAGACCTTTGACTTTTTACAAATAGAATCGACTTTTTTAGTGGTTCACTTTCGCCCGGCGAAGGTGGCTCACTTTGACCCGGCAAGGGTGGTTCACTTTAATCCGGCGAGGATGGTATACTATGACCGATTTTTGCAGTTCTATGACCAAGAGAGTGAATTACTTCGTCTTTACAATGAAGATGAAGATGAAATATTTTTTAAATATATACCAATAGGAACCTATTCGCCGATATCAAATACTTGGATGTGGAGCTGGCATAATGAAGGTTCAATTGAAGAACATAAAAACGAAACACTTAAAATTAAGAAATTCGGTAAGAAGCATGGGTTTAAATTTTTAACAAATGGATTAATAGAATGCGAAAAATCTGAATGTTGGAAATTGACGGCAATTAGCAAAAATCTGATTGGTGGTATTGGAGTTTATTCAACTGATTCAAAAGATTTACATAAATATTTTATTCTTGTTAAAGTTTATAAGGACATTAACTCTAACGAAGTTCAAAGAATGAAACAAAAGAAAGTAGATTGTGGAATTCATGGATTTCGACGAACTGCCTTTGTTTGTCAGCATTTAGACCTTGAACAACCAAAAGGATTTGAGGAAGCGTTCGAAGCGGTTAAAGGAATGGATTTACAAGATAGTGAAGATTTTGCGGCTTGGTGTAACGAATGTGAAGAATATAGATTATCTCAAGATGGATGGAATGAAGAATCTGAAAAATTTGCTGATATCAAATTGGTTTGCGAAGAATGTTATTTTGAATTGAAGGAATTTAATGAAGAATAAAACTATGGCTAACAACACCTATAAACAATACGGGCTTAGGGCTTAAACGAAAGGTCTGCGTATTTTTATGAAGTCCGCAAAATCTTTGGGATTTTGCTTTAAACAAGGAAAAGAAAAAACAAAACAAAAAGATTTCGCTATGTGCTTGGCGGAAAGCAAACGCTAGTTTGCTCCCGTACTGTTCATAGCTCAACCGTTGTAAGCAATTTGACAAACAGAGATTTAACAATAAAAAATAGAACTATGACAAAAATGACAGACCAATTAGTAAGAATTGCTTCTGCGGGAGGTGGAATGATAATAGATGGAGATGGAAAAATGACTGACCAACTTGTAAGGATTGCTTCTGCTGCATCACAGTCTGGTGCGAAAATAATAATAACGAATGTTGGCTCGAAAATGACTGACCAACTTGTGAGAATTGCTTCAGCTGGAAAAGGCAATGTAATATTAGACTTGAGATAGAATAAACCAAATGGGGAGAAAAACGGCAGCAATAATTGCAGAAGCATCTAAAAACTCTAAGTCTTCAAGAGCAAAAAAATCTTGGTCACCAACAGCCAAGAGATTTGTTTGTTTTTTAGATATTATGGGATTTAAAGATTTGGTAATGCGAAATTCCCATAAAGAGATTTATGATTTATTAACCAAACTTTCTAAACATAGAGACACTTTAGAAAATGCAAAAAGTTTACCAGAACAATACGATTCTGATTCTCTTAAAACTGTAAGTTTCTCTGACTCAATAGTAGTATTTACGAAAGACGATAGACCTGAATGTTTTGAATTGATGACGTTTGCTGTTAGTTGGTTGTTTTCACAATCATTGAGGGATGGAATACCGATGAAAGGAGCAATCGCTTTTGGAGAAATGAGTGTTAATATAAGTAGTCAAATCTTTTTCGGACAACCTTTGATAGATGCCTATTTGTTGGAAGAAGAAGTGAATTACTATGGAATAACAATTCACGATACTGTGGAACGCTATTTTTCCGAATATAATGTAAGTAGCGAAATTCAAGAACACTACATAGATTGCCTAACACCATTGAAATCTGGAAAAATCAATCATCTAAATTTGAATTGGATTAGGTCATTGAATTTAGAAAATGAAGAGAGAATTGACGAAAAACAAGAAGCTTTAGATCTAATGACTAAACAAAGGAGGAAAACATCTGGTTATCCAAGAAAATATATTGACAACACAGCAGAAGTAATTAAACTAATGTATAAATAAAAACTGCTTACAACAAAGGCTATAATTAATACGGGTTTTAGGCTTTGAGCAAAGGTCTGTGTATATTTAGAATGTCCGCCAAATCTTTTGGATTTGGCTTTTAAATAGAAAAAATAAAAACAAACAAAAAGATTCGGCTAATTGCTTAAACGGAAACAAAAGTGCACTTTTATTCCCGTACTAATCATAGCCAAAACCGTTGGGTGTAATTTGAAAATTCAGCCAAATTTGGACATTTTACCAATTTTTGGTAAATTTGAGCAAAATTCATACAATGAAGAATACATCCATATCACTCGGGAATTATTTTGACCAATTTGTACAAAATCAAGTTTCTGCTGGTCGTTATAAGAACGTTAGCGAAGTTATAAGAGCTGGACTAAGAATGCTGGAAAATGAAGAAAGTAAAGTAATCGCGTTGAGAAATGCAATACAAGAGGGATTGAACAGTCCTTTGGTTGAGGATTTTGACTTTGATGAAAATCTTAAAAAACTAAAGGCTGAAAAAAGAAAAAATGGCTAAAGTTATACTGAGACAAGAAGCCATTGATGACTTAAATGATATTTGGGATTACACTTTTGAAAAATGGTCTGAAAAGCAAGCTGATAAATATTATGCAACGGTTAAGATGGCTTGTAATGGAATCGGCGAAAATCCCGATATTGGAAAAGAATATAACGGAATAAGTAGAAACCTGCTCGGACTCAAATCTGGAAAACATATTATATTCTATCAACAGATATCAAATGATAGAATCGAAATCATCAGAATTTTGCACGAGAGAATGGATTTGAAAAATAGAATAACGGAATAAAAACTACACCCAACACAACCTATAAACAATACGGGCTTGGCTGCTTAAGATATAAACCCGGAATGTCAATGAACACCGCCAAATCTTTGGGATTTTGCTTTAAACAAGGAAAAGAAAAAACAAAACCAAAAGATTTTGCTATGTGCGTTGAGGAAAGTAAAACGCTAGTTTGCTCCCGCACTGTTCATAGCCACACCGTTGGCAACAATTTTGATAAAGCATCATAATTCCAATAAACCGAACTCATAATGGCCAAGAAAAAAGATATAAATTGGCTCTTAAAAAACTATTCTGAACTACTCAATGGAATTGGTATAACGAACAATTCTATAATTGAATACCAAAAAGATTATCAGTCAAAAACAAGTGATGATAGTATTTTAAACTTTCTCTGGTCGCTTTTCAACCGCTCGCTCATAGTTTCCGCTAAAAACGCAAAAACAGAATATGATTTACATTTTCAGAATTGGAAATTATATGCGGCGATGCTACAATTCAGGAGAAAGTATGAAAAGTCAAAAGCGAATGAAATTTTACAATTACAATTAAAGTCAGGACTTTTAATGAGCGATGCTCAAAGTGACGTCAAACTCATTGTGGAAATTATTTCTGGACATTGCTGCGAATATTGTGATTTCCTAGATACAAAGGTATTTCCGATAGCCGATGTCCTCAAAAATCAATACTTGGGTTCTGATTCATGTACCAACTCTACTGGTTGTAATTGTTGTTATGCCGAACTTTGTGCTAAAGATGATAATGGAAACTTTATAATGAAATAGTAAATCAAAAAAAGTATGCGGAAATTTAAATTGTTACGGAATGGAAACGAAAAGTTTGCGCAGATGGACTTAACTCGGGCGGAGAAAACCAGTGGGTAACAAAGAACTGAGCTAAAAAACAACTAATATTTAGCTTAATCTACCTATATAATTTCTGTCATAATCTAAACCTGATTTAGCTATTCCATAAGCCTG
>Ga0209303_1001445_pt1 | contig 14638 bp, 10 predicted proteins | sample SidtaG_3_FD_187449 | JGI IMG/M metagenome (GOLD analysis project Ga0209303, IMG submission 187449) | Marine algal microbial communities from Sidmouth, United Kingdom - Sidmouth_Asex1 metaG (SPAdes) (version 2) | ecosystem: Host-associated > Algae > Red algae > Unclassified | place: Sidmouth... | reverse complement strand
GATTAATGATGTCGAGTGCTTGCGATACTTGCATAAAAATAAAGGCTTCTAAGTAAACTTAGAAGCCTTTATACAGAGTCTGGGGGATCGTTCAACCGATCTGTTTTAGCTTAAATGATCGGCATTAGCTTCTAGCTCCTTTTTTGTTTTTATTAATTATTGATATTATTTATAATGTAACAACACTGCTTATAATTTATTATCCAAATATTATACGTTATAACCTTTACCCCAATACCCTAATCTTCCTGCTCATCTTCTTGTAAAGGCCAACCACCCAGTTGCTTCCATTTATTAATAATATGACAAAATAATTCAGCTGTTTTTTCAGTATCATATAAAGCAGAATGTGCTTCGTTATTATTAAAATCAATTTTTGCTGCAATACACGCTTTAGCTAAAACAGTTTGACCCAATGCTAAACCTGAAAGCGTAGTGGTATCAAAACTAACAAAAGGGTGAAATGGCGATCGCTTAATCAAACACCTTTCAGTAGCAGCATTCACAAAACCTAAATCGAATGATGCATTATGTGCAACCATAATTGCCCGTTGGCAACCAACCGCTTTCATCTTTTTTCTAATTAACTTAAACGTAGCTTTTAACGCAATTTCTTCGCTTACAGCATTTCGTAGTGGGTTGTAAGGATCAATACCGGTAAATTCTAAAGCGGCTTTTTCTAAATTAGCGCCTTCAAAAGGCTCAACATTAAAATGTATTGTTTCGTCTAGTGCATAATTACCATCGTCATCGAGCGAAAGTGTCGTTGCGGCGATTTCAAGTAAAGCATCTGTTTGAGCATTAAAACCAGCAGTTTCTACATCAACAACTACCGGAAAATAGCCTCTAAAACGTTGAGCAAAAGGCGTGTTTTCATCTTTTAAAGTGGCAGCAGAAGACGAGTTGAGATCAGTCATACAAAAATGTCTTATTAATTTTGATAATTATTACCAATTATCTCAGAAAATAACTAAAATAAGTATGTGGATTTTTTTATTTTTTGTCGATAGGCATATTAACCACATTTGATATTAAAGTTTTTAAACTATATGTCGATAAAGTAACTGTCATTAAAACTAAAATATAAATAATTATGAACTCACTAAAAAAATATATTTTTCCTCTGGTTTTATCTCTATCTATTTGCGATGCAAATGCAGGTATGAGGCAGTATGCTGCTAATTTAGATAACTCTAAATGGCAATTATCGAATGATTCACGATTAGAATGTACCCTGTCTCATAATATTCCAAATTACGGTGAAGCCAAATTTTATAGCAAGGCTAATCGCAAATCTAATTTAGAATTTGAATTGGATATGATGCGCTTACCTGATAGCTATTCTTTAGCTGAGGTAAGGTCTGTTGCGCCAAAATGGCGTCCCGGCGTTGCAGGTTATACTCTAGCAAACATGAAACTGCATAAACAGTTTGCGCCAAGCCTATCTAAAAAAGTAGCATGGACCATGCTAAATGAGCTAGACCAAGGTATGAGCCCTACTTTTTATTATAATGATTGGTATCGAGATAGTGAAAAAATTTCGGTTGGGCTCTCTACAGCTAAATTTCAACGTGCTTATCAAAAATTTGTTAACTGTGTAGGAAATTTACTTGATTATAATTTTGAAGATATTTCTTACACAGTATTAAACTATCAATTTGGTACCGATGATTTAACAAAATCTTCTAAACGAAAATTAGCGATGATTGCTGAATATCTTAGTTTAGACCAAGAACTTGAGCTGGTATTGATTGATGGCTACTCAGATAGTTATGGTTCGAGAAACGCTAACTATGAAATGTCTAAACGACGCGCCAAAACGATACGAGAACAATTTGTTAAAACAGGTATTGATCCTAGCCGCATTGAAGCAAAAGGCTATGGTGAAAAACGACACATAGCATCTAATAACACCATTATAGGGCGTGAAAAAAACAGACGTGTTGTCATTAGAATGGATAAACCTTAACTTACTTGTAGTAATTCACAGTTAAACGTCTCAGCTATCCAGTTAAATATCTCTTATTTTTGCATTTAAGTTGAATAGGGCTCTAGGTTATTTTAATCTACAGCCTTATTTCTTCTGAGTGCTTATTAAATGAAACACATATTAATTACTATTGCTTTAGCCTTTGTAGGCTTTTCTGGTATGGCAAACGCACAACTAAAAGATGTTTATACCTATGCTAATTACGATGAGGTTACCACTACACATATTTATTTAGATCTTAACGTTGATTTTGAAAAGAAATCACTTAAAGGTTTTGCTGAATTGTCATTAAAGTGGTTGTCAGATGATTTACAGCCCATTTATTTAGATACACGAGATTTAATTATTCACCGTGTTGTGGCACAAAATAATACCGGTGAATGGCTAAAAGTTAACTATTCACTAGCAAAAAAAGATGATGTGCTTGGTGCTAAACTTACAATCAAACCAAATTTTAAAACCGATAAAGTACGTGTATATTATCATTCTACTGAAAAAGCATCAGGTCTACAGTGGTTAACACCTGAGCAAACTGCCGGTAAAAAGAAACCTTTCCTATTTAGTCAAAACCAAGCTATTCATGCCCGTTCATGGATACCTATTCAAGATACACCAACAGTTCGTGCTACCTATACGGCTCGCATAACTACTGATAAAGACTTAATCGCAGTAATGAGCGCTAATAACGCACCAAATGTTGAACGTGATGGCGATTACTTTTTTTCAATGCCTCAAGCTATACCTTCATATCTTATTGCAATTGGAGTGGGTGACTTACAATTTAAAGCGATGAGTAAGCAAACAGGTATATACTCAGAAGCCTCTATTTTAGATGCTGCAGTTGCCGAGTTTGATGATACCCAAGCAATGATCGACGAAACAGAAAAGCTGTTTGGACCTTACCGTTGGGGACGATATGATTTACTGATTTTACCGCCTAGTTTCCCTTTTGGAGGTATGGAAAACCCACGTTTGTCTTTCATAACACCCACCGTAATAGCCGGTGATAAAAGTTTAGTTAATTTAATCGCGCATGAGCTAGCACACTCATGGTCAGGTAATTTAGTAACCAACGAAAGCTGGAGAGACTTATGGTTAAATGAAGGTTTCACCAGTTATGTTGAAAACCGGATAATGGAAGCTGTTTTTGGAACAGACCGCGCGGTTATGGAGCAAGCTTTAGGTGCGCAAGGCCTAAATGAAGAAATAGCCGTATTAACTCCTGGCGATACTCAACTTTATATTGATTTAAAAGGCCGAGATCCTGATGATGCATTTTCAGGTGTGCCATATGTTAAAGGTCAATTATTTTTAATGTACTTAGAAGAAAAATTTGGTCGCGACAAGTTTGATGAATTCATGCTTGATTACTTTAATCATTATGCTTTCAAAAGTGTAGGAACCGAAAATTTCATTCGTTATTTAAAGCAAAACCTTACTCATAAATACCCCAATATTGTTTCCGATAATAAGCTTAACGAATGGATATATACATCAGGTTTACCAAATGATGCACCACAACCTAAATCAAACGCCTTTACACTTATAGATAACTTAACGGATAAGCTAATAGCAAACGAATTAAGCGTTGATGATATGAATACTAAAGAATGGACGTTGCATGAATGGCTTCACTTTATCAATAATTTACCATTAAACGTTCAACAACCATTTATGAAAGCATTAGATAAACGATTTAATTTAACGGTTAGCACTAATGCTGAAATAACACATGCATGGTATTTATTATCAATTAAAGTTGGCTATAAAGAAGTTTACCCACAAATGGCTACATACTTAAAAGCGATTGGTCGACGTAAACTTATTGTACCTTTATACAAAGAACTAGTTACGACTAAAACAGGTAAAGACTGGGCTCTTCAGGTATATAAACAGGCAAGACCAGGTTACCATGGTTTGGCTAAAGGAACGATTGATCCGCTATTTGATTTATAAAAAGACTATCCCGTTGCTATTCATGATGTAGTTTTTGCGTGAACTAACAATTTAAGCATGGATATATGTTTTAAACAAAATCTAGGAACATATATCCATTTATGAAAAGCATGAAAGATATTAAATAACCTGAGTTCTGAATAAGCAATATTCCACAATAACGCTATTTTAAACGTTCTCGGCGTTACTTTTATTATCAATGACCCGTTATTGATAATAAAAGTTGAGTACATAAAAGTGCCTTGATAACGAATAAACTATCATTGTGACCTTAACTGAAATATTATCTAAATTTCATGCGCTTAAAAATTCATTATCTAGAACTCAGGTTAAATAAGTGGTGTGGTCGTTCTCGTTTACACCTATTGAAGAAGTGCTATTGGGTAACCAACATATCAACTTGTCTAAAATCATTCTGTTCTGAAATAATTATTTTTAAGCGAAAGTTATTGTTAACGTAAGACATTTCTAATCGATCTTTTATTCGCTTTGAAGAGGTTGCTTTACCGTATTTATCATCATAAAAAGTAACTATAGCCTGCTCACTATCTTTAGTGAAATAATTAACTACAGCTGGTATCTCATCATCAAATCTAGCAAAAACCTTAGCATTTTCTATCACTTCAATTGATATGTTTTTGAGTTCAGCCGCATGGGTTATTGAACTTAACAGTCCTAGCAAAGGGGCTACACGAAACAATAAAAGTAGTAATAGTTTAGTCGCGTTTTTGGTCACGTTAATTACCTGTAATGTTAAACTTAATAAAGTTATAGCATGTTTATTTTAACGGATAAATAATTTTCTATAATGGTCAACCCACAGGTTTGTTGCTCCGCAAATAGCAACCGGCATTACAATTAAATTTATTACCGGTAATAATGAGAATATAGCGACAGTAAAGCCAAAGCCATAACTTAAGCCTTGTTTTTCTTTAATAACACTTTTCATTTCGTTAAATGATATTTTGTGGTTATCAAAAGGATAATCTTTGTATTGAATTGCCATCATCCACGCAGCAAATATAAACCAAATAATTTGCCCAATAATAGGTAGTAATAACATAATCACTAAAAAGCCAAGCGCTCTAGGCACATAGTAGCAAAGCTTAGTCCACTCCCGGCCAACTGTACGAGGTATGTCTTTAATAATATAGCTATAACCACCTTCAGGGCTTGGTTCTCCAGTTAACATCGCCTCAACTTTTTCTGATAACAAACCATTAAAAGGCGCAGCTATCCAGTTGGCAGCAGTGCTAAATATAAAAGAGAACAGTACAACAACGGCAATTAAAATAAATGGCCACAAAACGACACTAAGCCAATCTAACCAACTAGGTAACCATTGGGTAAACATTGCCATGTAATAGTCTAACTGCAAGTATAAAAAATAAAATGCAATGCTAAACAGCACAAGGTTGATAAATAAAGGAATAAAAACAAAACGCTTAAGCCCTTTTTTTTGTATTAAATCAAAGCCTTTAAAAAAGTACGCCGCGCCACTGGTATTTGGTGTTTGAGAGTTATTATGCTGCATGGGGTTATTTACCTAACTGTTTGATTTTACTTAGCTGATTATAAGCTGAACCATTATGCTAATAAAGTCTTGAATTGTTACAAAGCACATTAACATCTGTTAAAATTATGCCCTTATAACTGTTGAGCCTTAGCAATGTATTTAACCTATGTTACTGACAAATGTGACCGACAAATAAATATGATCCAAACGAGTTTTTTATAGCATGCGTTTAAAGCATATAAAATTGGCTGGCTTTAAATCTTTTGTGGATCCCACCACAGTGCCTTTTAAACAACAAATGACTGCCATTGTTGGACCTAACGGCTGCGGAAAGTCAAATGTTATTGATGCCGTTCGTTGGGTGTTGGGAGAAAGCTCAGCCAAAAATTTGCGTGGTGATGCAATGACTGATGTTATATTCAACGGTGCCGCCACTAGAAAACCCATTGGTCAAGCCAGTGTCGAATTAGTGTTTGATAATGTAAAGGGACGGCTTGAAGGGAATATGGCTGACCGTAACGAAATATCTATTCGTCGGTTAGTAAATAGAGATAGCACCAATACGTATTTTTTAAATGGAACTAAATGTCGCCGAAAAGATATAACGGATATATTTTTAGGTACCGGCTTAGGACCGCGCAGCTACGCTATTATAGAACAAGGTACAATATCGCGATTAATTGAATCTAAACCTCATGAGTTGCGGGTATTTATTGAAGAAGCTGCCGGTGTGTCAAAGTATAAAGAGCGCCGAAAAGAAACCGAGAATAGAATTAGGCATACGCGTGAAAATCTCTCTCGTTTAAGCGATATACGTTTAGAGCTTAGTTTACAAATAGACAAGCTTTATAAGCAATCAGAAGCGGCAAAGCGTTTTCGCACTTTAAAAGCTCAAGAGCGAAAATATAAAGCCGAACTTTCAATATTGCGTTGGCAGGTTTTTGATCAGCAAAGCAAACAGCAACAAGCATTATATAGCCAAGCAAAAATTGATATTGAAGCATTCGCTGGGCTTCAAAATGAACAAGCTATTGAGTTATTTCAGGCAAAACAAAAAATTGAGCTGGCTAATAGTGCAATAACTGAATTGAACCAGCAAAAAATTGCACTTACTAACAATATTGCCCGTACTGAACAAAAAATTAAAGATGTAAAACAACAAAGCGCCAACAGACAAAAAAATAATAATCAAACACAACAGCAACTTATTAGTGCGCAAAATCTATTAAAAACAGAACAAGAAAAAGGCAATACATTAGAAAATAACCTAATAAAAACAATACCTCATTTAAATGAAATTGAAAAACAACTAAAAATTCAGCAAAGCAAGCTTGATCTTTTATCAAATCAGCAAAATGAAATGCAAATTTTGTGGAGTGCTTCATATCAACAGGTTGCTGAAATTAAAGATAAAAAAGCCTCTGTAAATAATAAAACTCAATTAGAGCAACAAAAAAAATTACAGGCATTGCATCAAATTGATTTATTAAATAGTCAATTACAAAGTATTGAAAATCAATATGAGCAACAACAAAAAATCTTTAAACACACTTACAGCCAAACAAGTACTGAGCTTGAACTATCCTTAACCTTGCTATTGTCTAAACAAAAACAACTAAATACCGATATTAATGCTACACAAACAAAATTGAATGAAACTAAACAATATTTAGCCGTTAATAATGCCTCGTTAATAGCAACAAATACTAATATTAGTCATGTTGAATTATCTTTATCGAATCAAAAAACATGGCAACTTAATCAACATGATTCTTTAATTGAATCTGGTGTATTGAATAGTGATAAAGTAAAAAATAATACCGTTCAAACGGTTATCAATAACATAAAAGTCACAAAGGGTTGGGAAAGGGCAGTTGAGTTTTTATTACATTACTGGATGCAGGCTGAAATTGTAGATTCAATGATTGGTGTAGCACAAGCTACTCGACATTTAGACACTATTTTGATCATTGACTCTACTCGAGCAAAATTCAATGATGTGGCACTAAAAAATAAGCGACTAAAAAATAAAAAAACGATTAACAGCATTGATGAAAAAATAGAGAATTTACCTGCGGCATTCTCTTTTATGTCTAAAATTTATATCGCTAATAGTCTAGAAGAAGCTCAAGTATTATTGGCTGAACTTAATAGTGACGAATCAGTAATTTGTGCTGATACAACTTGGTTGGGTTATGGTTTTATTCGTAAAGGAACTATTGATAATACTCCTAATTATTTGTCCTTACATAATAAAAAAGAAACATTCTTACTTGATAAAACGAAATTAGTGCAGTCAATCAGTGTTAATAAGCAAAAGCTGGATGAATTTGAAGTTAAAATAAAAGCGTTGATGGTTAAACAAAATCAGTTATCAGAAAAAGTAACAAATGCTCAACAGTTGTCTCAACTTACAAAGCAAGCAGAAGCGTTAATAGAACAACATAAACAATTTTACTGCAGCCAGCAAAAAAAGATTATGGGCGATATTGTTTTTCAAGAGCACCAGCTCAATACTTGTGATATACATATAAAGCAATTTAACGATGAGGGTAAGCAATTAACAACCCCCAATAATATTGATTTTAACGAGTTTAAAAAACAACAAGAAAATTTAGCGCTACAGGTTAAAGCGGCTCAGCAACAAGTAAATATTTTAGCAGAAGAACGTCATAACCTTGCACTTAAAGTACAAAAAATTAAAGGCGACAAAGAGCAATATAAACAAAGTATAAAATCTATTGAAAAAAATATTGAGCAGTTAATTACACAACAAACCGCTAACCAACACATTATTGCTCATGGCATTGAACCGCTAAAAAATGATGAAAATAAATTATTTCAATGGCTAACTCAACTGTCTGAATTAGACACAAAAATAATAACCAACCAAAGTAATATTGCTGACACTCAAGATAATTTAAAAACTCTTGAGCTTGCACAAACCAAAAATCAACAACATGTTTTAGCCTTGAAAGAAAACTCGGCTAAATTTCAAATAGCTTACGAAAACTTAAAACTACGAGCTGATTCTAGCCTTGATTTATTGCGTGAAACTCAACAATCGTTTGATTATATAAGAGAAAATATGCCTAAAAATGCTAAAGAGGGTATTTGGCAAGCTCACATTATTAGGCTTTCGAAAGATATTGAGCGCTTGGGTGCCATTAATTTAGCCGCGATTGATGAATATCAAACACAATTAACACGTAAAGAATATTTAGATTCTCAGCATAACGATTTAACTCTAGCGATAAGCACATTAGAAGTCGCGATTGAAAAAATAGATAAAGAGAGTAGGCAAAAGTTCAAAAACACGTTTGAGCAAGTTAACATTGATCTTAAGAGATTGTTTCCTAAAGTATTTGGTGGAGGGAAAGCCTATTTAGAACTCACCGGAACTGATATGCTAGATTCCGGTGTTACTATAATGGCTCAACCACCTGGTAAAAAAAACAGTACTATTCATCTATTATCTGGTGGTGAAAAAGCGCTGACCGCATTATCATTGGTGTTTGCAATTTTTAAATTAAATCCAGCGCCTTTTTGTATGTTGGATGAAGTTGACGCACCGTTAGATGATGCTAACGTTAGCCGATTTTGTAACTTGGTTCGTGAAATGTCTCGAACTGTTCAATTTATTTATATAAGTCACAATAAAATAGCTATGGAAATGGCTTCTCATTTAACTGGTGTAACCATGTTTGAGCCAGGTGTTTCAAAAATGGTTGCAGTTGATATTGAAGAAGCTGTCGCTTTGGCAGAAATAACGTAGGTTGAGAGATGGAAGGTAATTTTAGAAACACCCTTATAATTTTAAGTGCAGTTATTATCGCCGTGATTTTTATTCATGGTTTTATAACGATCAGAAGAAATAAAAACCCATATAAATTAAAAGCGACGAACGAAAAAATTGAACCTCTTGAACGTGGGTTTGATGGTTCGGGCTTTGATCAAGATGGCGTAAGCAAACCGCGTGTAAAAAATGGAAAATCAACAGAGCTTCCGCATTCACCAAATAAAACAACTATCCAAGATCCTTCCTTTAGTTCACTAAAGAAAGAACCTACGTATAATGTAGAGTTAGTTGACGAGACACTAAACAATAAAGATCACGACGATAATTTTTTTGATTATGAAGTTGATGAAAAAATAAATGAAAAAGTTGAGGTTAATGTTGCCCCTGCAAGTATTGATCAATCAACGAGTAAGCAGGATATTAGTTTAACGGATGCGGGTATTGAAACTTTAGGTAGTTCGTCAGGTGATGTAACTATAGATATCGGTGACGACATTGAAGGGTTTGATTACGGTGCAGTTAAAAACCCAGATAGCTCAAATAGCAAAAATTTAGATGATATAGAAGTTGAGCCTAAAGTTAATGTTAAACCCTTATACCAAACGCCGATAACTCAACCTAAGCCTGATATTAAAGATAAAATTACCTCGGGCAATTTATCAAATTCGTCAAAAAAACCTTTACAAAACAGTACACCAATCAATTCTGGATCAATTGGCAGTAATAAGAAAACGGTTACAAATAAAAAAGCATCGGTTAGACGCAATCAAATAGAACTAAATTTTGGTGATCCAATTGATTCCGATAAAATGCCATCAATGTCTGCTATAGACGAACCTTCAAAAATAGAAAAAAAACAATCTCTAGAACCTTTAGAGCCTGAGGTATTAGTAGTTTCGGTGGTAATGCCACAAGGTGAAGTAATTTCAGGTGCTGAATTGTTACCTATTTTACTTACTTTAGGTTTACGTTATGGAGATATGGATATATTTCATCGCCACCAAGATAATGCTGGTAACGGTAAGGTAACTTTTAGTTTAGCTAATATTATGAACCCAGGGACATTTGATTTAGACGCGCTTGAAAATTTTTCTACTTGTGGCTTAACTTTGTTTATGACTTTACCTAACGCTGGGGATGCATTTGAAGTGTTTGAACATATGTTAGGCGCAGCCAAGCAAATATCTCTTGAGTTTAGCGCACAACTGCTTGACGACAAACGCAGCGTAATGACAAAACAAACAGAACAGCATTACATGAGTAAAATTAGAGAATTTGAAAGAAAAAATAGAATCGCCTTATCACTAGTGTAAATTAGTTGGGTAGCTGTTTTACTCTAAAATAAATTGATAAATTGATAAATTGATAAATTGATAAATTTTTAAATATAAGTAAGTTGTAAATGAGGTTCTATTGTATAGAGCCTTTTTTATATTCAACATAACATAACATAACCCAACAAAGCGTAACAAAACTTAAAATAACCTAATTCAATCCAATATATTCAATCAAGAGTAAATAGCCGTTATCACTATGCCAAACAATCAATCATCTCAACGAGTCAAGCAGCTCTACAGTCTGATTAATCAATACAACCATCAATATTATGTATTGGACGAACTCAGTGTTCCTGATGCAGAATACGATAGGCTAATGCAAGAATTAATCGCTATTGAAACTGAACATCCTGAATTGAAAACTGTTGATTCGCCAAGTCAAAAGATAGGCGGTGAAGCACTTAAAATTTTTACTCAAGTTACTCATCAAATACCCATGCTATCGTTGGATAATGTTTTTTCAGAAGAGGCATGGAATAGCTTTGTAAAAAGGCTACATGATCGCATTGGTAATACAGACAAACTAAAAATATGCGCTGAACCCAAACTTGATGGCTTAGCGGTTAGTTTACGTTATGAAAAAGGGTTGCTCGTTCAAGCAGCAACGAGAGGTGATGGTGCAGTCGGTGAAAATATTACTGAAAACGTAAGAACCATTAAATCTATACCGCTTCGTTTAAAAGGTAATGATCACCCTGATATTATTGAAGTGCGCGGTGAAGTATTTATGCCTAAAGCAAGTTTTGATAAACTAAATGAAAACGCCATAAAAAAAGGTGAAAAAGTTTTTGCTAACCCAAGAAATGCTGCAGCAGGAAGTTTACGTCAGCTAGACTCTAAAATAACCGCTAAACGAAACTTAGCTTTTTATGCCTATGGAGTAGGGTTTGTTGGAGATTTGATTAATAATAATGTTGTTGAAAATACTCAATGGTTATCAAATTCCCACTATCAAAGGTTATGCCAAGTTAAATCGTTAGGTTTACCTATGTGCCCAGAAGTAAAATTACTTGAAAGCACTGACGACTGCCAACGTTTTTATCAATTTATTTTAGAAAGCCGCTCTACTTTATCTTACGAAATAGATGGCACTGTATTAAAAGTTGATGATATTACAATACAACAAAAACTTGGGTTTGTTGCTAAAGCACCTCGCTGGGCGATGGCATATAAATTTCCTGCTCAAGAAGAATTAACCGTGCTTGAAGATGTTGAATTTCAAGTAGGTAGAACAGGCGCTATAACTCCTGTTGCACGTTTAAAACCAGTATTTGTTGGTGGTGTTACGGTGAGTAATGCCACGTTACATAATCAAGATGAAATAGATCGCTTAGCCATAAAAATTAACGATACCGTTATTATTAGAAGAGCTGGAGATGTAATACCTCAAATTGTGAGTGTGGTATTAGCAAAAAGACCTGAAAATGCGCGTGATGTTAACTTTCCTAGCACTTGCCCAGTTTGCGATTCAGCGGTATTAAAAATAGAAGGTGAGGCTGTCCTTCGATGCACAGGCGGATTATTTTGTGGCGCTCAGCGTAAGCAAGCCATTAAACACTTTGCCTCTAGAAAAGCGATTGATATAGACGGGTTAGGCGATAAATTAGTAGAACAATTAGTAGATGAACAATTAATAGCAACACCTGCTGATCTATTTAAACTCACCGAGCTCAGTGTTAGTACCCTTGAACGTATGGGAAAAAAATCAGCTACTAACTTAATTAATGGTATACAAAAAGCAAAAAATACAACTCTACCAAAGTTTATATATTCATTAGGTATACGTGAGGTTGGAGAAACTACGGCAAATAATTTAGCCCATTATTTTTTAACCCTTGACGCATTGCAAAACGCCGATGAAGAAACGCTTCAACAAGTACCTGATGTAGGGAGTATAGTCGCAAAAAATATTATTCAATTTTTTAAAGAAGCACATAATATTGACATTATATCTGAGTTAAGCCACTTCATGACTTGGCCTAAAATAGTTCAAGCTTCTAAAGACGAACTTCCGTTATTGAATAAAACCTTTGTACTTACCGGAACACTTAATCAAATGGGCCGTAATGAAGCTAAAGCGGCTTTACAATTATTAGGAGCTAAAGTTTCAGGTAGTATTTCTGCTAAAACACATTATTTAGTCGCAGGTGAAAAAGCAGGATCTAAACTCACAAAAGCACAAGGTTTGGGTATAGATATTTTGTCAGAAGATGATCTAGTTAAATTATTAAAAGATCTTAATGTTTAAGGATTAAGGCTTTTATAAAAATAGTATTACTCACTACTTTGATGTATTAAACCCTTCACTTTACAATTAAGTACATCACTTCAATTATTTCAATTGGTATAAAGCTGTTTACCCAAATAAAAAGGCTAAGAATATTACTATTCTTAGCCTTTAAATAACGTTTAGATTTTTTAAGTATCTATATGTAAATGCGTATAAAAATCATATGCTTAAAAGTTTACAATAAAACGCTAGATTAACGATTTACTGGTGTCTTTTTATCAACACTCATTGTTGCAACAATTCTACGGTTTTCAGCGTTAGCTGCTTTTGTATTAGCTTTGTTAAGCAACCTGTCTTCGCCGTAACCTACAGCTGAAAGTCTGTTTCCATCAATGCCGTATTTATCAGTTAACATATCAATTACTGCATTAGCACGACGTTGAGATAAGGCTTTATTGTAAGTGTCATCGCCTGGCGCAGATGCATGACCTTCAATAACTACAGTGACAGATTCATACGTTTTCATGAACTCAGCAACGTCTTTAATTTCATCAAAATACTGAGGTTGAATTACCGCAGCGTTATTGCCAAAATTAATCACTAGTTTTAGTGATGAAACATCTTCCATATAAACAGTACAACCAAATTCGTCAACTTTATAAGTAGCTGGCGTATTACTACAGCGGTCGTTTTGATCAGCAACACCATCGTTATCAGAATCTGCCATTGCAGTGTCAACAGGTGCAGCAGCTACTGGAGCAACTTCTTCAACCGCTCTAGATTTTTTAGTATCACCAAAGAAATAAGTAAAACCTAATTGTGCTGAGTAATCATCATAATAATTATCAAATTGATAATGCGCTTTTGTTTCAAAATAAATCGCAGTTTTCTCTGATAAATAATGACGGTAACCTAAACCTAAATTAGATGACAATCTAGAATCAACAATATCTAATTCACTTACACCGGCTACAAAATAAAAATTTTGTTCGGTAGGAAAATACAACATGTCAAAAGCAATGTTAGATGAGCTAGGCTTGTTAAAACCACCACGTTTAGCATCTAAGTTTATTTTGCTGTAACCTAATCTTAATTCAGTTGTTGTGTTTAAGCGGTAACCTAACTCTGCACCAAAACCATTACCATTATTTAATGATGATAAAGGGCTGTTAGTTAACCAACGGTCGCTATCAGTATCAAGATGTAAAAGGTGAATACCACCGTAAGCCTTACCGACTAAATCTTCAGCATTAGGCTGTTCTGCTGAAATAGCAGAAGTGGTTGCAAATAAAGATGAAACTGCTAAAGCAATTGCGCTACGTAAAATTAGTTTTTTCATAAAAATACTCCCTTAGTATATTATTGAGGTGATTATACCTACATTAAGGGCTGTTAACAAATATTTTACATTTGTTTATTTTACGAACAGACCTGAACGAGTAAATAAAAGGTTCAATAAGTTACATAATTAATAAACTTATTGGCTAATCGACTTTTATAATGGGGGTGTTTTTTTGAATTTAAAGCGTTAAGCCACCTGAATCTTTCATTTATTAGGCCCTATTAACTTATCGGGTATATTTTTTTTCTATTTAAAACGTTTAACAATGAGTAAATTATTTTTGAACGGCTCCTAGAGCAGCATACTCAAAAGATAAACACCCCTTAATAAATACAGAATATTAGGGTCTGTTGATCTTTCAGGGTTAAATTTTATTCAATTTAAAACGAATTTAATCGCGATGTGAGCTTTGTCTAATAGTTATTCTATTAAAGAAGCGAACAGCAATGAGTAAATTCGTTTTAAATG
>Ga0209303_1001435_pt1 | contig 14709 bp, 9 predicted proteins | sample SidtaG_3_FD_187449 | JGI IMG/M metagenome (GOLD analysis project Ga0209303, IMG submission 187449) | Marine algal microbial communities from Sidmouth, United Kingdom - Sidmouth_Asex1 metaG (SPAdes) (version 2) | ecosystem: Host-associated > Algae > Red algae > Unclassified | place: Sidmouth... | reverse complement strand
TTATACACATAATCCCCTCACGCCCAATGGCGTTAAGGTGAGAAAGTCTACAAGTAATTGCCCTCTGTTTCGTAAAGAGTACAAACGCTCGTAGGGGCATGATACATCGTGCCCAAGATTGAATACCCCTATAAGATCGCCATTTCCTCCGGCTGATCTCACGGGACGGGCACGATGTATCGTTCCCCTACGGTTTCCACCGAATCTTCGGGGATGCGGGCATGATTGATGGAACAAAATTCGCAATTTAACGCTATGCCCCCTCACGCCTCCATCTGCGCGGCCAGCGTGGCCCATGCATCCAAACCGCCTTCCATCTTCAACTGGTCGGCCAATCCTGCCAGCGCATCCAACGCCTGAGCATAGCCAATCTGCGACGCGATTTGATAGACCATTATCCACTTTTCATAAGCTTCATCTTGTTCATCGTTTTGCAAGTGGATATGGCCTATATTAAAGAGCGTGGCGCATAGACCAGATTTGTCGCCGATTTCCTGACGGATTGTCAGCGACTGCTCGTAATACGCTAGAGCCTTGTCGTTATCACCCATCCTTCTATATGCTAAACCGATATTCCCAAGCGTGGCGCCTTCGCCAGATTTGTCGCCGATTTCCTGACGGATTGTCAGCGACTGCTCCAGATAACGCAGCGCCGTCTTGTAATCGCCTCTCGCATCATAGATTTGCGAGATATTGTTGAGGGTGGTGCCTTCGCCAGATTTGTCGCCGATTTCCTGACGGATTGTGAGCGACTGCTCCAGATAACGCAGAGACTTTTCCTTCTCTCCTATCTCGTTGTAAAGGCCGCCAATATTGTTGAGGGTAGTGCCTTCGCCAGATTTGTCGCCGATTTCCTGACGGATTGTCAGCGACTGCTCCAGATAACGCAGCGCCCTCTCGTAATCGCCTCCCGCATCATAGATTTGCGAGATATTGTTGAGCGTGGCGCCTTCGACAGATTTGTTGCCGGTTTCCTGACTGATTGTGAGCGACTGCTCCAGATAACGCAGCGCCCTCTCGTAATCGCCTCTATCATGATAGATTTGCGAGATATTGTTGAGCGTGGTGCCTTCGCCAGATTTGTCGCCGATTTCCTGACGGATTGTGAGCGACTGCTTGTAAAAGTCGAGTGCGGTTAGTTTTTCGCCCAATGCGGAGTAGATATAACCCAACTCGTGTAGCACATCGCATTTCTCTTGCTGTCGCTCGGAGTCGCGCGCTAACTCAAGAAGAAGTAGCAACCATTCTAGTCGTTCCGCCCACAGGCCACGTCGGACTTGGTAGGTGGAAACCGCATAGTTCAAATCAAAACGACTCTGCTCATCCGGCGCGTGATTCCACGCCCACTGAATTTGACCGTAGGCTACTTCGATGGTTTGCCAATCCTCGTCATTCTGTTCAACCAAATCGAGATAGTGCTCAAAATGACGCGCTTGATCTCCTTCGCCCATTTTGGCCCGTGCCACGTCGGCAAGAGTTTGGTGTAGGGCGAGGGCGTCGGTACCCGCTTCGAGCAGGTTGCGGGCGGTGAGCAGGGCCAATGTTTGCTTATCGGTTTGGGCCACGGCGAGTGCGGCCTCTATGTCGAAGCTTTGGGGTTTGGGGGCAAAGGCACCAAGGCGGGTAAAGGCATCGGCGGCCGCGGGCGGCAGGCTCTCTACGCTCAGTTCGATGGTCGCTTGCAGGGTGACGCTGCTTTGGGTGCTGTCGCCAAGGCGCGTGGCGGCAAGCTGCAGGCGCTGCTGCGGGTCGTCTAGGTCGGTCAGTGCGTCGCTTTGCAAATCGGCAAAGAGGGGCGAACGCGAAACGCTCTGTGCGTTCAAATAGCCACCAAGCAGTTCGATGGCGAGCGGCAGTTGACCCACTTGCTCCACCAGCTTTTGGCACTGTTCGATGTCAGCCGCCCACGCTTGGGGTGCAAGCTCGCGCAAAAGCTGATAGGCGGCTTGATCATCCAATGTCGGCACCGCGGTTGCCTCGCTATGCCCCGCAAAGTCGGTCGCAATCATCTGATCGCGCGTGGTGATCAGGTGACAACAGTTGGGTCCACCGCAGCGTAGAATTTGGCTGGCTTCTTTTTCCCAAACATCATCTATCACAATTAGCAGGCGGCGTGTGCCGATGGCACTTTTCAGGCGTTCGGCCATGGCGTGCGGGTCAAGCAGATCGCTCACGTCGGTCTGGAGCGCATCGGCCCACTTGATCAGCGCACCGTTCACATCGCCGTTGGGGCCAAGTCCCGCCCAGAGCACGCCAGCGTCGAAATGGCCGAGAATGGCTTGGGTGTGGGCGATGGCCACGGCGAGGGTGGTCTTGCCCACGCCGGGCAACCCCTCAGCCGAGAGCACGGTCGCCGCGCCGCTGGTCAGGCGGTCGACAATGTCGGTTACAAGTTCGTCGCGGCCCAAAAAGTAATTGGTGGGCATGGTCGGCACGTTGACGTAAAGGGCTTCGGGAGGTGGGACTGCGTTATAGTTATGGATGATCTGATCGCGGCCAATGAAATCACGGCCTGCGTGTACGTCTCTCTCAACATAGATTCCACCGCCCGTATCGATCTGCTTGGCGGGGTGGTTGTTGCGCAACTCGATCGGCGCAAAGTCGATCTCGGCCCACTCCGTGGCAAGCTGTTCCAGTTCCGCGCTGCCCGGGTTCTGGTCGCAGGCGGCGGTCAGCAAGCGCTTTATTCCACGCGGCTGGCTGGCAAAGTAATCGACCAAATCATGCACAATCGTGGTCAAGTCGCGCTGCCCGGCCACGGGCGTGATCCATTCGAGCGAGAGCTCAAGCTGCTCTTGCGTCAGGCGGGTCAATTCGCTGTGGGTAAAGGCGAGCCGGATCGCGTTTTTCAGTTGGGTTAGTTGATCGACGGTTGGTTTGGTTGACATAGGTTGGTACCTTTGTCGTGAAATTCGTGCTTTGACACCAAGAAAATGTTCAATTGCTGAAGGGAATCGGGCAAACAAACTCTTGGGTCAACGATATTTTTTATCCGCGCTCGTCCGCGCTTGTCCGCGTCCCCTTTTTGGTTCTGGCTTCGCCAAGCTAGGTATAAGAGACGTATTTCGCAGCAAGAATCTTTCAGTTTTATCTGAATTCAGCAGGAATCTTTACCCCATATCTCTCGCCAACCGCAGCCAGTTGCGACCAGGTCGTTTCGTCGACGGGAATACCGTTTGCTTCGCGTTCTGCGGTGGTGCGGCGTTCGGGTTCGCCGGGCAGCAGCACTTCGTCAAAGCCGGATCGGGCGGGCGTGGCGTGCATCACGTTGGCCAGATCTGCGCCGTCGGCCATAAACTCGTCCAGCGGGCGGAACGCTTCGATGGAGAGCGCCATAAACAAGACGCCGTTACCGCGTTTAAAGCCGGGCATGACCGCGGTTTTGTTGCCCGTGAGAATGCCGCCAAGGTAGGCCATCATCAAACTGAGGCAAAAGCCCTTGTGCTCGCCAACGGGCAGAAGCATCCCATCGGCGTACAGATCATCTGGCTGAATGCTGGGGGTGCCGTTCGAATCTAAGATGCAGCCGTCGCGCAGTTGCAGGCCACTGTTGCGCGCCACGCGTACTTTGCCCTCGGCCACAACGCTGGTGGCGAGATCGACCACAATCGGCGGCTGATTGGCAAGCGGGATCGCGGCCGCTATTGGATTGGTCCCGAGACGGCGCGCCATGCCACCATGCGGGGTGACCAGCCCACCGGGGCCGCCACCGGAGCAAAAGACAAGGCCAATCATCTGTTGATCCGCAGCGAGTTGCGCCCATTCACCAATTCTGCCCACATGCCCGCTGTTGTAGAGGCCAACGGTGGACATGCCGTGCTGCCGCGCGCTGTCGATGGCAATGTTCATGGCGAAATGCGCGGCCACTTGTCCAAAACCGGCCCCACCATCGACCATGCTGACGACGCCGGTCTGGCGCGCGATGGTTGGCACGGCGTGCGCATTGACCGACCCATCTTCGACACCATCTAAATATTGAATCGTGCGGATGATGCCGTGCGAATCGTGACCCGCAAGGTTGGCCGAGACAAGCGATTGCGCGACTCGTTGGGCGTGGGCAGGGTGGGTGTCTGCTGCGATGAAGAGCGCGGAGATGAATTCTGTTAGGGGGGCGGCGTGGATGAGGGGCATGGATATTCCTTTACTGGTTTTTACTATATAGTTATTGACCTACCATCTACTCTTCTATTTCTCGGGGAGGCAGCATCCAAAATGCGGCGACAGAGAGGAGCGTGAGGACGCCCCAAAAGGCAAAGGGAATGCTTGGGCCAAAGCTGGCGAGGCTGTTGCCAAGTGGCGGCGAGACGATCCCACCGATGTTGCGGATGAGGCCAGCAAAGCCAAGTGCGGTACCAGCGTAAAGCATGCCCACACCTTTAACTTCGAGTACGGCGGTGGTGTAGATCGACATAAAGCCGTCGAAGGCAAGCCCGGCAATGATGACGGCTCCCCAGATGAGCATATTGTCGACTACGGAGAGCAGACAGAAGCCAATGCCCATGAGCAGCGAACCAAAGATCAGAAAGCCACGGCGGGTTTGCAACTTGTCCGACAGCATGGAGAGTGGGATGACGCCAACTAGGCTAACGAGAAAGAAAATGGAAAGTGCATTGCCAGCAGTGGCGGGCGTCCAGCCGATTGTCTGCAAATAAGTGGGTAGGTAGCCCGAGAAGCCCGCAAAGCCCGCGCGTACGCCCATGGCCCCCAGCGCGATGATCCATAAGTTGCGCAGACGCATGACGTGTCCGAATCCTTGACGCAGTGAAATGGTCTCTGGTTTGTTTTCGCTAGGGGCAGGTTGTAATATCTGTTTGCCACCTATCACCTGCTCGAAAGGCTCTTTGCTATCTATCACCTGCTCGAAAGGCTCTTTGCTATCTATCACCTGCTCGAAAGGCAATGAAGAATCAGCAGGGTGGATCAATGCCCATAAGATGCCGATTATGAGTATCATCACCCCATAAAAAATGAGTACGTTTTCCCAGCCGCCAAGCCACGGGGAAAGATAGGCCGCACCCAAAAATGCACCAAGGGTAAGGCCCAAGGCAAAGCCCATGGCGACGATGCCGTTGGCTAGCCCCAAGTGATTACGCGGGAACCACTCGCCAGCAAGTTTGTGCGCGATGATAGGAAGCGCGGGCTGGAAGATGCCCAGCATAAATGATGCAAAAAAGAAGCCCCAAAATCCACCGCTAAAGCCACGCAGCGCGCCGAAGATAGCGGTGCCAATACAAAGAACGATCATGGTGATTCGGGTGCCAAAACGGTCGCCAGCGGACCCAGCAAAGAGACCGATAATCATGCCGGTGACGGAGCTTGTTGCCCACAGAATACCCATTTGGAGGGGCGAAAGGCCAAAGTCGGCCGCGACATCGGGCAGCAGAACGGAGAGTGACGTCATGGGCATGGCGATACCGATGACGCAGGTGACGGCAGCAAAACCAACCATGATCCAGCGATAGGGTGATTCTGTCTTGAGCTGAGTTGGGTCGAAAGCGATGCGCAAGTTCAGTCTACTTTTTGGTAGTGAGGAACTGGTTTGCCGGGCTTTTCGCAGCTTGCCAAAACAGGGTCGCTCATTGTTTGAAGGATCTCAATTTCGTGGGGTCTCATGGTATTATCCAGAAATTGAACGAGCCAATTTTTCCCTGCATCAGAGTCGCTCATATCTGCTTCAGCAAGTAGCGATAGCGCATCGACATCGGCCTTTTTGCTTTTTGCACGCACAAAATAATCTGCTGCGTTGACGTGTCCGCTATAAAAGGTGCGGCCACGATAGGTAGGCAAATGGATCTGACGGTTGCGGATGCTCTGCGCGATGGTCGGCACAATTTCGGGCGTTAGAAATCCATAGACGATACCCAGCGGGAGCGTTAATCCAGTGGCGGCGTAGCGATGACCACCGATGTGGGTACATTGCCACGTTTCGATATCCGTCTCTTGTCGAAAGGCTCGATAGACGGGCAAGCCGAATTTTGAGCAGCAGCGGTCATGGGTTCCGTTGGTGCAGATGGCAACGAGATTCTCATCGACGGGCTGATGGTCGGTCTCGCCCGCGATGATGGCGGGCAGATCGAGCGCGACCAGATCATCCGCGCCATTAATCGCAAACTTGTAGAGCAATAATCGGGCTGAGTCCGCCACCGAAAGATAGACGGTGCCAGATCCAAATGGGTGTTCGGTCGATAGCTGATTTTCGCGTTTAATAAAAAATGGACGAAAGCCAGGAATCGTCACTTTTTGCGCGTCCAGCCAGTCGTTGACCGCGGCGGGCAGGTTGTTGTTGCCCAGCGCTTTGTTGCGCCAAGGGTTTGTATATTCTATAAGCAGCGCAACGTTAAATTGTGCTGCGGTACCGTAGAGGGGTGCATTATTTGTCTGCGCGAGTTGCGAACAGTAATCCATAATCTCTCTTAATTTCAAAAATAATATGATAGTTGTTCTATTGAATTGTGGATAAAATTAACATATCAATAGAACAACGGCAAGTCACAATAATTTGTGGCTCTTCGAATCTCATGTGGTTGACGTTGAAACTAGCCACAGTGGATCCAACTTATGAGCGTTTGTAAGCGTGAAGCTGGTTTCTAGCAAGGGATGACTTTTCTCTGAGTTATTCGTAATACGCTATAATCGGAATCGACTATCAGACTATAATGTAACAAAAACGCAGCAAACAAATGCTTGCTAAACCATTTGTCTCAGATCCAACCTGATTGAGATAAGGCTCATACTCTTTTTAGCAGATGAGTTAGTGTGTAATGCCAGCAAAATTTAGGAGAAAATAATGCGTCAACTGTTCTTTCTATTTGTAGCAGGAGTTATCATCTTTGCCATCATTAGTGTCATCTTTTTTCCATCGCTTCTGTGGCTCTTGCTCATCCTCCTACCGCTGGTCGCGCTTGGTCTTTATGACATGACGCAAACTAAACACGCCATCTTGCGCAACTTCCCCATCATCGGGCACGGACGCTACCTCTTCGAGCTAATTCGGCCCGAAATTTACCAGTATTTTGTCGAGGGCGATACGGACGGAATGCCCTTTGACCGCGACCAGCGCTCGATCGTCTATCAGCGAGCAAAAAACGTGCGCGACACAATCCCCTTTGGCACCAAAGAGGATCTCTACGAAACTGGCTACGAATGGGTCAACCACTCAATAGCACCAGGTGATCTGCACGGGGAGGATCTGCGCGTCACCATCGGTGGCCCCAACTGCACACAACCCTACTCGGCCAGCATCTTCAACATCTCGGCCATGAGCTACGGGTCGCTGAGTAAAAATGCAGTGCTCGCGTTGAGCCAAGGCGCACAAATCGGCCACTTTGCACACAACACCGGCGAAGGCGGCGTAAGCCCCTATCACATAGAAGGCAAGGGTGACTTGATCTGGCAGATTGGCACAGGCTACTTTGGCTGCCGCGCCGAAGACGGAACCTTTTCTGCGGAGAAATTTAAAAAAACCGCCTCGCAGCCCAACATAAAAATGGTAGAGCTAAAGTTGTCGCAGGGGGCCAAGCCTGGCCATGGCGGCATTCTCCCTGCTGCCAAACTCACGCTAGAGATAGCAGAGATCCGCGGCGTCCCCATGGGCCAAGATGTGCTCTCCCCGCCCGGCCATTCCTCCTTCAACACACCGATCGGGTTGCTCGAATTCATCAAGGAATTGCGCGAGCTATCGGGCGGGAAACCGGTCGGCTTCAAACTATGCGTGGGCAAACGGCGCGAGTTTCTGGCCATCTGCAAAGCCATGGTCCAAACGGGCATCACGCCCGACTTTATTACGGTTGATGGTGGCGAAGGTGGAACAGGCGCAGCACCGCTCGAATTCTCGAATCACATGGGCGCGCCGCTTGTGGATGGGCTCATCTTTGTCCACAACGCGTTGACAGGCTTTGGCGTGCGCGACGAAATCAAAGTCATCGCCAGCGGTAAAGTAACCTCGGGTTTTGGCCTAATCAAGCGTTTGGCTCTAGGTGCGGATCTCTGCGGCTCAGCCCGCGGCATGATGCTGGCGCTTGGCTGCATTCAAGCGCTTAAATGTAACTCGAATCATTGCCCCGTTGGCGTCGCCACGCAGGATCCACAACTGATGGCGGGTCTTGTACCATCCGCCAAAAACGTGCGCGTCGCCAACTTCCATCGCCAAACCGTTGGCAGCGTCTGCGAAATTCTCGGCGCAATGGGTCTCTCTGGTCCCGAAGAGCTGCGCCCGTGGCACATCATGCGCCGAATCTCATACACCGAAGTAAAGAATTATGGTGAAATCTACGAAATCGTTTCCGACGGGGAACTACTCGAAGAGCCATACCCCATAAGCTATCAACGGGCCTGTCAAGCAGCAACCGCAAACTCGTTCCATCATGTGGCTCCGGTTTAATGACGAGATCCTCTACCCGGTGTAATAGGCATGAATTTAAACCGTCCAGTGAGCACGTTCCGTGTCGGTTTATAGCCAAAATTGCTGGAGATGAATCCGCACAGGGCGTGCTTACCAAACATAGATTCACGGTATGTATGTCAAGTTTACACTCATGTATCTGATATTTACGTACAATTCATCGATCTTTAGTTATTGAGTGGGCATCGTATCTTCTCAATAAGTAGCGGTAGCGCCGGTTGAGTGCTGCGGCAGTGTGCAGTATATCGAAACCAAGCGGGTCATTTACCCCCAAATATTGAAAAGATACAGATAATTTGGTATATATCATTATTCTTTCGTCCTCAATTTATACCATCCACCTCTCCTTTGACCACATTCTGTTCAAAATCTGGTAAGTTGACTTAATTCGTTATTCTCGTTATAGTTACGTCAATCTTCCCAAAATTAAGCTTAGCCCAAACAAAATCATTTTCAATTCTACCCATGACAGATTGCAATCCTCACGCTGTCATTCGAGACAGCCTCGCTCTAAGTTTAGACGTAATCAAACAAAAAGAAGATGAACTTGGCAACCTTGATGCCGCCGCGGGTGATGGCGATCACGGGTCAGGGATGGTGCGCGGGTTGCTTGCGGCAAACAAGGCTCTCCCAGATACGCCAGATGATGGAAAAGAAGACAGTCCAGCGGGCATGTTGCTTGTGCAAGCGGGTAGCGCATTTGCCGATGCCGCCGGTGGTGCATCGGGCGCACTATATGGCATGTTCATCGTGACGATTGGCAAAACGCTTGGCGCAGGCCCATTTGACACGACAGCTGTACACGCTGCGGTTGATGCGGGGATGAACGCGATCATGAAACTGGGCAAATCCAAACCGGGCGATAAAACAATGCTCGACGCGCTAGATCCATTTGTGACTGTACTCGGCGCGGCCACAGATCAGCCACTTGCCAAAGCATGGACCGGCGCGCTCTCTGCCGCCGAGGCTGGCGCATATTCTACTGCGGAGATGGTCGCCGCTAAAGGTCGCTCGTCCAAACTTGGTAATCGTAGTCGTGGGCACACAGATCCAGGCGCAATGTCGATGGTCTACATTTTAGGCGCGGTCGGCAAAGCCCTCAGCTAATCCGCCTATTCCCTCGCGAGGCCCTCATCCTCGTGATTTTATTCTGTTTCTACTATTGTTCTACCTGTTTCATTCCTGTCAAACTTTATTGTCAAATTAAAGAGGAGAACGTTCATGAAGCGAACCAGCTATTTGATGCTGTCTATTTTTGTCGCATCAAGTCTACTGCTGTCATCCTGTGTCATGTTACCAGCAGCAGACGCACCAGCGGCAGATGAATCAACCACAGAGGCATTAGCAGCAGACACACCAGCAGACACACCAGCAGCGGTACCCTCCGATGATGACCTAGAAAGTGCGTCAGAATCGGAAGCATCCGTAACAGTACCCTCAAAGCCGCCAGGCAACTCACCCGCGAATGCTGAGGCGGATGCAGCTTCAGATGCAGCGACAGATACATCCGCAAGTACAGGGGGCGCAGCACGCGTCAACCAAGAGATGATTATCGCAAACGAGGGTAGCTCTAGCGAATGGCCGACACATGGTTTGGATTTTGCGGAGACGCGACACAGCAAACTTACCCAAATCACACCAGAAAATGTGGGCGATCTGGGATTGGCTTGGTCTCATGAATTAAACTCTCGCCGTGGTGTGGAAGCAACACCAATTGTAGTCGATGGCATTATGTATACAACTGCATCATGGAGTGTGGTCCATGCGCTCGACGCGCGCACAGGTGAAGAGCTTTGGGTCTACGACCCGGAAGTGCCGCGCGACTATGCATTCAAAGGATGCTGCGATGTAGTCAACCGTGGTGTGGCCGTACATGAAGGCAAAGTCTTCGTCGGTACATACGATGGATATCTCGTTGCACTTGATGCAGTGACAGGTGAGATCGAATGGAAAGTGGATACCATCACAGACCGTTTCTACTCTTATACCATCACCGGTGCGCCCCGCATCTACAATGGCAAGGTGATGATTGGCAACGGTGGGGCCGAGTATGGTGTGCGCGGCTATATTACGGCCTACGATGCAAGCAGTGGCGATGAAGTTTGGCGCTGGTTCTCTGTGCCAGGCAATCCGGATGAACCGTTCGAAGATCCGTCACAAGAGATGGCCGCAGCCACTTGGGATCCGGCAGGAGAATGGTGGAAAGCTGGCGGCGGTGGCACTATGTGGGATTCAATGGCTTATGATCCTGACCTAAATTTGATGTATGTGGGTACAGGCAACGGCAGCCCGTGGAACCGAAACGTACGCAGCCCCGCTGGTGGAGACAATCTCTTCTTGGCATCGCTGGTGGCGCTCGATCCCGATACTGGTGAGTACGTCTGTCACTATCAGGAGACACCCGGTGACAGTTGGGATTATACTTCGACGCAGCACATCATTTTAGCCGATCTAGAAATTGATGGCGAGATGCGCCAAGTGATGCTGCACGCACCAAAGAATGGCTTCTTCTACGTAATCGACCGCACCGACTGTAGCTTCATCTCTGCCGAGAAATTTGTCGAAGTCAACTGGGCCGAAGGCTACGACGATGCTGGCCGACCGATCGAAGTTGAGAGTGCCCGATCTAGAACTGAACCGTGGGAAACGATTCCGAGTGCGTATGGTGCCCACAATTGGCATCCGATGTCCTTCAATCCAGCAACAGGGTTAGTTTATATTCCGGCGCAGGGGGTGCCGATTGCACTTCAACATGATGAAGAGTGGTCTTTCAACGAACATCTACCTGGTCGTGCCCACAGCAATCTTGGCTGGAATTTGGGTTACCTTCTAAATACCATTGCGCCCGAGGCAACGCCCTTCGGCAATCTGCTTGCATGGGATCCGGTGACACAGAAAGAAGTTTGGCGTATGGAACATCTGTCGCCGTGGAATGGTGGCACGCTCACGACTGCAGGCGGTCTCGTCTTCCAAGGTACGGCGGATGGTCGCTTTGCAGCATATGATGCAGCAACGGGTGTACAAGTTTGGGAAACGCCAGTTGGTTCCGGCGTTGTGGCTGCACCCGCCACCTACGAGATCGATGGCGAGCAATATCTTTCGATCTCTGTAGGTTGGGGTGGTGTTTATGGTATTTTACAGCGTGCCACAGAGCGTACGGGCCCGGGCCGAATGTACACCTTCAAATTGGATGGCGATGCTGAAATGCCAGAGATGATCATGAATGATCGCACCGAGCTATTGCAGGGTGTTGAATATGATCCGGCTGACGTTGCCGAAGGTGGCGCACTGTACGTGTCGAACTGTCTCTTCTGCCACGGCGTGCCTGGTGTAAACAATGGTGGCAACGTGGTCAACCTCGGCTATTCGGATCCAAGCGTGATTAGCAATGCAGCTGCGATAGTCTTAAGCGGCGCATTTGTCGAACAGGGTATGCCGAGCTTCGAGGACAAATTGACTGAAGAAGAGATAAACAAGATCGTGGCCTTTATTCAAGGCACGGCCGATGCAGTTGCGCAACAGTAATACGAGGCAATTGAGCGTGTGCAAGTAATGATAGTCGCATACCGGTTACTGGCTATTTCAACAAACCGTACAATTTTCTAATTCTTTACCGAACAATTTAGGAGAATGATTATGAGTGAACAGAATGGTTTAGATCGACGAGCGTTTCTCAAAAGCTCTGTTGGCGTCGGTGCAACCGCAGCACTGCTGGCAGCCTGTGGCGCACCCGCTACGACACCAAGTGATGATTCGGTCAGCGATGCGGGCGATGCTGACAACCCGCTATTAGGTAGCAACGAAACAAACATGCAGGGCAAAACATTAACGCTGAGCTTGGCCGTGCTTGCAGGGTGGCCCCCCAGTCAGTTGCCGATCGATATGTTCCCCCAGTTTGCCAAGTTTGCCAAAGAGAAATATGGGTATACAGTAGACGTGCAAAAGACCGAAGCTGGATTCGCACAGCTTTTCCAAAAAGTGGCCCCAACGCTTGCATCGGGTTCGCAAGAGTACAACCTAATTGTCTCAGACAGTCAATGGCTAGGCGCGCTCTCCGAACCGGGCTGGATCGTGAAGGCAGATGATGTCTATGCGCTCAATCCAGAGCTAGACATTCCCGTTTTTAGCTCGCTAGTACGCGAAACATATCAAGTATATCCAGATGGATCGGGTGAACGTTGGGGCTTCCCACAGATGCCAGACACGCAGGGTATTTTCATGCGCCTCGATATGCTCGAAGATCCAGAAGAGCAGGCCGCATTTGAAGCAGCATATGGCAAGCCACTACCGACGACTTATGATGAATTTGCCGATATGACGATTCAGGAGTACGAGGAAGTCTTCGAGCATTTCCACCGCCCCGAAGATGATTTTGGCGGTACGGCTATCATGTATGGTAAAGAGTACGACTTCTTCTCCTGTGCCTATCATCCATACGTTTACGCAACGGGTGGCGACATCTGGGATTCAGAAACGGGTGATGTAGTGGGCGTTTTGAACACGCCAGAGAATGCCGAGCAGCTTGAATACTTTGTCTCGCTACAAAAATACCAGTTACCCGGCTCCGAGGAATATGGCATCGGCTCAATGATTGATCTCTTTACGCAGGGAAAAGTCTTCTCGGCATTCCAATGGCTGGCTGTTGGTCTCTTTATGATTCCAGAGGAGCTAGAGGGTAAAGTCTTGGCCGCGCCCCATCCAAAATTTGAAATGGCCGACGGCAGCCGAGACGTCATTGGCGCAATGGGTGGGCAGCCGTGGGTAATCAACGCGTTCAACGATGATGACCACATGCGTGCGTGCATCGATTTCCTCAAGTGGTGGTATACCGATGAAACGCAGGCTGATTTCATTGCAGGTGGTGGTTTGCCGTGGTCCGAAGAGGGGGTGAACGCCGAGGGATTTGAAGAGCTAACACCCTATACAAGACCATTCAAGGCTATGCTACAAGAGGGCAAATCGCGTGACTTTTGGCATCTGCCCGAATATGCCGCGCTCCTATCTATTCAGCAAGAGGCATACAGCGCCTATGCATCGGGTCAGGTAACCGATCCGCAACGGGTGCTCGACTTTATCGCGGCCAAGCAGCAAGAAGTTCTGCTCGATGCCGGTCGGACCACAACGCCGGTTCCAGCCGAATTAGAAGGTATTACGCTTGAATAAGTGAGAAAGTAATTCGTAGTGCGTGAACTAGTATTCCATCTAGTTGTGCTGAGAGACTGTCTACAAGTAGATTGAATATTAGTTCACGTATAACGCACCATGGTGTCTCATACGCCGTGATTGCATTTACTCATTGCGTCATTGCGTCATTGCGTATTCGGATTGAATTTTTGTGCTGAGTCAGCTAAACTATATCGACTAGCCATAGGCCCCTACAGAAACAAAATGAAGTTATCTCCTATGCCTAACCAGCTACGATATATTACAAATGAGAATGGTGAGCAGATCGGAGTTGTGTTAAATATAGAACATTATCAGCATTTGCGTACACAAATTGAAGCAAACGTTGATGCTGAGCTACTTGCAGGAATCAGCAACGCCGAATTAGAGGCACTCGCCGAGAGTATGCTAGCACCATCTGCCCAGATGCGTCTTAATTAGCCATTATCAACTAATGCAGAAAGTCAACTTTTAGACGACAAACAGTCTGAATTAGCGCAACTACTTGAACAGATTGACCAACTAACTATTCTGAAGACTCGTGCTCGATACACCTTACGCCAGCAAAAATCGTTTTTAGCCGCAGCATGAGTGTCTATATACCGGTTGAGTTGAAACAACACATTTTGGTAATTGCTGTGCTTATTGCCAGACGGCTGAATCATTAACAGTTGCCATTTTTGAGTTTGAACATATCGTTCCACTCTCTGCTATAGGGAAACAAATTTTCGGAACCTATGCTTTTCGTATCCAACATGTAATCGATCTAAGGCATCCCGTCAGAATGCATTAGATCCTGTATCTGGAAATGTGTCATCACTATTTCATCCTCATAAAGAACAATGGACTGACCATTTTGCATGGAATCATGACTTCATCGAAATTGCTGGTTTGACCAAAACGGGGAATGCACAATCTCGGCTCTCAGAATGAATCGACCTCAGCTAATCCGTGTTCGTCGGATGTAGATTGCACTAGGCGAATATCCACCCAAGTTTGAATAACATGTCCACACCCAACATTGTAAAACAGAATGAGCGCAGCCTTGGCAGCCCGCCCCCCAAACGCGGCAACTCATGGCGTCGCTTCGAAGAGTCCAAATACTTTTCCATTGCGCTGCTCGTCCCAATCCTCTCCTTCTTTGT
>Ga0209303_1001434_pt1 | contig 14721 bp, 8 predicted proteins | sample SidtaG_3_FD_187449 | JGI IMG/M metagenome (GOLD analysis project Ga0209303, IMG submission 187449) | Marine algal microbial communities from Sidmouth, United Kingdom - Sidmouth_Asex1 metaG (SPAdes) (version 2) | ecosystem: Host-associated > Algae > Red algae > Unclassified | place: Sidmouth... | reverse complement strand
GCAGACGGTACGCTGGCGGCGCTGGAAGAACGGCGCATCGATTGGCGGGCCAAGCGCGACGCGGGCGAGGTGGCGCTGACCGACCTGATGCCTCTGCAGACCGATGCGGAACGGCGCTGGGCCTACTACGTGCCGCAACCGATCCCCGAGGATGCGGTGACCCACGCACCCGAAAGCATACGCGACATCAAGCTGCTGGACCCGGCCGTGGGATCGGGCCACTTTCTGGTGGTGGCGCTGACGCTGCTGGTTGCCCTTTATAAAGAGGAAGCCCAACACAGGGGCGAGACGAACCAACCAGAGTGGAGCGACCAAGCGATTGTGGAGCGCATTTTGGCCCACAACCTTCACGGCATTGACCTAGACCCGCGCGCTGTGCAGATTGCGGCCGCCGCCCTCTGGATCAAGGGCAAGCAGATTGCGCCCGACGCCCAGCCCGAACGGATCAACCTGGTGGCCTCTAACCTGCGGCTGGCCAGCCTGCCCGATGATGACCCAGCCTTGGTGGAGCTGCGCCGAGAGGTTGAGCGAGAGACGGGCATCCCTGCCAAGCTGACCGATACCGTGATCCAAGCCCTAGCCGGGGCCGACCATTTAGGCAGCCTGCTCAAGGTGAACCAAGCCGTGGAGCAAGCGTTGGAGCAATTTGAGGGCGAGCTGGGCCAGATGCAACCCATCCAGACCAACTTCTTGGAAGTCACCCCCGCCCCCCAGCGCAAAAGGATGGAACGGGCCGCGGCCCAGAATACCCTGCTTGACCGGCTGGAGACCTTTTTGAGCCACCACAGCCGCGGCGACGATCTAGGGCTGCGCCTGCGCGGCGAGCAGTTGGCCGCGGGCGTGCGCTTTGTGCGCATAGTGCGGGAGGGAGCCTATGATTTGGTGGTGGCAAACCCGCCTTATCAAGGTGCAGCCGATTTGGCTGATGTCAATTATTTGACGCAGCAGTACACATTAGGCAAAAGAGACCTGTATGCAGCTTTTTTAATGAGAGGACTTGAGCTAGTCGTAAGAGGCGGAATCTCAGCAATGTTAACCATGCGAAGTTGGATGTTTACCCAACATTATTCCGATCTTCGGCAACACCTGCTAAATAGCTTTGATCTTAGAATCTTGGGCGATTTCGATAGAGGCGCTTTCGAAGAATTAGCGGCAGGTCCTGGAGGCGTAAGTGTAACCGTGAGCGCATGGCAAAAGGCTCCAAAAACGAACACTGCTACCGCTTTCCGCCCTAGCCCAATTGGTTCTGTAGCTCATGATTTACCTGAAAAACGTGCTGCGTGTGTCTGTCAAGTACAACTGTATGAGTTCAAGCCAAACGCACTTCAAGTGGTACCAGAGTGGCCATTGGTATACTGGTGGGATGGACCATTTCTGGAAAGTTATGTTTCGGCACCCAAGCTTGGCGATATTGCGCCAGTTCGGATAGGGCTAGCAACAGGCAACAATTCGCGTTACCTACGTACCCCCTGGGAAATAGCTCGCCCTTCAGGTAGGATACCTCAAAGAGGAGATCATTGGGTACCGTATATAAAAGGTGGAGGACAAACTACCTGGATGGAGCCGATGTCTTGGGTGCTAAACTGGGCTCGAAATGGGCTTGATGACAAAATCCGACATGAAAGTATCGATGGTGGACACACTAGAAGTGTTCGTAGCGAGTCAAAGTATTTCCGTTTAGGGGTATCATTTACATCAACCGGTTCATCATTGCGCGCACGTATGCATAGATATCCGAGCGTATTCGATGTAAAAGGCCAGTCGGTATTTCATGAAGATTGCGCACAGGTAGTTTGTTTGATGAACTCTGCTACTGGAAGATATGTGCTAGAGAGCCTGAATCCTAGCGCAAGCTTTCAAGCTGGTGATGGAGCTCGATTACCATTCTGGCCTATTGAATGTGCATCAGTCATATCTGCAACTTTAGAGAATGAATTCGCGATTCATGAATCTCATCGTGAGCCATCAGTTGAATTTGTCTATCCTGGAGCGTCACCGTGGCGACATGTACAAGAATGGGCACAGACCGCAGTTGATCGTCCGGATGATACTCCACTGCCCCCTTACGAAACAGAATATGGCCCCGAACCGCCCACAGATCACCTCAGCTTTGCCTTAGGCGTGACCCTCGGTCGCTTTGGCCCCAACGGTGAAGGCATCCTCGACCCCACCAAAGACGATTTGGCCCACGCTATGCCTGGCGGCATCCTCTTTCTGGATGGCACTTTGGATGGTGAAGATTGGCGCGACAGCCTGAGCCATCCCGCGGCTGCGGTACTTCACCAAGCATGGCACACCTACGGCCCGGCCATTGGCACAAAACGCAAAAGCCTGCGTCAATGGCTGGCGCTCGACTTCTTCAAAGATGTACACAAGGGCATGTACGAGAATCGGCCCATCCACTGGCCCCTTTCCTCGACAAAGAAGACCTTTGTAGCCTGGGTCACCATCCACCGCTTCAACGAGCAGACGCTCACTATTTTGCTGGCCGATCAGCTGCAACCGGCCCTCAACCGGCTGGAGGGCGAGTTGACCGATCTGCGCGCAGCGCGCGACGGGGTCGACAAAAAGGCGGCCAGCGCCGCGGAAAAGCGCTACGACCAAGTCCTCAAGGCTCGCGACGAACTGAGGGACTTTATGGCCATGGTGGTCCAGTGCAGCGACCGCGGTGCACCCCCTACCGATAATTCCACTAGCGCGTCCTGTCCACCCCGCGAGCAAGATGCGCGCTACGTCCCCGATCTGGACGACGGTGTTATGATCAACTCGGCCGCACTCTGGCCGCTGCTCGAACCGCTGTGGAAAGATCCCAAAAAATGGTGGAAAGAGCTCTCCACGGCCAAGGGGCGCAAAGATTACGACTGGTCCCATCTAGCCATGCGCTACTGGCCCACCCGCGTCGATGCCAAGTGCCAAGAGGATCCATCATTAGGCGTGGCCCACGGCTGCTTCTGGCACTATCACCCCACCCGCGCCTGGGCCTGGGAGCTACGCCTGCAAGACGAAATCGGCCCCGACTTCCGCATCGAAGAAGCACCCTATCACCCAGCTGGTTTGAGTGTGGGGATGCTGAAAGAAGAACTTGAGAAGGCTGCCGAACAGAGTGATGATCAGGGGGATACTCTGCACCGAGATGCTTATCTGCGCGACCATCCCATCGAGGCGCTGAAAGCCGTGGCAAAAGAGGCCGAACGACGCATGGGTCGCGGCAAAGCGCGTACCGCCATCGCCAGCATGACGATTCTCGAAGCCGGTCTCTGGTCCGCGATCCCCGAGTATGTTTGGGAGCTGGAGCTAACCCTCTCGGAAAAGCAGGGCCTCGAATTCCGCCTCCACGCGCCAGACGAAGCCGCCGCCCGCGCCGCGTACGAAGCCGCGAATCCGCAAATGGTGGCGGCACGGAAAGAGCTGTTAGAGAATTTGGTGGCAGTGGTGGGGTTGTTTGATCAAGCATGAATGAGATGAGAAGATGAATGAGATGAGAAGATGAGAAGATGAGAAGATGAGAAGATGAATAAGATGAGAAGATGAATAGTATCGTGGGTGTGGCTTGATGGAACTTCAAAAATCACTTGGGCAACGGCTCCACCGCCAATTGCCGAGCTACTTTGGTTAAGCGTCATGTAGCCGCACAAGGGTTGTGGAACTCGTCACCCCGGTTAAATGTTGGGGGTCCATTCCAGATGAGACGATACCCAGAGAGTGCAAAGGTGACCGTCATTTAACAATCCAAGCGAGGGTGAAGTAGCCCTCTCGAAAAAACGTCTGCGTGAATGACTGTCACCTGAAGCCCGGGCTTGCACAAATGTTTTGACCAGATTCTGCGGATGAAACCATGAACAAAAGTACAACCAATGATTAACCAAACCGGCCCAGTCTCGGCGGCGCTAGAGGCGCACCTACGGTCGCAGATTCGGAAGACTCCGATTCGCATCTGGCTCGATGTGAATAACCACTACAGTGACTTTGTAGATGGGCTCATCGCCGCGCGGCAGGCGGGTCAACTGCCCTACAACGTGCGCGCCTTCCGCGGTAGTCATCTGGCCCTGATGCTGGAGTTAGAAGATCTAGCCAGCGGTTCCGAGCCGACGCCGCTGGTGATCCACCTGCCCGGTTTTAACGAAGAGCGCGTCAACCATAGTCCGCTGCTAGAGCTATACAAGGCTGGTAAACGTTACCAAAAAGCTCTGGACACCATCATCACCGAAGCCGCCGCGGGTCGGGTCCACCCCGATCAGATCGACGCCTACACCGCCCAACCCGATCTGACCTTGTCCGAGGCCGATGCTTGGCTAGACGCCTACATCAACCAGAACGACGGTGGCTTCGATAGCCAGATCCAAGCGCTCTCTATCAGCGCGGTCTTGGACGATCTGCTGGATGCCAAACAGGGCTTTATCGCCCAGCGCCTGGCCCAACCCGGCATCTATCCCCAAGATGGTGCCACCCTTTGGGCGCGTCTCTCGACTTGGCTTGGTGTACCCAAAGGGTGGCTGGCGGCTATCCTGCCCGAGACAACCAAAATCGAGCGCGCGCACGCAGACGATGTCGCCTTTGCCGCGGCCAGCTGGGCGCTCTGTGTTGAATATGTAGATGACCTGAAGCGGCCACCGATCAGCCCCCTGCTTACCCCAGCCCAACAGCTGCCCCAAAGTGTGATCGACACCTGCTACACCCTGGCCGCCCATCTGCGCGACCAGCATCCAGCGTACTATCAGCGCACCGCCAACGAGACCCAAGGCTTTTTGGCCGACGAAATCGAAGCGGTCCAGGCCGAAGATCTGGGGCAGATCGATACCTTCCGCTTTGAAGAAGATGCCGTGCTCGACGCTGCGATTGCCGCACTCCGAGACGCAAAGTGGACGCCCGCAGCAGAGTGGGCCAAAAAGCGGCTTACTTCGTCCGATGCAAGGACCGGCCGCGGTGGTGGCAACTCCTTCTGGCTGGGGCAAGATCCCAATCGGCAATCATCGTGGCAGCTAGTTAGGGGCGCGGCGCATCTTGGTCAAACAATTGCGCACGCTGGTGAACGGCTCGACGTCTCTGGCGATCCAGAGACACGCGTCGATGAAGCACTGGCGCGCTATGTGGCAAGCGGGGCCGCGGTCGATCAGGCCCATCGTCATCTCGAACAGCGGCGAGTCGAGCTGCTCTACCCCCAATTGCCCCAATTTGAAGATCTGCGCACCACGCTAGACAGATTGCGTCAACACTGGCAGCAGTGGGCCGATGGCTGGGCGCGAGAGTTCAACCAGCTCTGCCGCGCCCACGGCTTTTTGCCCACGGCCGCCAACCAGCAGCGCACCCTCTTCGACGATGTGGTCAAGCCGATGACCCAAGAGGCTGGTACCACCGCCTACTTTGTGGTCGACGCACTGCGCTACGAAATGGGCCAAGAACTATACAGCCAGCTGGTCGACACGCCCGCGTCCACCGTCCAGCTCAAAGCGCGCCTAGCCGAACTACCCACCATCACCGCGGTCGGCATGAACGTTCTTGCACCCGTGGCCGAAAAGGGTAAGCTCACGCCCGTGTTGAGTGGCGAAAAGAGCCGCATCACAGGCTTCTCGACCGGCGAATTCCGGGTCACCGATCCCGAAAGCCGCAAGCGCGCCATGCACGACCGCATTGGGGGCAACACCGCGCCCTGGCTCTCGCTCGATCAGGTCATCGAGCGCAGCAGCACCAGCCTCGAGCGCACGGTGCGCCAGGCGCGTCTCATGGTTGTTCACAGCCGCGAGATAGACAAAGCGGGCGAAACAGACGTGGGGCTATCTGTCTACAACAACGTCATGCAGAAGCTCAACGCGGCGTGGCGTCTCCTACGAGAGGCAGGTGTGCGCCGCTTTGTCTTTACCGCGGATCATGGCTTTTTGCTGATCCACGAAAGCACAGGTTCGGTCCAATCCCACGGGCGCAAGGTGGATCCTGCGCAGCGCCACATCATCTCGCCGGTGGCCGCGGATCATACCAACGAAGTGCGGGTCCCCCTAGCCGATCTGGGGTATACTGGGGCAGAGGGCAACCTTATGTTTCCCGAAAGCACCGCGCTCTTTGACACGGGCCGCAAGAAGCGCTTTGCCCATGGCGGCAATAGCCTGCAAGAGCGAGTCATCCCGGTACTCACCGTTGTTCACCGCGCGGCAGTGGGCGGCAATATGCTCCAATATGGCATCAGCGCCAAGCGGTTAGAGGGTGTAGCGGGAATGCATTGCCTGCAGATCAAGAGTGAGGTTGTCTCTCAAATGGCGCTCGACTTTGGCACGCCCCAAACGGTTGACCTAGCCTTGCGGGTCATCCAAACATCCACTCTGCAGACAGAGCGGATCCAGGTTGAGCTGAACCAGCCTCGGGGCAAGGCCACTCTTGTGGGTGGACTCATCCGAGCCACAGTGGGGCATGAATTTGAGCTCTTCTTCCGCCTCACCGGCCCCCACGATGCCCAGGTTCAGGTAGAGATTCACCACCCCAGCGCGGTGGCCGACGTGACGCCTTACACACCCGACGCTCACTTCGATGTGACCCCAACCCGCCTTCAGGTGGATGAGGAACGGGCAGCCCCAGCAGAGGGTGAACAGAGCGCGACTGACAACAACGCAGAAGATGACAACGCAGCAGCCGAAAACGCAGCAGCCGAAAAAGCGCCAATGCAGGATTTAAACACAGGGCAAAATTTAAACGCAGGCTGGTTGTCCCAACTGCCCGAGGGCGGCGTACGTGACTTCTTTGGTCATCTGGCTGCCCATGGCACCGTTACCGAAAGCGAAGCCGCCAACCTGCTGGGGGGTCCCCGCAAGGCCCGCCGCTTTGCCAATCAAATTGATGAATATGCCCAAAAAGCCCCCTTCGACATCCGCATTGATGTGGTTGCTGGGGTGAAACGGTACGTAAGGGAGTAAAATGCCGGGGACACACCCGGCACCTAGAGACACAATAGTAAGGATCCAATCCATGAGTACATTGACCCACCGAGACCTAAACCATATCTTCGAATCGCTGCGCAACGGCCTGGTGCCAGAGCGCGGTATCGACACCTTTGCCGTGGGCATCGAAAAGCAACGGGGCGAACTCCATCGCCAGCTCGATCTTGCCAAGGATGGCGAAGGCACCATCAAATTTCTGCGCGGCGGTTACGGCTGTGGCAAAACATTTATGGCCCGCTTAGCCCTGCTCGATGCCCAAGAACGCAACTTTGCGACCAGCTTTGTGGTTGTCTCCGACAATGATCTGCGCTTCCACCGCTTCGACGATGTCTATCGCCGGGTGATGACAGACCTGGGTACGGTCACCTGCCCGCGGGGGGCCTTGGGCGACATTCTGGACCGCTGGATTGGTCGCATCGAGGACGCGCTGATTGCTGGAGGTGCGGATGAAGAATCTCCCGATTTTGACGACCTAGTCCGTCGGCGACTGGATGAGGATCTGGCTTCCATTCCCGGTGGACAGGCTCCCCAGGACTTTGTGCGCGTCATCCAAACCATCTTCGACCTCAAACAGCAGGGTGAGTTAGCCGAGGCCGGAGCCTTGATCTCTTGGCTTTGTGGCAGCGAGAATGTGGCCGCTTCTGCCAAAAAGGCTGCGGGCATCAAGGGCGATATCGGTAGCCGTGAGGCGCTGGACTATCTGCGCGGCGTGCTGGCGATTGTCAAGGCAGCGGGCTATAAAGGTCTGCTCATTGTCGTTGACGAAGCCGAAACCATTCTGCGCATGAGATCCGACTCCCGCGGCAAATCACTCAACGGTATCCGCCAGATTGCCGACGCGGCCAGCTCCTATCCAGGGCTGCTCTGGCTCTTTACCGGCACGCCCGATTTTTTCGACAGCCGCCATGGCGTGGCTGGGTTGGCACCCCTTCACGACCGCATTCGCTTCCTAAAGCAAGGCCGCTTAGCCAGTCCGCGTCAGGCCCAGCTCGAACTGCTTCCTTTTGATGCCGAGCGCTTGCGTGCGGTTGCGTTACGGCTGCGCGAACTCTTCCCCAGCGGTCAGCGTGGGCGCATCGATAGCCGCGTCAGTAACGAATTTATTGACCGACTTGTAGACGAAGTCACAGCTGGTTTTAAGGGTGATGTAGGCGTAGTGCCGCGCCAGTTTCTGCGCGAGTTCATCAATCAGATGGATCTGGTCGACGATCATGATGAGTACGATCCGATGACTGAATATGGCTTCGATCCAGGTCAACTCAGCCCCGATCAGCTTAACCCTCAAGAGCAACTTCTCGTGCGTGGTGAGCCGTTATATAGCACGAGCGAATATAGTACAAACGAAGAAGAGACGGACGAAGCCGACGGATTGGTTCCGCAAGAGGATGTTTGGTGAGCCTCTTTTCCCGCTTTGCCCCTCGTTTGCAGCAGGCCATTGTCGCGCGGCTGGGCTGGTCGAGTCTGCGCCCCGTCCAGGAAGAGGCGGGGCAGGCGCTGCTCGATGACAACAACGTCATCATTTTGGCTCCCACCGCAGGCGGCAAGACAGAGGCTGCCATCTTCCCCTTACTCTCTCAGATGGTGACAGATCAGCCTGAAGGGGTCGGGGCCATCTACATCGCGCCTATCAAAGCCCTGCTCAACAATCAGGCCGATCGGCTGGATCTCTACACCGAAATGGTGGGGCTGGATCGCTTTGTCTGGCATGGCGACACCACCGACGGTCAGCGGCGCAAGTTTCTCAAAGAGCCAACCGAACTGCTCATGACCACTCCCGAGTCACTGGAGGTCATGCTCGTTTCGGGCCGGGTTGACGAGCACAAGCTCTTCCGCGACCTGCGCATGATCATCATCGACGAGGTCCACGCGCTGGCGGGGACTGACCGCGGCGCACACCTGATGAGCGTCATCGAGCGGCTGGTGCGTGTCTCCCAACATGATGTGCAGCGGGCGGGTCTCAGCGCCACGGTGGGCAACCCCGATGCCATCCTCACTTGGCTCACCGGCACCTCGCAGCGGTCAGGCTGCATTGTGGATCCACCCGCGCCCCCGGCCCTGCGCCAGCTGCTCATTGTCCACCGCCCCGATCTGGCCCAGATCTCGCAGGATGCAGCCAGCATGGCCAAGGGTCAAAAGAGCCTCTTCTTCTGCCAATCCCGCGCCACCACCGAAGCCGTGGCCGAGTTTGTGCGTCGAGCTGGTACCACCGTCTTTGTCCACCACAGCGCGGTCTCTCGCGAAGAACGAGCCTTGGCCGAAGAGCGCTTTCATCAGGGCAGCGACGCCTGTATCGTCTGCACCTCTACCCTAGAGTTGGGCATCGACGTGGGCGATCTGGATCGCGTACTACAGGCCGAAGCCCCCAGCACGGTCAGCTCCTTTTTACAACGTATGGGGCGCACCGGGCGGCGGGCTGGTCAAGCCGCCAATACCACATTCTTCTGTGAGAGTAGCGATGGCGTCCTGCAGGCCATTGCCCTCATCGAGCTAGCCAAGGAGCGCTGGGTCGAATCCATCGCGGTGGATCCCCGCTGCTGGCCTGTCTTCATTCATCAACTGCTGGTCATGGCATTGGCCAGCGACGGCATTCCCATCGAAGACGCGTGGACCCATCTCTCCGTGGTGCCAGACTTTCAGGGCATTGAGCGCCACGAGTTTGACGAACTGGTCAACTGGATGCTGCGCGACGGCGGTCTGCGCCAAACTGCGGGTCGGCTGGTTATTGGTCCCAAGGCCGAGAAGCTCTTTGGGCGACGCAACTTTATGGAGCTATATGCAGTCTTCTCCAGCCCCCAAAGCTACACCGTCCAAACCACAGATGGGCGACCCCTTGGCACCCTCAATCAGGAATTTGTGGATCGGCTTGTCGACGATATCAGCTGCTTTCTGCTCGGTGGCCGACCGTGGGCCGTCATGCACGTTCAGCACGACGACCGCCGCGTCATCGTGGTCCCCGCACCCCGCGGCCGCGAGCCAACCTGGGGTGGATTTCTGCCCCAATTTTTGGGTTATCACGTCAGCCAGCGCATCCTGACCCTCCTCACCGACAGCGATGAATATGGCTATCTCGATGCCGAAGCCACCACCATCCTGACCGATGAGCGCGCCAAAAAGGCTGGCATCCTGCGTCCCGGCATTGGCGGCATCTCTGCCGCGCCCGACGAGATCCGCTGGTGGACCTTCGCGGGCGGCCGCATCAACGCCACCCTGCGCTATGCCCTCGAAACCTTCGACCTCGATTGGAAGATCGTCCCCGACAACTTCATGATCCGCATCCACGGTTCGGGGTTGGACGCGGCTACGTTCCGCCAGCATTTGGCTCCCCTGCGCGACGATGCATTCTGGGACGACGCTGAGTTGTGGAGGGGCGTGATTGATTCGCTGCCCAACTATCGATTGAGCAAGTTCCAGCCGCTCATGCCCGATTGGGTGGAGCGGGAGGTTGTGGCAAGGTATTTGTTGGACGTTGAGGGTGCAAGGGAGTGGGTGAAGAAGAATTGGGGTGGATGAGAGGAGCGAGCTCATGAAGTGCAAGCCCGTCGCCTGCGCCTCTCCCTCAGCATGCACTTCGACCAGAACAACGATCCCCGCGGTCTCTGCAAAGATGTCTCTAACGTCGGCCGCTGGGGAAATGGCGACGTCAAAGTTGGTCTCGATTCTGAGGAAGAACTGCCTCTAGATTTCCGTTTCTCAACAACAAAAAAATGCCCTGACCAAAAAGCCAGGGCAAATCCATACATCCTCAAATCCACATCAGTCACCCTAAAACATTGTTCCTAAAAACTCTCCTAACTCTCCTCTCAGCAGCAGGTCATTCGCATCACATCCGTCAGGTGACGCCGTGATCACAGCCTCGTCCACAACCAGATCGTGCTCGTGCAGTGCGGACAACGCTCGATACGAAGCAGTGAATTCATCCGCCCACAGCAGGATCCGCTGGTAGCGGCTGGCGATCTTGGCCGCGGTTTGGGCCACGCTCGGGCGCGCCATGTTCGCTTGTGGGCCCCATGAAAGCACGTCAACATGCTGACAACTCTGCCAAATACTCACTGCATTCAACTCGCCTTCGACCAGCACCAACGTTTCGTTTCCCTGCAACAGATGCAGTCCAAAAAGGTGGCGGTCGCTGCCCGCTTTTTGACCAAAGCGTGCTTTCTTGACCAGGCCGGTTTGGGTGAAACGATACTGGATTGCATTGACTGCGTCCCCATCAATCCACGGAAAAGCAATCGCCTGCATCCGCTGCTTCAACAACTTGTTCCAGACCACGGCGTGACCCAACTGCCAAGCGCGACACGTCTCGGACGTAATGCCGCGGCTGGATAAGTAGTCGCGACTTGCCTGCGCCGAGTCGGCCTTCTGGAGTTGAGTTACAGCCTGACGAACTTGTTTCCATGCCTGCCTTTGCCACTTGGTTGACCGGCACACTTTTGTCTCTCCGTCGCGCTTTTTGAACAGATCACGCGTCACGGTTGCGGGCGTGCTGGGCGCGCCATTTACCAACAAGCGATAGGCGTCGACAAAGCCTATCCCGTCGCGGCGCATGACGAAGTCGAAGATATCGCGCCAGTAACCTACTTGTGGATCCCCGGTGCATTGGCGACAGAACCAGCGACTGCCACTCTCGGTGTACGGTTGGAGGTGAAAGCGATCCTCGCCACCGCAGAATGGACAGGGTCCAGCATACTCGCCACCATCGGTGTTGGCCACACGGGTCAGCTCGCTGCCGCATAGCGCAAGCAGATCCACGTGTGTTTTGAGCTGCTCAATCTCAGCTTTGGGGATGCTCATTTGCGCGCCTCCTTCTGCTTGAGCCAGCGTCGATGGAAGCGCCGCATATAGCGATGGTAGAATCGACTCCCCAACCGCTGCCGCAAATCATTTGGATGTCGCCACAATACAGTCAGCGACTTTCTCGGTTTCTCTTCTGGTTTCTGCATAGACTTTGCTCCTTTAACAGGGTTGCAGAGTGGCAAAGTTGAAAGGTTGCAAGGTATCGGTATGAGATTCGCCGAAGGGTTGCAACACCTGCTTCACTTTGCAACCTTGCAACCTTGCCACGTTTAACTTTTCTGATGTTTTGCGCGTGTACGATAGGCCAATAGCCACACAATACCCGCATCGATTTGTATGAACTTTCTGAAACGGATTTCGCTTCAGAGCCAGAGCGATGAACAATCTACTCATCGAAATCAATTGCTCATCTATCCAACTCTCAAGCAAAAACAAGAACATCTTCCGCACGAGGACGAAAGCCAGGTACGGAAGATGCTTTGGACAATGGGACGGCATGACACGATGATTGAGATGAGTGATGCTCGTTATCCAATTGGATAACGAGCATCACTCATCTCAATCATCTTCATCATCTATATCATTGTTGTCATGCCGTTGTCGTTCGTGGAACCAACATTGCCATCAGGCTGGGCAGTCGAGAGAGATCATCGAGTTCGACTACACGAGCGCAGATGGTCGTCATCGCATCTGGATCGCTATCGGGGATCACAATCGCGGTAGTTCGTTCGCGGTCGTGGAGCAACACGTTTGGCATCTCGCCGCAACCATCAGTCAGAATTAACACCTGATGATGCGACCAGCGTCGCCATGCTTCAGTCAACCACGTGAACGATGTGCCGCCACGATTGCGTTGCGATTTTGGCTCAGCGAAGAGTGCTGCGTCGCTTTCACCTTTGTCAACCGCGACGGCTCCGTCGAAGAGCAGACCGACAACTTCGCCATCCGCTTGAGCAATGATTGCACACGAGTGATGACCATTCACCAGCGCCGCCACAGAAGCACTATCTTTGAACGTAATCGACAGCGCGGAATCGCTCAGAAGCTCATCCGCACGACGACGACGCTTGGTCTCGACAGTGCTCTGTCGCGCCAACGTATCGAGAATGTTCATGGCTGTGTCTCCTCTGCTTTCTTCTTTTTTGGCTGACGATTTTTGCGGTTTTTACGGCATTGCGTAAAAGGGCAAAAACTACATTCCCAACCCTCAATCGGCTTCACTTCTGGTGCTTGCTTGGCCAGAATATCGCGCAGAATAGTGAGAATCCAGCCCTCAATTTCATTCAGCTCGGCGGCAGTCAGGACAGGTGCTTATTCGGTACGCAGGTCGGCCATGCTCATGTACGCAATCTGGATCGAGGTCGGCGGTGGGTAGCCATTTTTCACCAACAGCCACGAGTAGATCCGCAGCTGCTTGACGTGGCGCGGGCGCGGCAGCGTCATGCCTGCCAAGCCCTGCTTGTTAATGTTCACGGTCTTAAAATCGTAGAGCGTGCGACTTTCAACGTCATACGCATCGACCCGACCGGTCACAAAAGCGGCCACCACGTCATCCCACAGAAAAGCGCTGAGCCGTTTCTCGGTCAGCCCCTCTGCATCCAACCCCATCTCCTCAATTGCGCGATGAATCAGCGTCCCGCGCAGACGCGCCCAATACTCACGCGGCGTTTCTAGCGGATAGCCTTCCGTGCGGCCCAGCCAACTTTTGTATTTACAGCCAAGTAGGCTCGATACACGCACCACTGGGTAGCCCGTATGACGCATGCCCTCGACCACATCATCTGGCTGATTTGCCGCATAGAGCGCGGCCAGCAGATGGGGCGGGAAAGGACAATCCGGCTGCAGGCGCTGCTGAGCGCAGGCCAAACAATCCGGATACGAAACCGGCTTTTCGGTCACCTGACAGAGCCAAGCAGGGTCCGCAGTGTCAAAGAATGCTCATTGCTGGCACGTTCGTGATCCGCCAACGGCCGCAGATGGGCACTGGATTCATTTTTATTGCGCTGGAAGATGAGCAAGGGTCTGTTAGATCTGGTGGTGAAGCAACAGATCTATGAACGGTTGTGGGTTGTGCCGCGTCGTGAGCATTTGCTCGTGGCAAGTGGGGTGGTTCAAAAGGCGTTGAAGATTCCTGGAATTTTTTTGATCTACCATATCATTTGTTCAAGAGTCCGCTTCGACAAATTATATACCTGCGCGTTTTCTAATCAATAGACTTATGGTATATTAAACGAATACCGTTTAGGTAAAGAGATATACCCGTAGACGCCGATAGAGATCAGCATCAGAAAATTCTATATGGACTAATAATGTATCGCCATAATTGTTCGGCTGTTACTGGATATATTGGCGCAGACATTACACAACAAACGGAGACTCAAGGGTTTCATCAACATCTCCAAGGTAAACTTGGTAGTACAGGTTCTGGTATCGAAGTCAGTTCTGAGCCAGTGCTAGAAAATAGTAGATTAGATCTGTTAATTGAAGGATATCCGGCAGAATTAAAGTTAGAAAATCGAAAAATAATTACGACTGATGGAATAATTAACAGCTACAAAGACCAAGCAGCAGACTATATCTCACGCCGAAATGCGGCATTCGGATATTTGGTCGTTCTTGACACCGTACTAGAACGAGAGATTGCCACAAGCCCCGTGGATCAAGATATAAGAGTTGTGGATGTTACTACTGTTTCAGGCAAAACAGTCTGTGTTGTTGCTATTGTTGTTCGCATTCCTAGAAGCTCCTCTGAGTTGACTAAAATCCATCGTTCACAGCCTCGTTCCAAAAAGTAGCACGATTGGCATCATATTTTTAAATTAACTTTAGATTGGAGTTATGCACGCATAATGCGTAACTCCTGATAAAGATAGTAAAACGTATACCTTAAACCATATAGCTCCTCAGAAAAGCTCTGTCTCACTTGCATTAACACACCGAGCAGCGCAGACAATATTACTTAACAAACCAGATCATTCACACACTTTCGAATGCATTCGCACAA
>Ga0209303_1001430_pt1 | contig 14760 bp, 12 predicted proteins | sample SidtaG_3_FD_187449 | JGI IMG/M metagenome (GOLD analysis project Ga0209303, IMG submission 187449) | Marine algal microbial communities from Sidmouth, United Kingdom - Sidmouth_Asex1 metaG (SPAdes) (version 2) | ecosystem: Host-associated > Algae > Red algae > Unclassified | place: Sidmouth... | reverse complement strand
GTCGAAAGCTGGGCATCTCGTTCTGGGACTTTCTGCACGACCGATTGTGCGTGCCGGAGTCATCGATTCCTCCGCTGTCACAGCTGGTGCGCGAGCGAGCCTCTGCCCCGGGTTTTTGAGAAGTTACGGGAAGAACCCGGAAACACCGTGATCGAATCCCACTCTTCGCCGCAGCGAAATCAAGAGGTTGCGCAGCCGATCGAGCCGTGAGTCACAGACGTGTACAACGCCAAGCCAGCACCGGGCAGGCGGACGGCACCGAATGCTCCAACGGCCCTTCGCAGGCGCCACGATGCCACCGATCTCACCGCGTTGGCTCGAGCCATCCGTTTCGCGGTAGGCCAACATCCCCACAGCATCCCTTGAACGTGGTGACCTCGCCCCCTCCCCCGACAGTCAAGGTGTTTAGCGCACCCGCGTCGCGTTCGGGAGAGTGCCTCGACCGTGGGCCGCTCGCGTCTCCACGCGACAGCACTCGGACGGAACCGCGGCATCTATCGCCTTCCCGCGGGTTCAGGCAGACGCGATACGCGACGCCAGGCAACGACCGACAGCGCGACGAACAGCCCCAGCATCACGACACTGCCGACACCCCAGTGGTTGGACACCGCCTCGTCGATCGCCCCCCCGAACGCGTAGCCCGCACCGACCAGGACAACGACCCAGAGAAGAGCCGACGCGGCGTTCAGCGCCGTGAATCGGAGCCAGGGAATGTCGGTGAGTCCAATCGGGAAGGCACCGATCGTCCGCATCCCTTTCGGATATCGATACAGGAAGATGTACGCCGTGCCGTAGCGATCGAGAACCTTCCTCGCCTTGTCCAGCCAGACGGCGAGACGCGGGCGCTTGTCGACAACGCTTTCGCCGTAGCGCCTGGCCGCGTAGAAGCGGGCCTCGTCACCCAGGTAGCCCCCGGCGAATGCGACACCGGCTACCCACAGCGGGTCCAGGGCGCCCTGTTGTGCGGCGTAGCCGCCGAACAGCGGCAATGCACCGCTCTTCAACGCGCAGTACAGAAAGAGAATCACGTAGACGGCCGTTCCGTAATCGCGAAGCAGTTGCAGCACCGTTTCCATGGTCTTCAGGTTCCGGACGAGGCGAGTGTGGGCGGCAGGAGTGGTGGAGCGGTTGTCGGGAAGGTGACGCCGCGACAGGCAGCGCTCGGGCGGGTGCGTGCGGTCACCTTCCGCGCGCTGGATCGGGCCCGGGCAGCGAGACGTCCCCGAGCATCCGAGCGCGGCTGCAGACGCGAGCCGAGCATGAGTTCGGCTGATACCTTTCGTCGTGCTCCACAGCGGCTGCATGCACACGACTCCGGGCCATCGGCGTTCATCGTGCTCGCGGGCGTCAGCTCGTTCGCCGACACACAAATAGGCCGCACCGAGGAGATATTCGCCGTACTCGAGTCCTTTCGGGTGCTACCGCACGGCCTCTTGGGGCCGGCGGACGCGTGACCGACGTCGCTAGCGCCCTCGGCTTCACTCGAAGTCCGGCGGCTCAAATGAGCCCCAGCGCGTGCATGGCCAGTTCCGCCTCGAGTGAGAGCGGGACGTCGTGGCTCGCGCAGGAGCCTCGCCGGGACGGTCGTCTGCACGGTCATCGGGCGCGACCGTCCGAATCGTCCGACAGGGCCGACCCGCCCGAGATCGAGCGGCGTTCACGTCGTCGTGGCCTCCCGCTCGTGCGCGTGGCTGCTAAACGCCTCGGCATCGTCGCAGGCGTGGCGGGAGCACTCGAGCTCCAGCGTTGTGTGCTCGATGTCGAAGCGCTCGCGTAGCGCCGCCTTTATCCGCTCCTTGATCGCGTCCGCATCATCCCAGCGCCCCTCCGCGATGACGACGTGCGCGTCGAGCGCAGCCCGATGCTCGTCCATCTGCCAGAAGTGCGCGTGGTGGGTGTCCGTCACAACGTCCACCTCGCGTACCGCGTCCAGCACCTGCCGGGTCTCGACATCCGGTGGCGAGCCGAGTATCAGGATACGGATGACCGGACCGATCTCGAGCACCGATTGCCAGAGGATGTAGCCGGCAATCAGGACCGTGACGATCGGATCGACCAAGCGCCAGTCGTAGAGCAGGATCAGCGTGCCGGCGACGATCACCGCCACCGAGCCCAAGGCGTCCGCGACGTTGTGAAGGAACGCCGCGCGGATGTTCACGCTCGACTTCGACATCTTGTAGGTCAAGAGCGCCGTCACAACGTCGACGACCAGTGCGATGCCTGCGACGATCACGATCGTCCAGCCCGCCACGGGCTGCGGGTCGGCGAAGCGAAGCGCGGCCTCGTAGAGGAGGTAGAGCCCGATGACGATCAACGTGGTGTAGTTGATCAAGGCGGCCACGACCTCGACGCGGCCGTAGCCGAACGTCATGTCCTCGTCGCGCGGACGCCGCGCGATGCGGCGTGCGGCGAAGGCGATGATGAGCGAGACGGCGTCGGAGAAGTTGTGCAGCGCATCGGCGATCAACGCGAGCGAGCCGGAAACGATGCCGCCGACGACTTGGGCGACGGTCAGGCCCATGTTGACGGCGATGGCGGCGAAGACGCGCCGGTCCCCGGCGTCCGGGTCGACGTGGTGATGGTGGCCGTGGCCCATGTCGGTGTCCCTAGGTTTCTGTCGTGGTATCGGTTGGTCGGTAAACGCCGGCGCGGGTCAGGACTTCGCCTCGACCTGAAGACGCACCATGTCGGTCAGCTCCTCGGCTCCGAACCGCATCAGCGGCCGCCCGTCGACGAAGAAGGTGGGGGTGCGCTGCACGCCGACCGCGGCGACGTCGGCGGCGTCCTGGGCGAGCACCGCGTCGATCTCCGGGTCCGCCATCACCTCGCGCGCCCGCTCGACGTCGAGACCGGCCTCGGCCGCCGCCCGCCAAGCGACGTCGAGCTGCGGGTTCCCGTGCTGCGCCCAGGCCGGCTGCGCGGCGAGCAGCGCCTCGAGCACCGGCTCGAAGAGTGCCTGCCGACGCGCGGCCTCGAGCAGGCGGATCACCGTGTCGGAGCCGTCGTGGAAGGCCGCGTAGCGCATCACGATGCGCACCTCGTCCGGGTGCTGCCTGCGAATGTCGGCGAGCACTGGGTGGAAGGCGCGGCAGGCCTCGCAGGCGGGGTCGAAGAACTCGACGATCGTGACCGGTGCGTCCTCGGGGCCGAGCACCGGGGAGTGAGGGCGGATCAGGGCGCTGCCGGCCGGAGGGGCGGCGACGACGGCGGTCGGGGTGCTGCGCTCGAGCACGAGCCAGGCGATGGCGAACAATGCGCCGGCCAGGGCAAGCGTAGCGACCACGAGAAGGCGGCGGTTCACGAGGACGGGTCTCCTGTCGGGGGGGGGGGTCGGGTGCGGGACGCGAGCACGAGCAGCAAGGCAATGGCCGTGAAGCACGCGAGCGCGACCGCCGGCAGCGGCACACCGGCGATGGCTTGGCTCGCGCGATCCGTGCAGGAGGGCCCGCTCTGGCTGCACGGCACGATCGGTACGGTGATGAGGCCGATATAGAGAAGGGTGTGGTACAGCGCGACGGCAGCACCCACGAGCGTGAGCGGCAGCGCGTAGCGACCGACGCGATGATCATCGACAAGGCAGGCGATGCCGAGCACGAGCGCGAGCGGGAACATCGCGATGCGCTGGTACCAGCACAACGTGCACGGGGTGCGTCCGAGCACCTCGCCGAGCAGGAGCGCGCCGAGTGTTGCCGCGAGCGCGACGAGCCAGGCGAGGTAGAGAGCGGCGGGGGCATGCGAGTGGTTCTTGGTCACCATCACGCTCGCATTGGTGCTCCGACCGCCCGACCGCCCATCATCGGGTCAGGCTCTCCGCTCGTGGCTGACACCGGCGTTGGCCTGGCTGTCCGGATAGGCACCCTGGCCGCTCGCCGCTCCAGTCTTCCCGGCCGGCCCATCAATCGGCCGGCGGTCCGCTGTCCACGACGTCTCATTCGCGCTCCTGCCGAGCAGACGCAGGGCGTTGGCCACAACGAGCAGTGACACGCCGACGTCGGCGGCAATCGCCCCCCACATCGAGGCCATACCGAGGGCGGTCAGGGCGACGAACAGAAGCTTCGTCGCGAGCGAGAACCCGATGTTCTGACGGATGATCGCCATCGTGCGGCGCGAGTGTCCTATCAGCCACGGCACTTTGGCAATGTCGTCGCTCATCAGCGCGATGTCCGCCGTCTCGATCGCCGCGTCCGAGCCCACCGCGCCCATCGCGATACCGTAGTGCGCCCGGGCCATGGCCGGAGCATCGTTGACCCCGTCGCCGATCATCGCGACGACGGCGTAGCGCTCTACGAGCGCCTCGATCGCGGCCACCTTGTCCTCGGGGAGGAGCTCGGCGTGCACCTCGTCGATGCCGACCTCGGCGGCGACAGCGCGGGCGGTGCGCTCGTTGTCACCGGTCAGCATGACGATGGTGCCGACCCCTTGGGCATGGAGCCGCGCGACGACTTCCTTCGCGTCCGGACGGATGCGGTCACGGAGCTCCAGCACGCCTGCGACCCCTCGCTCGTCGCCGACCGCGACCAAGGTACTTCCCTGCCCCTCGATTCGCTCGCGAAGCCCTTCGGGAATTGCCCCTCCGAACCCCTTCTCGGCGGCGAAGCGCTCGGAGCCGAGCCAAATCGCGCGATTCTTCGCTCGCCCCTCGAGCCCGCGACCGGGGACGGTGCGCGTGTCCTCGGCCGCGCGCACGTCGATGCCGTCGAGCTCGGCGCGTGCAAGTACGGCGCGAGCGAGCGGGTGCGAGGAGCGCGCCTCGAGCGCGGCTGCGAGCGTCACGAGCTCCGTCTCCGAAGTGCTATCGAAGGGGTGTAGAGCGGCGACCTCGGGCTCGCCCATCGTCAGCGTTCCGGTCTTGTCCATCGCCAGCGCCTCGGTGCGACCCGGCGCCTCGACGTAGGCGCCGCCCTTGATCAGCACACCCGCACGGGCGGAGGCGGCGAGCGCAGCGACGATCGACACGGGCGTGGAGATCACCAGAGCGCACGGGCAGGCAATGACGAGGAGGACCAGCGCGTTGTAGAACCAGGCACTCCAGTCTCCGCCAAAGAGCAGCGGCGGCAGAATCGCGAACAGGGCGGCCAGCAGCATCACGATCGGGGTGTAGACGCGGGCGAAGCGGGTCACCCATTGCTCGACCTCGGCGCGGCGCGAATGGGCGTCTCCAACCATACGGATGACTTTCGAGAGCACGGTGTCGGAGGACGCGCGGGTCACGCGGACGGTCAACGTACCCTCCCCGTTGATCGTGCCGGCGTAGACCTCGTCGCCTGGCGCCTTCGGGATCAGGGCGCTCTCGCCGGTGATCGGCGCTTGATCGACCTCCCCGAGGCCCTCGGTCACCTCACCGTCGAGCGCGATGCGGTCCCCGCCGCGCACGACGAACCGCTCGCCGACGGCGATCGTCTCGGCCGCGACCGTCGCTTCGGTCCCGTCCTCGCGCAGCACTCGCGCGGTGGGGGGCGCAAGATCGAGCAGTGTCGCGACGGCGTTGCGGGCGCGCCCGACACTCCAGCTCTCCAGGAAGAGCGACAGCGAGAACAGGAACGCGACCGTCGCCGCCTCGAAGAGCTCGCCGAGCACGATAGCGCCGGCCACGGCCACGATCATCAGGAGGTTCATGTCAGGCGAGAGCCGCCGCGCCGACGACCAGGCCTTCGGCGCGACCAACCAGGTGCCGAACACGACCGCCAGCCCGAAGAGACTGGCCTCGACGAGTGGAATCGCGCTTTCCCCATGTCCGGAGAAGAGCTGCACGGCCCCCACGAGCCCGCTCTCGACGACGTGGTATGTGAGCCCCGCGGCCCAGAAGCCGCCGCTCAGCGCGGTGAAGCGGCGCTTCTGGGCGAGGTGCGCAGCCTGCTCGTCGGCGGCGGAATCTGCGTCCCAAGCGCTCGCGCTCATGCCCGTCGATGCGACGAGCTCGAGCACGCGCTCGTCGGTGATCGGTGAGGCGCTGTCGAGCACGCTCATTCGCCCCTCGAGCACATCGAAGGCGAGGTGCTCGCGACCGCCGATCTCGGGGCCGAGGACTTTCCCCAGGATCGCCACCTCCTCGGCGCAGTCGAGCCCGTTGACGCGGAAGCTCTGACCGGACTCCTCGCCAGCGGGTGCGATGGGCGTCTCGGCGTGCTTGGTACCGTGACCACAGCAACCGACCGCGTTGCCGCTGTGAGCGTCGGCGTGTGTGCGCTCGGCCGGCGCGTGCGGCTCGGGAGAGGTTGACATGCTCGGGAATCTCCGGTGAGGGTTTCGCGCGCCGCCGATCGCGACGCCGAAGCGTGGTTCGCCCGCCCTCGGATCAAAACCGGTTGCGCGGGCACTCAGCACCCTTTATAAGACCTCTAGTCGCTAGAGGTTCAAGCCGCGGGGCGAAGGCATGGCGAATCTGCAACCACTTTCATCGGATCGGTACTCGATCGGCGAGATGGCTCGGGCGAGCGGGACCAAGGCGCCGACGATCCGCTACTACGAGCAGATCGGGCTGCTGTCCCCGGTTGAGCGCACCGAGGGGAACCAGCGGCGTTACGACTCTCGTGCTCGGGAGCGGTTGATGTTCGTGCGGCACGCCCGAGAGCTCGGATTCTCGCTCGACGCGGTGCGTGAGCTGCTCGATCTCTCGGATCATCCGGAACGGCCGTGCGAGGAAGCGGACACGATCGCGCGCGCGCAACTTGAGGCTGTCGAGCGCCGACTTGAGAGCCTCGTGCGTCTTCGCCGGGAGCTCGAGCGGATGATCGCCTGCTGCGACGGCGGGCAGATTCGCGACTGCCGCATCCTGCAGACGGTCGGGGACCACGGACTCTGCCTGCACGAGCGACACGATGACGAGTCGCCCTCGCTCGATCGGGCGTGAACGGCGCCTTGCCACACCGGTCTTGCCACTACTTGACTAGCATCGAGAGCGCCATGCCGACCGTCGCCAGGTTTCCGATCTACGAGACGAAGCTGCGGGGAGCGTTGTCGTTGCCGCCGGCACACGCGCACCTGAGCTCGCGATTGTCGACGTAGACCGCCTTGAACACCGACGCCGCGCCGACGGTACCGATGAACAACACGACGGGGATCGCGATCCACATCGGCACCCCGGCGACCATCAAGATGCCCGCCAGTGCCTCGCCGATCGGGTCGAGATTGGCGTTGCGGTGACTGATGCTCGGTCCCGGCGACGGCGTCCGGACGGTCACGCAGGAGGCGGCCAGCACACTTGCCTGAGCGCTGATGAGCGCGGCAGGAGACTCGGCCGTTGCTAGCCGCACGACGATGGCGCGCCGACGCTGACTCGAGAGGCTGCTCGCCATCGCGACGCGGCTTGCACGCGAATCCGGGCACGTCTGAAGGCGATGGCCTGTCGACTGGATAAGCGACACGCCCAGCCCTGCACGGCGGCATGCATGTGCCCTCCGCACTCTACCGCCGTCTTTGCTCCGGAACCCCACCCTGCCTCGGCCGCTGGTCCTCGGTGCGCACGAGAGCATCTGCCGCCAGCCAGGTTGTGCTCGAGCGTCTGCCGAGCTACTCAGCGTATGAGAATTGTGTTCGTGAGGCCGTTCGCGAACCAGGCGCTGGAAGCCGCGCCGCCCCTCGGCGCTCGCGCCGGACTTGCCCAGGCCCTCATCGATCACCAGCACCTGCTGTTCGCCCCAGCCGAGAGCTCGAGCCCGGTCGCTCAGCCCGTGCTGCAGGCGCGTGGGCTCCTGATGGTGCCGGACCTGCTGGATCGTCGACGGTCGGATATAGACGATCGCCAGATGGTCACGGTGACGTGCCTGAACCTTTTCGTTCGTGTCGGGGTGGACGACGTGATCGGGGCCGTGATCGGGTTCATCGGGCTGCTCCTCGCGTGCCGCGTTTCGGAGATGGCGACAGGAAAAGTCGCCGAGCAGGGCGATCGGGCGATGTTGACGGGACGGCGACAGCGTCGCCAACTCCTCCGAGCGCAGGCAACGGCAGTTTCTCGACGAGTCAGTGGACCGGCAGCGCGGCGTACATCGTCCCGCTCAGCTTCTCTATCCGGTCCACCGATGTGACGAGGCTCTATTCGCTGCAGATCACTCGTAGTCTGCTGCGTGAGGTTGCTCTGAGGTAGTTGTCAACGTTCGCGAGTAGTTCAGACAGCTCGCGGTTAAACTTCTTCTTCGAGAGTCCGGGCTGCACGATCAGAACATCCACGTGCACTTCGAGAAAGCGGCTGCGGTTGGCCAGCTGGAACAGCGCTAGGCGATTCCCTACGAGAAATCCGCTTCGCCCACGTGCGCGGCGATTCTTCTCACGCCGAAGGAGCTTGCGAAGCGCGTCTCCGAGATCGCCTGGCGCCTTCTTTCCCTTCACGGCCTGTCCACAGACTTCGTAGAGATCGGCGACTCGAGCACCTGGAGTGTCGGCGCTCGAGTACTTGCAGTGCACGAGCATCATTCGTACCTCACGCTCATCGCTTCGAAGGAGGACGACGTCCGCCAGTTCTCCCGCTCCGTCGTCGTCGATGACGATATCCCAGCTCGTCTCAGTCGTCAGCAGCTCGATCGCCCGGTACTGGACGCTCGTCGGGTCTCGTTCCGGCCCCTGCGACTCCTTTCGGATGTTGATCCCGGACCAGTCGACGACGTCGAGCGATTCGCTTGGGAACCGGGGCGCCGCCCGGTTGGGCTTGAGCAGTTCGCCTCGTTCGTTGAGCAGAGCTTCCTTCTCGAAATGCACGAGCACGCCGACGACGCCGAGATAGGCGCTGAGCGTCGTGTCATGTCCCTGGACGCTGACGATCGCGTCGTCCTCGAGCGCCGTGAACCCCACGCCACTTGGTCCGAACGTCATTTCGAGGCGGTACTCGAACGTCTCCCCGATGACGCAAAGCACGATCGGCCCGCAATCAGCGCGCTCGAGGACATCAAGGTCGACATCGAGGAGCGGGACCTCCCTCTCGTCAACTATGAGCGCGACAGGGGTCTGCGTCTGCTGCAACGTATCGGATGCGAACTCGACCCCGAGCGGAACGAGCGAGGGGCGCGCGATGACCCGTTCGGGGATCAGGAATCCGCTCATGACCGACTCGAACGTGATCGTCTCGTCGGCGACGTAGCGCCCTACCTGCACCGCCCAGTCGATCCAGGCCTGCACGTCGGTCGCGGCGGCATGACTCCAGATACGCCCCTTTCGGGACGCCCCGTAACTCGTCTTCACTCCGTCGAGAAACCCGGTGGCGAACATGTTCGTCTTCGCCTTCTGAGCGGCGCTGGAGCCGAGCCCCTGCGTCGTATCGCCGCCGACGTGCATCGTGAATCGGCTGTCGTGCTGGATGGCATCGAGGAGGCCGAGCGTCGTCATGACCCGCCGCTCGAGTCCGTGCAGGACGCGAAACGTCTCGTTGCCTTCGATCAGCGACACCTCCGCTCCTCCGACCGCGCGGGCGAGCACGTCGTGCGAGTCCTCGTTCGGGCTACTGTTGACGTAGAGCAGGTTCGTGGAGAGATCGCAGTGCACCACGTACAGGGTATAAAGTGTCTGCTCAAGCTCCGGCAGTTTCCCCCACGCGACGCCGACGGTATCGACAGCGACGAACCACAGCACCTTCGCTTCGTGGTTGACGATGACGTTCTCGCCAAGCAAGGCTCTGTCGCCCAGGTATTCCACGACTCCCTCGGGATGCCATTGAAGCGCCCGGGAACGGTAGACCACCGTACTCATCTTCGGGCGGATTGAGCGCAAGGCCACCGGCATGTCCTTCGGCTCGAACCCGAGCTCGAACCGATCGCGCGCGCGCTGGCTCTCGACCTGAATGTCAGTGAGATCGGTGATTACCTCGTTCCAGTCGCTGTCCTCGCCGAGAAGCTTCGCAAGTCGCTCGTCGACACCATAGAGCTCGCGCGGGACGATGACGGCGGCACGCCCGAGCGCCTGGTCCTGCGCGGTGCGCGTGAAGCGGCCGATGAACTGAAGCGCGACGGAGAGGCTGCGGTGCGGGTCGTGTAGCGCGGCGATCTTGAGCGACGGCATGTCGAACCCCTCTCCGAACATGTCGACACAGATGAGAACGCGGGAGCGCCGGCTCCGAAGTTCGGTGAGCGCGGACCGTCGATCGACGGCCTTCGTTCGGCTGTGCACGGACACCGGCTGAAACTCCGGTGCGAGTCGTCGGTAGAGTGCGAGCAGCTTGTCCGCTCGCCCGATGGTGTTCACTCGTGCCATCACGAGGTGATCGAGCCCCCGGGCTCGATCCTCTTGCAGGCGCGTGACAGCCGCCTCGGCGATCGCGCGATCGTTGTCCGTGTCGTCGAATACCGAGAGGTAGTCGATGGGGGCGAAAATGCCGTCACGTCGCGCAAGACGGAGCGGGTAGACGAACAGAATCTCGCCGGAGAGTCGCTGCTCGTCCCGGCGGTAAGGCGTCGCGGTGAACTGGACCACCGGCTTCTCGTCGAACAAGCGGACGATGGACGACCAAGTGGCGGCGGCGACGTGGTGAGCCTCATCGACGAACAGTCGCGACATGCCGCCGACCAGTCGCTGGAGAAGCTCGGGCGATTGGACGGTGAGCGCTGCGGCCGTGGCAACGATCACGTTGGAGCGGCTCACGATCTCGTCGCATTCGGCCTCCGACGAGATCGCTCCGGCGAGGAGCGTCACGCAGGGCGCGAGAAACGGCTCGAGGAGCATCTCGCACTGGGGCAAGATCCCGAGGGTGACGAACTTGTGGCCGATCTGAACGCGAAGGGCCTCGGTCGGGACGAGCACGAGCGTCGGTGAGGGAGCGCGCGCGAAGGCGGCGAGCATCGTCTCCGTCTTGCCGGATCCGGTCGGCATGACGATGGTCTTGGGCGAGGTCTCTTCGGCGGCCTCGCGACTGAGGATCGCGTGCAGCGCGCCGAGCTGAGCCTGGCGAAAGCGCATGGCACCGCGCGAGGCGTTGTCGAGGGAGAACGATGCTTCGAGGCTTGAGCGAACGTCGGCGGCCGAGCGGACGGCGCTCCCGTGGGCGCCGGGACCACCGTCCGCGAGCCAGTAGAGATCGTTCCTTCCGATTGCGATGCGTTCGGTCTTGGGCACGGGACGGATACCGGGACAGGCGTCAAACGTCGTGCGATGAGCCGACTGACGCGGATGGAAGTGTGCGAACGACACGCTGACGTCGCCCCACGCGCGGGACCTGTCTACGGCGTAGCCGGACCGGTTTTGGTCAGGGTGTCAACTCGATTCGACATCGACGTCCGCGTGCCGTGCGCGAGCGGTGACGGTGTCGAGGAGGCGTTCGGCGTAGCGCTGCGAGGCGACTTCCACGCTCGTGCGATCGACCTTCCACCACATGAATCCACTGAGAAGCAGCACGAACGGGATGCCCCACCCGAGCGTGCCCGGCAAACCGTTCACGCCGGCGAGCAGAACGATCAGACTCGCCACGAACGCGCCTGTCACGATCGCCAGCCCCGTGCTCTTGATCCCGAAAAGGTTGCGGCGGAAGCCGTAGCTGATGTTCTCATCGAGAAGAAGCGTCCGGCCGGACTCGGCACGTGCTTCGCTTGCGAGCTGTCGCGCCGCTTCGAGATAGGCCTTCCGCGCCCGATCGGGATGCTGTCGTTCGACGACAGTATCGGGCAGCTCGATTCCGTAGCGGGACCGCACGTGACGTCTCACGGTCTCCTTCGTCGAGAGCAGCAGCGTCACATCGTCGTGCCGAAGTAGTCGCGCCGTCCGGGCGTTGCCGAGTGTCGAGCCCGCGTCCCGCTCGACCTCCCGCCCACGGTCCCGAACGCTCTCCATGAGCGGTCTGAGAAAGTAGGCGACGACACCGAGCAGGAGCACCGCAGGGATCGGTCGGTGAACGCCCGTCACGAGCAGTACGACAAGGAAGACGGGGGCTATGGCGTAGACGGCGGGTTTCAATCGCGCCTCCCGGTCGTAGCGATCGAGACCGAGAAGGTCGAACAGAGAACCTACGTTCATCGGGAATCGTCCTCGTTGTGGTCGTTCACCGAGCGGGCGAGTCGGAGCGACCGGGGCTCCTCGCCCACGTCGTCGCTCGCGACGAACCGGAAGCGCTCGGGCGTGCGGATCAGCAGCACCGTCGGTGGGAGCTGCAGATCGCCCAGACGGCGTGCCGTGGCCCGATCGATCGCCGACGCCCCGGTATCCCGAGGGTGGCTGTGCCAGGTACCGATCAGGCGGAGCGTGCCGTGCGAGTCCCGATCGAGCGTCCGCTGCAACTCGAGCAGACCGTCCGGGGCGAGCGTGAACCGTGCGGGCTCGCGAACGCTTCCCGGCGGCGCGGCGCGGACATCGAGCACCTGGAAGCACTGCCCGATCTCCGAGTACCGCCCCACGAGCACGCTTCCGGTCTCGACGCCGGGGTGCGCGGCGACGTCCCGCTCGATCGCGTCAGCCGCGCGGCGGGCGATCCGGACCGTGGTGGCGGAGCCCGGAGGCGCGGTGGCGGTCTCGTAGGGCGGGACGTCGAGCGATGACCACCTCTGGCCGAGCCCGTCCGTCTCGAGCACGCCGAAGCGCACCCGTCCGGCCCTCGGCGGTACTTCAGCGAGTGCTTCGGAGAGCGCGACGGCGAGCGGCGCGGCGAGTGCGGAGAGACGGGCGTCCGAGAGGACGAAGGTCCGGCTCGCGCACCCTTGGCCGACCGGCAGGTTCACCGCCTCCGCGCCATGCACCACGGCGGCGATCTCGGGGTCGGTGAGGAGGGCGAGGTAGAGCTCGCCCATCAGCTCGTCGAGCGTCGCTCCGCCCGCGACGCCCTCGGCGGCGAGCAGTGCCACGCGACCGGCGCCGAGGAGACACGAACCGATCATTCGGGGCCGCGCCGCTGTCCATCGAACGTGAGCGAGCCGCTCCCGTACGGCGACCGAACCGGTGGTCTCCACCACGACCCGGACGTCGTCGGGGGCGAGACGACGTCGTCCGTCCTCGGTGTCGAGCAGCGTCAGGACATCTTCGGCAACTGAGCTCGGCGCTCGCCCGAAGTCGCCGATCGCCATCGCCAACCGATCGCTCTTGAACCGTGCGCTCGGCACGAAGGTGTCGATAGGCTCCGGGCAGAGCGCGTGGCGTGCATAGTTGTGTGGCAGGAGGCGCTTGGGATCGACGATGATGTCCGGGGGATGGGCGGCCCGTGCGCCGTGCAGCGCGAGCTTGGAGCCGAGACTGCCCGCGCCGACGAGCGACCAGCGCGCTGGCGCGAGTTTCGCCGTGCCCGACACTTCCTTCAGTAGACCCGGTGAAACCGTCTCGGTATGACCGAGAGGATCGACCGTCGCCGCGGCCTCCTGCTGAAGATCCTCGGCCCTTCCGACGCTCAGCACGTAGGGACAGAGCTCTATCTCGGAGGACGTGCCGACGAGCGGGACCGGACGCCGGGCGAGGAGGACGACGGCGAGCGTGAACGGAAGGCGGGGTCGGCGCGCGTGCAGCAGGCGCCCGAACTCGTCGAGGCGCCTGTCGAGCGATTCGCCGCAGCCGACCTCGTGCGCGCGCGATCGGAGATCCGCCATGTTCGCGACCGATTCGGGAAGGTAGCGATCGGCGACGAAGGCCTCGCCCGAATCGCTCCGACCCGGCGCGATGACGAGGACCACCCCGAGCGCGGACGAGGTGTCGGGCACGGACAGGGCGTCGGCGGCCTTCTGGACGCTGAGGGCCTTCAACGGCGCGGGGAGCACGACGTAGGTTCGAGCGACGCCGCGCCGGTCGCGTTCGGTCTCCGTCCACGCGAGGAAGCAGTGACTCCCCCCGCGCGTGCTCGTCGCGAGCGTCCTGAGCGCGCCGCCCTGGCACCATAGGACGCTCCCGAGCCGATCACGCCGCACCGGCTCCCACCCCTGAGAGAAATCGATCAACGACTGTCGGGAGGCGCGCTCGAGCCAGAGGAGGAGCTGGTCGACGAGGGCGGTCATCCCGCCCCGGGTCAGGACGATCTCGCGCGGATCGCCGTCCACCAGACAGGGCTCGGGTGGGCGGGTGGGGGGGCCGGGCTGGAGATGCGGATGACGGCGGTCGAAATCCTGGCGGAGGAAGAACCGCGGTACGTCGAGCGGAAACTCCCGGGGGAGCTCGAGCGTCACGGGTTCCTCGCGCCGAACCCCGGACGGGCTGACGGGGCCTTCGCGCAGCGGCAGCGGCACGATCGCGCGGAACGAGAGGTTCAGGTTCGTCGGGTCGACGCTCTCGAGCCGCACCTCGAGCACGTCGCCGTGGTCTTCGAGCGCCCGTATCGCGCGCCGTAGCGCGCCGGAGAACGAGGGCAGATCGCCGTCGGCGCCGTTCGCGCACGAGGTGCTCACCAGAGCCCGAGCCGGCTCAACGGCGCGCCCGCTCAGCCGTGTCCGGTCGGCTGGCGGCCGAGCCCGCCCGGGGCGGCGACGGCGCTCGCGGCGATCGCGCCGCGGCGCACCGGCCGCGGCCCCTCCGCCGTGATCTCGAGCTCGTACGGACCGTGTCCCCTCTCGGCCCCGAGACAGAGAAACTGACCGGGCGGAGTCGCCTCGGCGACGATCCTCTCGTACTCCTGCCGGGCGCCGTCGCAGGGCGGATCGGACTTGGCCGGATCGATCGCAACGCTGCTGGCGATCACCATCGCACCGCCCTCCGTTCTCGAGAGCGACCAGCGAGCGTCCGGCGAGACCTGCGGGTCGGGATGCTCCGACTGTCAGCGCCGGTCAGAACCCGCGCTCATTCGCCGCTGAGCTGATGTAGCCGGACCGGGCCTCGGTACCGACACCTGGCCGCACGCTCGGGTCGTGACCGTGTCGAGCGCGGCGCCCTCCGGCCTCC
>Ga0209303_1001429_pt1 | contig 14765 bp, 13 predicted proteins | sample SidtaG_3_FD_187449 | JGI IMG/M metagenome (GOLD analysis project Ga0209303, IMG submission 187449) | Marine algal microbial communities from Sidmouth, United Kingdom - Sidmouth_Asex1 metaG (SPAdes) (version 2) | ecosystem: Host-associated > Algae > Red algae > Unclassified | place: Sidmouth... | reverse complement strand
GAACCTGATCACCATGACATTCCTGATCGGCGGACGACTGACGGCGCTACCCCAAAACCCGATGATCACGCGGACCGCTACGCCGATCTGACGCGACCGTCAAACCCACACGATCCGCGAGAGAGCCCAATTTCGTCGTGCGAGACGATGACCGAAAAGCAGACCTCTTGTACCAGCAGCCGGTCACCACCTACCAGGCCTACAACAACTACCCCTCGGGCGGCGGTGGGAAGAGTGTCTACGGTTTCAGCAGCGAGGGTGGAAATACCGTGGTCAGCGCGACGCGCGCGGTAAAGGTTTCCTTCGATCGACCGTATTCGAAATCAGGTGCAGGTCAGGTATTTCGATGGGAGCACGACCTGCTAATGTGGCTGGAAAGGGAAGGCTACGATATCAGTTACACCACCTCGATAGACGTGCATGCTGGCCGAAGCTCCTTGACCGATTACAAGGGCTTCATTTCGCCAGGGCATGACGAGTACTGGACGAAGGAAATGATGGACTTTCTGGAGATCGCTCGGGACGAAGGCACGGGTATCGCGGTATTCGGTGCGAACGCGATGTACTGGCAGATTCGCATGGAGTCTTCGAACGGCGACGGGGTCGAGCGTGTGATGACGGTATACAAGGATGGACTCGTCGATCCGGAACCGAATCCGAACCTGAAGACGATCAAGCACCGTGAAGTCGGTCGACCGGAGCAAGGCATCATCGGCGTCCAGTACGGCATCTGCTGCGCTGCGCAAAACGGCGACTACATCGTGCAGAATTCCGACCACTGGATCTACCAGGGCAGCGGTTTCGACGACGGTGACGCAGTACCCGGCATCCTGGGGTACGAGGTCGATGCTCGGGCAGAGGGCATCCCGTTGACTGCAGGCGACAAGCAGGTCTTGCTCTCCAACTCGTTCTACGCTGGCTCCCTGAACCGCATGCTCGACGCCAACTCGTCGATCTACCGGACGAACGCCGGCAACTGGGTATTCGCTTCGGGCACCATGTCCTGGAGCTGGGCATTGAATCGCTCGGACTACGTGGACGCGGGGATTCAGCAAACCACCCGGAACCTTCTGAATCGCCTGACAGAGTGAGCGCGACTACACCATCTGATGGCATCGCCGACTTGCTGCTTGACGGTCCATGGGCTGCACGCGCTTGACACGAATTATCGGCTCGAGGGGTTCGCTACGCCAGACGCCGCTTCGGCGCGACTGACCGGACTCGACCTCTCGACCCGGGACCGCTCAACGGCGACGCCTCTGCCGCCGACTGCGCCAGCCTCAGAGCGCCGGTGCGGCGTCGCGCGGCCCACGCCGGCGGCGACGGCGTCGCCCTCCCCCCGGTTCGCCACGCTCCGTCCAGACGTGATGCGTGACATAGAACATCACCAGCCACATCAACGGCTGACGGAACGTGTGGTGGAACAGGGCGAAGAAGACGATGCCGCACAGCCCCGCGAAGAGCGTCGCCTGGCGCGAGCGCAGGGCGCCGAAGAAAAGCGCTGCGAGGCCACCGACCAACACGACACCCCCGAGCAAACCGCTGTTGGACACATAGTCGATCACGCTGTTGTGAGCTTCGAAGAACTCGAGCGGCCCGGTCTTGCCCGACCAGTTCCCGGGGCCCCAGCCGATCAACGGCCGCTCGAGCGTCGCCAGCCACCCGTTCTCCCACAGCAGGTAGCGCGTCTGGTCCTGATCGTTGGCCGACGTCAGGTCCCGCACGCGCACGAGCAACGGGCGGTACAGGAGAAAGGCGCCGACGGCGGCCGGCACGAGGATCAGCAACACCGCGTAGATCGAGCCGGACAGCAGCAGGCCGAGCACGACGGCGACACCGACCATCAACCCCGCGCCGAAGATGAAGGAGTCACTGCCGGTCAGCACGCCCGTCGCCATGATCAGGGCGAACGCGATCGTGGACAGCAGCATGCCGTTCGTTCGCCAGAATCTCAGACAGAAGAACAGCGCGACGATGGCGTGCAGGCCGAGCTGATTGGGATTGTCGGCAAACCCCGTCAGTCGCTCGATCGCCAGCATCTCCTCATCCCGAATCTCGGTCAGGTCCACGACGTCCTCCCTCGTGAACACCATGTCCGGTGACACCCCGACAAGCGCCAGACAGATCACGAAATAGAGGCAGCTGAACAGGAGCACCATCCGGCACAGCCAGTCCAGCTCGCCGCGACGATAGTCGAAGCCGAACTGCAGATAGGCGAACAGCACCAGCATCCACGCGAGCGCCAGCAGGTTGTGCATGACGTCCGGGAGCAGGCCCTGGGAGACGAGCGTCGAGAAGAAGCCCGGCATGGTCGCCGCGAAGAACAGGAACAGGCCCACGATGAAGCGGTTCGCGCCCGGCTCGACGTGCACCCCCCCGCCGAGCGGCAGGTGCACCAGCATGCAACCCAGCAGGATGAACTCGGGCACGCCGATCGGCAGCTCGCCGAAGCGCAGTTCGGTCAGCGTCGTCGTCGCGAAGGCGAGCGCGACGATCATCAGCAAGAAAAGCGTCTGCTGTCTCGAGGCCACGGTTCAGTCTCCCTTGCAGTGGGCGCAGTGAGCCGCGAAGGCGCGCCAGAACGCGTGCCGGCGCGCGTCCAGCGCCGTCGGGCGGAAGCGCTCGGCGACGGCGAGGTTCTCACGCCCGAGCCGCTCGCGCAGTGCAGCGTCGCCTAGCAGTCCGGCAAGCTGCCCGGCGAGCCCGCGCACGTCGCCCGGCCGATGCAGCCGCTCTGCGGGCAGCAGCTCGTCGGTGCCGCCCGCGCGCGAGGCCAGCACGGCGCGGCCACGCCCCATCGCCTCGATGACCGCACGCGGCAGACCTTCCTTGAACGAGGGGTGCACGTACAGATCGAGCGCATCCAGGCAGTGCATCATCGGCTCGCCCGCAGACACACGCCCCGGCATGTCCACCCGGCCCTCCAGGCCGAGTTGCCGCGCCAGAGCGTCGAGCGCACTCGCGTCTCCCCCACCGACAAACACGAGACGAGCGGTCGGGAATCGATCCGCGACCGAGGCGAAGGCCTCGAGCAGGATGCGGTGTCCCTTGACCTTCACGTCGAGATTGCCGACCAGTCCGATACGCAGGATGTCGTCGTCGTCCTCCCCGTCGGCCGGCGACGAATCGGCCTGCCGCTCGACGGGCCGGTCGGTGCTCGTCGCGGGCACGTCGGCCAGCACCACGTTCGACGCGGCGGCCGCGAGCCCGCGGGTCGGATAGCGTCGCTGCAGGAAGCGCTCGGTCACGTAGATCGCGAAGGACGTTCGCGCGAGCGCGCGCCGCATCCGCCACCAGGCGAGCGGCGCGAACAAGCGTCCGCGCACGGAGTGCGCCCGATACGCGTCCCACGGGCAGTCCACGACCTCGACGGCGAGCGGCGTGTCGTGCCGACGGGCCAACCCCGCCGCCTGGTAGCCGAGCTCGCTGGTCAATCGCACCGCCACGGCGTCGGCCCCGCGCACGAGCTCCGAGAGCTGGCGGTGCAGACCGAACAGACCCGCCGCCAGACCACGCAACGAGCGCTCCTTCGGCAGGAAACGGAACTCGACGCCCGCCCTGTCGACCCGGTTCAACGTCGCGACGTCCGCCGCGGGATCGATCCGCTCGTTGGCGACCACGAGCACGGTGTCGAACGCGACCAGGTAGCGATCCCAGGAGGCTCGGTTGAACGCCCCGCTGCTGTACACGGCCGAACCGCGGCGAATGTAGTCGTGATCGTAGACGTGCACGAGCCGCACGGCTCAGCGCGCGCCGCGGCGCTGCAGATGGGTGTCGCCACCGCCCAGCGAATCGAGCACGCGCCGGGGTACGACGGTATGGCGCTCGTCGCCGCGCTCGAAGTAGGCACCGGCGTAGGGTGGGAACCAGAATGCACGCGCCTTCAGGTCGACGTCGTCCGCCGGCGCGATACGCTTCATCGCTTCCATCTCGGCGCGCGTGACGTAGCGTCCGCCGCGGTTCTCCTCGGTAGGGAGTTGCGACTCGCTCGTCGCCATCCGGGAAAGCGTCCGGCGATAGAGCGCGAGCAGCGCATCCATGCTGCGGGCCTCGAGCTCGACCGCGGTGTCGCGCTCGGCGTCCAGCGGCACCGGCGCGACCTCGATGATCGGGCCGGTGTCGATCGCCGCGTCGACGTAGTGAGCGCTGACCCCGTAGCTGTCCATTCGCTCGAGGATCGCGACGTTGTACCCGCCCACGCCTTTCAACGCGGGCAAGGGCGCGGGGTGAAAATTGACGAACCCGCGGGCGGGATGCGTGAGCAAGGGCGCGCGCAGCACCCGCCAATAGACGAATGAGACGCCCGAGTCGAAAGAAAGCGAGCCATCCTCCACCGCCGCCATGGCCGATTCGTGGGAGAACGTCGGCACCCCGAGCTCGGCCGCCAGCGCCGCACAGGGCGAGCCCGGCAGGAAATCGTCCGTGAGCACGCCGGCGACATCGTGCCCCTGCTCCACGGTCCAGGCCAGAGCGTCACGGCCGGCGAGCTTCCGCCCGGCAAACAGGATCCGCATCAGGGATGCTGCTCGCGGGCGGACGACGAGAGACGGCTACGGAACGACGAAGGTCTCACGTGGTGAAGGTCAGGACGATGACAACGATAATTCATGATACCGCAGCAGCGTCTGCCGCGACGCGATTCGACGCCCCCTACCCGATCTATTCGTCCTCGCGCGTGAGCGCGTTCTCGTGTGACACGGTAGACGGTTCGTCGTTACCCGGAAACCGCGATGTCGCCGCCTCATCGAAGGCCGTGATCCCCTCGCGACGCCAGACCGTCGCCGCCGTCAACCACAGGATCTTCAGGTCGAGCGCGAAGCTCCGGTTGTCCACGTACCAGGTGTCGAGCCCGAAGCGTTCGCGCCACTCGAGCGCGTTGCGCCCGTTGACCTGTGCCCAGCCGGTAACACCCGGCCGGACGGCGTGCCGACGCGCCTGCTCGGCGTCGTAGAGGGGCAGGTATTCGGGCAGCAGCGGACGTGGGCCCACCAGGCTCATGTCACCGACGAGTACGTTCCAAAGGGTCGGTAGTTCGTCGAGGCTGGTGGCGCGCAGCCAACGCCCGAAGGGCGTCAGCCGATCGGCGTCGGAGGCGAGCGTTCCGTCGTCCGCACGTGTGTCGGACATCGAGCGAAACTTCACCAACTCGAATATCCGACCATCGAGACCCGGGCGTCGCTGCTTGAAGAACACGGGCTTGCCGAGACGCGCTCGCACCAGGCCGGCGATGGCGATGATGACTGGCGACAGCAGCATCAATGCCGACGCAGCGACCAGAAGGTCGAGGGTTCGCTTCACCCTGTGGCTGTCCCGCGGGACGGCGAGTCGGCTGCCTGACGGTCCTCGACAAGCTGCTGCCGATCAGCGTCATCGACGGTGCGCATGCCGAGGACGCGACGCACCAGAAGAAACACGCCCAGTCCGATCGCGATGCCGGCCGCGTCGATGGCAAGATCCACACCGCTCGAGGACCGTCCGACGATCTGAAGCTGCAGCGCCTCGCTCGCGAGAGCGACAGACGCGCACAAGCAAACGAGTGACGTCGGGCTGAGCGCGAACGGTCCACGACACCAGGCAAGCGCCATCGCGAGTGTCGCGAAGGCGATGAAGTGACCACCCTTCTGCAGCAGCAGCGAACGTGAGCCGGCGCTTCCGGACAGGAGTCCGTCGAGCATAGACGCGATCGGCGCGAGCACCGCGCCGAGCATCCCCCGCGAGAAACCCGTCCCCAACACCACGACCGCCAGGCCGATCAGCACCGGCACCACGCGCCACCGGTCCGGGTGCGCGAGGGCCGGTCGAAGGAGCAAGGCAAGCAGCGTCGCCCAGCCGACGACGAGCCCGAGCAGCACCGGTAAACGCCAGGGTGCGTTCGCCACGGCCTGTACGCGCGGTACTGACAAGCGCCACTCGCCCGGCGACCGCGCCGTGAAGATCAGACGCAGCGCGTCGGTCCCGGCAGGTAGGTCGACGCTGATGTCGACGGTCTGCTCTGATGGCCAGGCGGCGATGCGTACGCTGGACGCCCAGCCGATTCGCTCTCCGTTCTCGAGAAACGCCACGGCGAAGCGCGCGACCGTCGCAGACGGCAGCGATACGCCGCCTCCCTCCGTTCTTGCAGCCGTCAGTCGAATCCGCCAGCCGTTCTGCATCACCTCCGGCAGGGTCACATCCTGAAGCGCGCGCGCGCCGCGTTCGGTCAATCCACTCAGCCGAACGGACCCGTTGCCCTCCTCGATCAACGACGACTGACCGACCGCCTGCCAGTCAACGTTCGGAGCCAGGGGATCGGCGAGCGGCACCGTCCGCAGCCCGGGTTGACCGATCGCGACGGTCGCGATCGCGAGTAGCCCGGCCAGTAGCACGCGAGCATCGCGCCACGCAGGGAATAATCGGGTCGTCTGCATCACGCCGCCGCCAAGCCGGTGATTTCGAGCAGACGCGCGTTCACCTTCGTCACGTCGTACACGTTCTCGGCACGCTGTCGTCCAGCCCGCCCCATGACTGCCCAGGTTGCGGATTCGGCGAGCAGGCGACGCACCCCGTCCGCCAGGGCATCCGCGTCACGCGGCACGACCAGACGCCCCGTCACCCCGTGCACGACGGCATCGCGACATCCGACGTTGTCGGTACTGAGAACAGGGCGCCCCGTGGCCATCGCCTCCAGGATAGTGCGCGGCACGCCCTCCCCGTAGTAGCTCGGCAAGACCAGCACGTGACTCCCGACGAGCGCGTCGCGCACGTTCGGGCGCGTCCCGAGGTACTCGATCACGCCCGCCTCATGCCAAGCGTTCACTTCCGCGAGGGGAACGCCGCGGGTGCCCGTCTCGGCCGCCCCGATCAGCAGGAAACGGGCGTCCGGCCGATCCCGACGGACGAGGCGGGCCGCCTCGGCGTACTCCCGTATCCCTTTCGCGATCAGCAGCCGCGCGACCATCAGGAAGGTCGGCGGCCCCTCCGGCAACGGCGCTTCTTGCCAGAAGTCGAGATCCACGCCGGAGCCCGCGACGAGCGCCGTACGGCTTTCCGCGATCAGGCCTTCGGCCACGAAGAACGCCCGATCCTCCTCGTTCTGAAAGATCACCGATCGGGTGCGCGCCAGCGCACGACGGTAGAGCGCGCGCAGCAGGGTCGCGCGCAAGCCGAATGGGCCGGCCGAGTCGAACTGCTCGCCGCGACCGGTGATCATCGCGTGGAAGATCGGCACACCCGCCCGGCGCGCCGCCAGGGCGCCCCAGATGACGGGCTTGGCCGTGTAGGCGATGACCGCATCGGGCGCGGCTTGCCGCAGTCGCGCCGTCAGACCCCGAAACGTCGAAAGGTCCGAACCCAGTCCCGTTCCGGCACGATCGAGCGGGTAGGTCACGAACCGCGCACCGAGCCGCGCAAGCTCCGCTTCGACCCACGGTTCGGCCCGCCCGGCAAAGGCCGTCACCTCGTGCCCTGCGGCAACGAGCGCCGCGATGAGCGGCCCGCGGAACAGCACGAGAGACTCCGGTATGCCGCCGATCAGGACGACTTTCACGGAACGGTCGGAAGGCGCGTCTCCCCTCCCGTCATGCGTCGGCGCCACCGGTCACGAGCGCGGCCCCCGCGACGCGCTCCGCCACGCGCGTCAAGGCGGCGCATGTCGCCTCCACGTGAGATTCGGCCAGGCTCGGGTGCACGAGAAACATGACGCTGGTCTCGCCGAGCTCGCGTGCCACCGGCAAGCGCCGCTCGGGACGAAAGCCCGTGCCGTCGAACGCCTTCTCGAGATAGACCTCCGAGCACGACCCTTGGTAGGCCGGCACGCCTTCGGCCACGAGCGCCTCGACGACCGCATCACGGGACCACCCGTCAGGCAGTCGTTCGGGTACGACGAAGGCGTAGGCCTTGTAGGCGGCGTGCTCGATATCCGCCGGCACCGGTGGCACGCGCAGCCAGTCGATTTCGCGGCACGTTTCCCAGATCGCCTCCGCGTTGGCGATCCGGCGCGCCCGCCACGCCGGCATTCGCGCCGTCTGGATGCGCCCGATGACGCCCTGCATCTCGTTCATCCGCCAGTTCGTCCCGAAGGAGTCGTGCAGCCAGCGAAAGCCCGGAGCGTGCTCGCGCTCGTAGACCGCTTCCCAGGACTTTCCGTGATCCTTGTACTCCCACATGCGACGCCACAGGCGCTCGTCGTTGGTGGTAACCATGCCGCCTTCCCCGCCCGTCGTCATGATCTTGTCCTGACAGAAGGACCACGCGCCGACATTCCCGATCGAACCGACGGAACGACCCTTGTAGCGTGCGCCGTGGGCCTGCGCGCAGTCCTCGATGACCTTGAGGCCGCGCGACGCGGCCAAGGCCATGATCGGATCCATGTCGGCCGGCATGCCGGCCAAGTGGACGACGACGATGGCCTTCGTCCGCGCGGTCAGGACCGGTTCGATGGTCGCGGCCGAAAGGTTCTGCGACTCCCTGTCGACATCGGCGAAAACCGGCGTGGCACCCGCCGTCACCACCGAGGAGATCGACGCGATGAACGTCCGAGGCGTGACGATGACCTCGTCGCCCGCGCCGATGTCGAGTGCCTTCAGGGCGAGGTCGAGCGCGAGCGTTCCGTTGGCCAGGGCCACGGCATGGTGGCAGTCCGTGTACACCGCGAACTCAGCCTCGAACGCTCGGGTCTCGGGCCCGGTCCAGTAGTTGACGCGGTTGGAGAGCACGACGTCGCGTACGGCGTCCGCCTCTTCGTCGGTGAACGAGGGCCATGGGGGAAAGGGCGTGTTGAGCAAAACAGTCTCCTGAGGCCATCCTCGATGACGAGCTCGCTGTCAGCGAAGGTGAGCATGTCGTTACAAAGCATGACGAACTTCGCCCGAATAACGGTGAGCGTCGAAGTACTTGAAATGGCCCTCGGTTCGTCCCGGAACGCTACATATTCTAAGTCTGGCCGAGTAGTGCTCTCGGACAAGGTGTAACGCCACGTCTTCGCGATCGGCTCGAGGCCGTCACTGAGGTCAGCGAGGCGAGCTACACGCATCAGACAGATTATCGTCGCACACTCTGTAGATCGTCTCCAGTCCTCCATACCGAAGGCATCGACGCTTGGTCGATCCTCGAATTGCACATCCGCTGCACCGTGCGCTTACGGCTGGCATGCACAACTTCCTGTGCTCGCGCTGATTAAATCGGTTCCACGACCTATCGCAACCGTGGAACATGCGCATGAGTTCAGTCCAGTCCCCTCGCCCCGGGAGTGCGCTCGCAGAGACCCGTCGGGAGTTCGCTCGCTGGCGAGCGGACCGCGGCAGGCGCCGAAAGACACCTGATGTACTTCGTCGTCGTGCGGTCGCGTTGCTCGAACACCATCGTGCGTTTCACGTCTGTCGTGCGCTCGGCATCAACGCGACAGCCTTAACGCGCTGGGTCGCCGAGTCGCGCGTCGGTGACAGCGCCGCTGGCGCTGTCGCGGAGGTCGGTTCGTTCGTGGCCCTCGAGGCGGAGCCCTCGTCGAGCGGCCGCGTCGCTGCAGTCACGAGGCCAGGCTGTGGCCCACGGTGCTCGAGACGCCCGCGCTCGGGGAGCTCTCCTTCGTGCTCGAGCGGCGCCGCGGCCAGAAGCGGGCGCGGTGCGCCAACGCCTGCACGTCTCGCGAGTGGCCGTCCCCGACGGGCGCTCGCGTACGAAGACGGTGCAGGTGACGTGCCTGGTGGCCCGGGAGATCGACGCGCCGCCGGGCGTCAAGCCCGTCGAGTGGCGACTGCTGAGCAACCGCTCCATCGAGAGCGTCGATGAGGCGGCGCAGTTGATCGATTGGTATCGGGCGCATTGGGAAGTGGAGGTGTACTTCGACGTGTTGAAGAACGGCTGCAAGGTCGAGTCGCTGCAGCTGAAGACGATGCCGCGACTGGAGCTGGCCCTGGCGCTGTACATGATCGTGGCCTGGCGGATCAGCCGCCTGATGCGACTCGGTCGGGCGTGCCCCGAGCTTCCGGCGGAGCTGCTGTTCGAGACCGAGGAGTGGCAGGCGGCGTATCTGCTGCAGGACAAGGGGGTCCCGAAAACGCCGCCGCCACTGCAGGAGGTGGTGCTCCTGGTGGCGTCACTGAGCGGTTTTCTCGGACGCAAGGGCGACGGCGAGCCGGGAGCGAAGACGATCTGGGAGGGCATGGAGCAGATCGCCGTTTGCGTGCGCGGCATGAAGTTCGCCGCCGCCCGACGCGACTCGGGCTGACTTGTATGTAAGGAGGCGGGTGTACCCTGCGCCGTAGCTGTCCCAAGCAGATCAACGCGTTCCGGTTGTACCACGACCTGGCGAGTCGCAAGCGTAGATCCCTCACGTCCCTCGCGAGTGCAAAAAATAGATAAGGGTAGCGAAGGATCCAAGTTCGACAAGAAGATAAGTAACTGCGATGGCGAATGTTAAGGTGTCGTCAAATACGAAGCTACAGCATGCAAGAATTGCGGCAAGAGCGACCGCATGAATTACAGACAATTGACGAAACAACCTATCGCCTCCAGACGCCGACAGGAATAAATACGAAGACGCAGTGCGAAGCCCTTGGGCCATTCCTGCAAGCAATACGATTTGCGCAATACGTATAGAACTATGCTTTAAGTCAGAACCGAGCAGCGAATGCATTATAACGTCAGTAAACGCTATTGAAACCCCAAAAATCACGATTGACAGGATGAGAAATGTGGCCGTTAGAACTTTTACGTATGGAGGAGGGCTACCGTTTTTCTCATATGCCACCGCAAACTTAGGATAGAAAAACTGATTTAGTGGATGCAAAGACATAACCAAACCATTTTTTACTTTAGCTGCAGTGGCGAAAATCGCTAGCGCCTCTGGCTCGCCTGCAAAACCTAACACAATCATACCAAAGTTCGCTTGAATTGAGGTAGAGAATGTACCGAAGAAGCTGTCTCGCGACTCACGCAGAGCGGTCAAACCTAACGTTAGGTCAAAGTAAACATCTGCAAACCGTTGAGACCAATAAAGCTGACCGACAGCGATGATACCCGACGTCATGTACACTGAAGCCATGATGGCAGCTGCAGTGTAAAAATCGTCGGGAGAATCCACGCAGTAAACAATCGCGGCAAGCGCCAGGCATTTAGACGTTATATGCGGCATGGCTATCCTGACGGTTTGTCCGACACCTTGAAAAAGCCATATTGGAAATAGAGCCGCGCCAACCAGCATCGGAAGGAATACTAACGTCATTTTTAAGCTTAAAATATTAGCGATAGCCAGCCCCAAAAGCACTGTAATACTTAAGCTTAAAAGCATGAGCTTAGCAGAATAGTATTTAGAAATCGCCCTGTTGAGAGGCTCTCTTCTTTCATAAATCGAAGCAATCTCTCGGGTCGCTGTCAGGTTAAAAGAATAGTCGACAAATCCTATCGTGAGAAAGAATATGGATTGGTAAAAAGCGATCTTTCCGTACAGGTCAACCCCGAGTGATTTGGAAAGAATAGGAATAGCCAATATAGGAAATGCGATGTTTACGCCTTGGAGCACGTATAACGGTAGAATACTACTTACGCCTTTTAAATTCATCAAGGTCGCCTTTCTAACACGCGGTGAAATATAATTATTTCTAACATGGAATATTTGCCATAGAGTCTAGGAAGAAGAAAGTTTGAGCGCTTGGGCGAAAAGGGCTTCTTCGCGGATCGTGTAGGTGATGGCGTGACGGACGGTATGCTCTTGGCTCCTTGATGAGAACCTGCGGAGCGGCCCGACGTGTCGTTGGAAGATCAGCTGTTCACCGCCGCCCTCGGTCTGCACACGCCGTGGACCGTTCAGTCCGTGGACTTCCAGCCCGACGCCGGGCGCATCGATTTACATGTCGGCTTCGCACGCGGTAGCCGCTTCGAGTGCGCCGGCTGCGGCGCCGCCGATCAGGCGGTGCACGACACTCGGGCGCGTCAGTGGCGCCACCTCAACTTCTTTCAGTACCAGGCATTCGTTAACCGCGAAATCCCGCGTACGCGTTGCGCTGCGTGTGGGAAGACTCTGCAGGTGTCCATGCCGTGGGCGCGAGAGGGGTCCGGCTTCACGCTGATGTTCGAGGCCTTCGCCATCACTCTCGCCCGGCGGATGCCCGTTCTCGCGATCGCGCGCATCTTCGGCGTCGGCGATGATCCGCTGTGGCGCGTGCTGCGCCATCACGTCGATAAGGCACGCGCGGCGAAGTACCTCGACGACGTCCGCCGCGTCGGGATCGACGAGACGGCGAGCCGCCGCGGGCAGAACTACATGACGGTGGTGCACGACCTGGACGCCGGGCGCGTGATCTTCGCCTGCGAGGGACGGGACAAGCGCACCGTACAACGCTTCGCCGCCGACCTTCACGCTCAGGGCGGCTCGGCGAAGGACATCACCGACACCTGCACGGATCTGTCGAAGGCGTTCATCGCCGGTGTCTCCGAGCATCTGCCGAGCACGACGCTGTCGTCCGATCCGTTCCACGTCGTGGCGCTGGCGAACACCGCGCTCGACGAGGTCCGGCGCGAGGAGGTCAAGTACGAGCCGGAGCTCCGCGGTTCGCGCTGGGCGCTTCTCAAGGACACCGCACGGCTGACGAAGAAGCAGCTGACGACGTTCCATCACCTGATGCGCTCAGGCACCGGCACGGCTCGAGCGTGGCGACTGAAGCAAGGTCTTCGCGACGTCTTCGCCCTGGCCGAGAACACCGTGCAGGCGGAGGCGCTGCTGGCGCTCTAGTACTCGTGGGCACGTCGCGCGCGACTTGAGCCGTTCAAGCGACCGGCGACGACGATCCGCGCTCACCTGCCGGGGATCCTCACGCACTTCGCCTCGCGGCTCTCCAACGGTCCGGTGGAGAACGTGAACGGGCTGATCCAGGCGGCCAAGGCGCGAGCACGCGGGTACCGCAACATCGAGAACCTGGTCACCATGACGTTCCTGACTGGCGGACGAATGAAGGGTCTGCTCGAGAACCCGATGATCACGCGGCTCGCGACGCCGATCTGCTCGTGCCGTCATACCCACACGATCCGCGAGAGAGCCGCGAAAAGTCGATGATCTCCTTCTACGAGATAAGGCTGACCTAGCCCAAGTCATCTACTTTCTCCGGATTTCGATCAAGTACCATGCCCTCTGCAGAAATGACTTTTATCACCGTCTCGAATAATATCATTGCATCCAGCGCGAACCCCATATGATCAATATAGAAGATGTCATACCTTATTCGGCGTGTCCATCTTATGTTATTGCGACCTCGCACCTGTGCCAGACCAGTAATTCCCGGTAAAACTTCTAGCCTCCGTCTCTGAATCGAAGTGTAGCGTGGCAGATGGGCCGGCAACGCAGGCCTGGGGCCAATAAATGACATTTCTCCTCGCAATATATTTACTATCTGCGGCAGCTCATCCAAACTAGTCGTTCGTAAAATCCGACCTAACCTAGTGACGCGCTTGCCAGTAGCATTTTTGTACTCTTTTTCGAGAAGCTGATCCGCACCGTTCACCATTGTTCGGAATTTGAATATTGTAAACACTTTTCCTTTGCAACCGAGTCGCTGTTGACGAAAGAATATAGGGGGGCCGTCCATGGTCAGCACAGCCAAACTGATTACTATGAGCAATGGCGCTAGCAAAAAAGTTAAAACGGCAGACGCGAGCGCATCCAACATTCTTTTACATTGTCGATAACTCATCCCAGCAAATCTCAGTTTTCTCGTTCTTCACAGAAGCACGTGGGTAGCCCTCGGAGCCGGAAGGCCGCCGAAGACGCTACATAGCTTAGTTTTCTCGCCTTCGTACTTTCCTATTACGTGCGCCGTTCTGATCGTCAGTTTCGCACGGTAGTTACGGCCACCTCCTTATACACAACTGGCCGGACTGATGTGACTTGATGTTCTCCGATCTTGTGCTACGTCCTGTTGCCAAGTACCCGGCAGTGATGGCACGTGGAACGACTCGGCGACGAACTGGCCTCCATCGATCTCGGCGACAAGCGCCTGAACAAGCGTGCCGTGCTGCTCGCCGAGCGCATGGCCGCCGCTCCGACCAAGAGTATTCCGTTCGCCTGCCACGGGTGGGCCGAGACCAAGGCCGCCTATCGCTTTCTCCACACCGAAGGCATCGACGCCTGGTCGATCCTCGATCCGCACATCCTCTGCACCGAGCGGCGCATGCGCACCTGTCCCGTCGTGCTCTGCCTGCAGGACACCACATCCCTCGACGACAACGGGCAGCAGATCGAGGGGCTGGGCCCGATCCAGTACGAGCCCGAGCGCGAGATGTTTCTCCACCCCACCTACACCGTTACCCCCGAGCGCGAACCGCTGGGGCTGCTCGACAGCTGGACCTGGTCGCGGGGGAAGAAGGGCTCCGACGGCAAGCGCCCGCCCGACATCCTCGAGAGCGCGCGTTGGGTGGAGGGCTACGAGCGCGTCTGCGAGGCCGCCACGTCGATACCCGACACCCGGCTCGTCTACGTCGCCGACCGCGAGGCGGACATGCTGCCGCTGATCAAGAGGGCGCGCGAACTCGGTCATCCGGCGGACTTCCTGGTCCGCTCGCGCCACGACCGCACGCTGCCGGACAAGGCCAGGCTGTGGGCCACGGTGCTCGAGACGCCCGCGCTCGGGGAGCTCTCCTTGGTGCTCGAGCGGCGCCGCGGCCAGAAGCGGCGCGCGGTGCGCCAACGCCTGCACGTCTCGCGAGTGGCCGTCCCCGACGGGCGCTCGCGTACGAAGACGGTGCAGGTGACGTGCCTGGTGGCCCGGGAGATCGACGCGCCGCCGGGCGTCAAGCCC
>Ga0209303_1001423_pt1 | contig 14799 bp, 13 predicted proteins | sample SidtaG_3_FD_187449 | JGI IMG/M metagenome (GOLD analysis project Ga0209303, IMG submission 187449) | Marine algal microbial communities from Sidmouth, United Kingdom - Sidmouth_Asex1 metaG (SPAdes) (version 2) | ecosystem: Host-associated > Algae > Red algae > Unclassified | place: Sidmouth... | reverse complement strand
GTTTCTAATTTGATTGCCGCAGAATATGTTGCACGTTTTAATTTCGTCATTTTTTCACCCAAATTTGTATGCTTATTAGCATAACATTTCTTTCTTAATGGGTGGCCAAAATTACTCTACCACTACAGGGTATATACCTTAGGCTTTGTCTGGAACCTGAAATCTGTCTCTAAATTTTTTTAGCTCTCACACAAACCTTTATCCTGAATTATAGGGGATATAAATGCTTCAATGTTTTGTGCGACACTATTTAGCAACCTCTGTTGTGCCTCATTACTTGCCCAAGCAATATGAGCGGTAACTTTTAAATTCTTAGGTTGATGAGTTAACAATAAGTGATCTGCTGGCGGTGGTTCACATTCCAACACATCTAAAACAGCATACGCAATTATTTGATTTTTTAACGCGTACAATAATGCTTTATTATCAACTATTGCGCCACGCGCGGTATTAATTAGCATTGCAGAAGGTTTCATTAACGCCAGACTTTGGCTATTAATAAGCTGTTCGGTGGCTGGAACTTGTGGACAATGTAATGTAATAATATCTGAATTTTGGCACACATATTCAAAAGAGTGTCTATTATCTCTAATATTTGTGGCATCATTTCGTTCTGCAATTAATGCCTTCATGTCAAACGCTAAAGCTATTTCTTCAACCTTTTTACCTAAGTCACCGTAGCCGATAATTCCTATTGTTTTATTAGCTATCTCAACGATTTGATTTTGGTGTACACAAAAAGTATTACTTTTAGACCATAATCCTTTTTCTACATTATTATGATGGTGAGTGGTTTGATTAAAATACTCAAGAATTTGCGCAAACACGTATTGTGCTACTGATTGTTTAGCATAGCCAGCCACATTAGAAACCGCTATATTAAGGTGCGACGCGGCAGCCAAATCGACATTATTAGTTCCGGTTGCTGTTATACAAATAAGTTTAAGTTGAGGCAATTGTTTTAAAGTAGCTTCAGATAGCACAACTTTATTGGTAATAATAATGTCTGCATTCTCGCAATGTTCAATAATTTTATTTGTTGGCGTAGTGTCATAGCACACCAGCTTGCTTACTTGTTTAATAATACTTTCAATTGAGCTTGTATCTGCCAAGTTAGCACTAGATAAATCAGTTATGCTAAAGGTTTTTTTATCAAGAAAAACAGCGTACATTTAAATAATATTCCTTTTAGGGTCTGTTGATCTTTCGAGGTTATTTTTACAGCAAGGTGTTTGATATTTAGACAAGGCAGAGTATGTGAAGTGTAGCTAGCTACTCGAACATACGATAACGACGTATAAATTTCAAACAGGTACTGCCCTCTGGGTTCATTTAAAACGAATTTACTCATTGCTGTTCGCTTCTTTAATAGAATAACTATTAGACAAAGCTCACATCGCGATTAAATTCGTTTTAAATTGAATAAAATTTAACCCTGAAAGATCAACAGACCCTAGTATTAAGAGTTATTCCTGGTAAATAAAACTACATTTTTAAAATATCGACTTTTTCAAATGTCGATTTTTAAATATCGTAAAGTGAATATAAAAATAACATAATTAATCAACTAATGATGTGTAAAAAATAATGAAAAACTCTTGGTTTTCTTGGTGGTATACCAGCTGTCAATATTGTAAAAAAGCACGAATGATTCTGCTGTGGTTAATACTCATGTTATGTGCGGATGCACTTTGGTTTCATTTATTACTATCTTGAACTCAGTAAAATATGTTAAAAATTATATTTGAGCTGTTTGTGTTGAAATATACTATGTTTGATACTGAGATGAACTATATTATTTGTAACGAGTTTTATTAATCTTTATGGATTCTTATGTTAGCCTTATATTAAACATTCATCTTACTTCAACTATATAAGCTACCTAAGATTATTTATGACTAATAATAAAAAGCACCCTCTATATATCTCTTATTCTGGCCCATCATTACTCGAAACGCCTTTATTAAATAAAGGAAGTGCTTTTAGTGCTAAGGAGCGAGAAAGTTTTAATCTAACTGGGCTTTTACCACCACGCTACGAAACCATTGATGAGCAAGTTGACCGTGCTTACATGCAATACCGAAGTTTTGATGAAGATTTAAACAAGCACATTTATCTGCGAGCTATTCACGACAATAACGAAACCCTTTTTTTTAAATTGGTGCAGGCGCATTTAACGGAAATGATGCCCATTATTTATACGCCAACAGTTGGCGATGCTTGCGAGCAATTTTCAGATATATATAGAAGCTCAAGAGGTTTATTTATTTCGTACGAAGAGCGCCATAGCATGGACGACATTTTACGTAATGCGACTAAAAATAAAGTTAAAGTGATAGTCGTTACCGATGGCGAAAGAATTTTAGGTTTAGGAGATCAAGGTATTGGAGGTATGGGAATACCTATTGGTAAACTATCTTTATATACCGCATGTGGCGGAATTAGCCCCGCTTATACTCTCCCTGTTATGCTTGATGTAGGCACAAATAATGAAAAATTACTCGCCGACCCTATGTATATGGGTTGGCGACATAAACGTATTGGTCAGGAAGAGTACAACGAATTTGTTGGTATGTTTATCACTGCAATTAAACGCCGTTGGCCTCATGTTCTTTTACAATTTGAAGATTTTGCTCAGCCAAATGCCACACCATTATTAACTAAGTATCGAGATAAAATATGTTGTTTTAATGATGATATTCAAGGAACGGCATGTGTCACGGTTGGTTCATTATTAGCAGCATGTCGAGCAAAAGGCGAAAAGCTTTCTAGCCAAAAAGTGGTATTTGTTGGCTCAGGATCTGCAGGTTGCGGTATTGCCGAGCAAATTATTACTCAAATGATCAGTGAAGGGGTTTCACCTGAACAAGCGAGAAACCAAATTTATATGGTTGATCGTTTTGGTTTATTAACTGAGGGTATGCTGGGCTTAAGAGATTTTCAAAGTATGCTTTGTCAACCCATCGTTAACATAACTGGTTGGAATTATAATGAAGATAACCCTACATTATTAGATGTTGTTAATAACGCGCAGCCAGATATTTTAATTGGTGTTTCAGGAGTATCAGGATTATTTACCCAAGAAGTTATTCAAGCAATGAAATTTTATTGCGCTTTACCTATAATATTTCCATTAAGTAATCCAATAAAACAGATTGAAGCTAAACCTGTTGACGTTATTAATTGGTGTAATGGTGAAGTCATTATTGCTACAGGCAGCCCATTTGCACCCGTTAACTTTAATGGAAAATTATTTCCTATTCCGCAGTGTAATAATAGTTATATCTTTCCTGGTTTAGGTTTGGGTGTAGTAGCCGCTAATATTAACCGCGTTACCGATGAAATGTTAATGGTAGCCAGTGAAATGCTTGCTAACGAATCGCCACTTGCTAATACCGGTGAAGGAGAGTTACTACCGCCGTTAACCTCTATTGCCCAGCTCAGTAAAAAAATAGCCTTTGCTGTAGCAAAAGTCGCTTATCAACAAGGTTTAGCCTTGGAAATAGATGATGAAATGTTAGCCGCAAAAATTGAACGTAATTTTTGGCACCCTGAATACCGACAATATAAAAGAATAAGTACCTAAACATTTCACACATCTGATTACGGGTAAATAAGTGTTTATCATTTTTATTTACCCGTAAGTTTCTTTCATCACTAGATATCATTTGCATTTTTTCTGTAAAAGCGTAGAATACGCGAGCTTTTCTGTCACTATGGTGGCGGAAGTGTCTGGAAAAATCCGTTTTAACACTTAAATATAATAGAGGGCGATATGGTTACCATTCGTTTAGCTCGTGGTGGCGCTAAAAAGCGTCCATTTTATCAGGTTGTAGTTGCAGATAGCCGTAACTCTCGCGATGGTCGTTTCATCGAGAAAGTTGGTTTTTTCAACCCAACAGCACAAGGTCAAGCTGAGAAATTACGCTTAGATCTAGACCGTATTGACCATTGGGTTGGTCAAGGTGCTGGTTTATCTGATCGTGTAGCTAAGTTAGTTAAAGATGCTCAAGTAGCAGCTTAATCAAACTTAGTAGGTTTTAGGAGTCAATTGTGGAAGAATTAGATAAAGAAATCATCTTAGGTAAAGTAGGCGCTGTCTACGGTATCAAAGGCTGGTTAAAAATCCATTCTTTTACAGGTGATCAAGAAGCCATATTAGACTATTTTCCTTGGTCTTTAAAATTAGGAAATAAAACGCAATTAGTAGAAATTACTGATTGGCGTCGGCACAGTAATTCACTTATTGTCAAAGTTGCCAATGTTGATGACCGAGATGTTGCGCAAGCATATGTGGGCTCAGAAATTATTGTTAATGAAAAATCGTTACCGGAACTTCCTGATGGGGAGTTTTACTTACGTGATTTAATAGGATTGACTGTTGTAACTAACCAAGGATATAACTTGGGTAGTGTTTCTGATGTAATGGAAACAGGCGCTAATGATGTACTAGTTGTAAAAGCTAACCTAAATGACGGATTTGGTAAAAAAGAAAGGTTAATCCCTTACTTATTTGAGCAAGTTGTAAAGTCAGTTAGTTTAGAAACTAAACAAATTTGTGTTGATTGGGATCCAGGTTTTTAACTCGTGAGTAATTGCAAATTATGGATAGGGGTGATAAGCCTTTTTCCAGAAATGTTTGATGCAATCACTGAGTATGGAGTAACTGGCCGAGCAATACGTAATGGTTTAATTGACTTCCATAAGTGGAATCCTCGTGATTTTACTCATGACAAGCATCGCACCGTAGATGACCGACCTTATGGCGGTGGTCCAGGAATGCTGATGATGGTTCAGCCACTACGTGATGCCATTATTGCTGCACGAACTGCAGCAGAGGATGGTAGTTCTCATAAAGAGAAAGCAAAGGTTATTTATTTATCTCCGCAAGGACGTAAACTAGACCAAGCTGGAGTTCGCGAATTATCACAACATAACCGACTGATATTTATAGCAGGACGTTATGAAGGCATAGACGAGAGACTGATTGAGTCGGATATCGACGAAGAATGGTCTGTTGGAGATTACGTGTTAAGTGGCGGAGAATTACCCGCTATGAATGTAATTGATGCCGTAGCACGTTTTGTTCCTGGTGTGTTAGGGCACAAACAGTCAGCCGAACAGGATTCGTTTTCTGCCGGTTTATTGGATTGTCCACATTACACAAGGCCAGAAGTACTGAATACTTCTTCGTTAGAAGAAAAATTAGTACCTAGTGTGTTACTAAGTGGTGATCATAAACGTATTGAACAGTGGCGTCAGTTTAAGTCTTTAGAAAGAACTTGGCACAGAAGACCCGAATTATTAACTAACCTAGCTCTGACAGCAGAACAAAAAAAATTACTATTATTAATTAAAAGTAATAAAAAATTTGTTGATGATTGTGAACCCTAGGAAGAAGGTATTATGAGTAATATTATTAAGCAGCTCGAAGCCGAGCAAATGAAAAAAGATGTACCAGCATATTCACCAGGTGATACTGTTGTTGTACAAGTAAAAGTTACAGAAGGTGATAAGTCACGTCTTCAAGCATTTGAAGGTGTAGTTATTGCTATAAAAAACCGTGGCATCAACTCTGCATTCACTGTTCGTAAAATATCTAATGGTGTTGGTGTAGAACGTGTATTCCAGACACATAGCCCTATCGTTGATTCTATTGCAATCAAACGTCACGGTGATGTTCGTCAAGCTAAACTTTACTATCTTCGTGACCTTTCTGGTAAGAAAGCACGTATTAAAGAGAAGTTGGGTAAAAAGTAATTTTTTAAATTATAAAAATTTACTTATTAGCTTGAATAAAACCTGTGTAGGCAACTACACAGGTTTTTTGTTTTTAAACTATGCCGTTAACAACATTAGAAAGCTTTTATTAACACGTATACATTTTACTGCGAACTGATAACCGCTATTAATAATTGCACTGCGTACACCTCTTTTGATTATCTAATCGAGGTTTATGGCAAACCGACAATATTGAAAACAGGTAAACCGTTAGCTAAATGTACTTCAATAATGACTAGATAGGACTCAAGATCAAAACGAACTTGGCTATAAACGCATAATAATGAAATAAAAAATCCTTATTTAACCTGAGGTTTGGATAAGGTTCTTGTAAGCCATTGAAATAATTATAAGAATAATTTATTAAGTATCAATGACGTAATTTTAATGATTATCAAGGCTTTTTTACAAACCAATAGCTGGATATTGGAAGGAAAAATAACGTAGATAAGCGTTATAATGGCGTTATTGGCAAGTTTCCTTATCCAGTTCAGGTTATTTATAATGCTTGAATTAAAAATTACCGCTAATAAAATTTAAAACACCATATCAAATCTACATATCTGACTGTCATATTAAAATAGGTGACGCCCCTTAATTTACAAAATTAATATATCAACACATCATTTATCAAAATAATTCAGTATAATTTTTTGTCGTTATGTGTAAATATATTTTTATTAAATTTCAGCGTTAAAAAGATAAAAATAAAGGAACGCACATGAAAGAGTTAAAAACACTTTATCCTGTTTTAGAAAGTGCAAAACAACATACCCATATTGATAACGCCACTTATAATGCCATGTATAAAAAATCTATTGAGCAGCCTGATGTTTTTTGGGCCGAGCAAGCTGAGCAGTTTTTAGATTGGTACAAACCTTGGGATAAAGTATCGAATGTTAATTTAAAAACAGCAGATATTAAGTGGTTTTCAGGCGGAAAATTAAATGTTTCTTATAACTGCATTGACCGACACTTAAGCACTAAAGCTAATGATACGGCAATTATATTTGAAGGCGACGATCCCAGCCAAGATGATCATATTACTTACCAGCAATTACATGATCACGTTTGTCGATTTGCTAATTTATTAAAAGATCGTGGTGTTAAAAAGGGCGATCGGGTTTGCATTTATATGCCTATGATCCCAGAAGTAGGTTATGCCATGTTAGCTTGCGCTCGGATAGGTGCTGTTCACTCAGTCGTTTTTGGTGGATTTTCAACAGAATCAATTAAAGCACGTATTCAAGATGCTGACTGTAAAGTAGTGATCACCGCTGACGAGAGTGTACGAGGTGGCAAAGCAATTGCCCTTAAATCTAATGTTGATGCGGCAATTATTGATTGTCCTCATGTAAATTCGGTCATTGTTATTAAACGAACTGGAGGAACTATTCATTGGAATAAAGCTATTGATTTAGATTATAACGAAGTAGTTAGTAAATATGCTCCCGTTTGTAAGCCAGAGATAATGGATGCTGAAGATCCACTTTTTATTTTATATACATCAGGTTCAACAGGTACTCCTAAAGGTGTTGTACATACCTGTGGCGGATATTTACTTTACGCCGTTATAACGCATAAATATGTCTTTGACTACCAAGACGGAGAAGTATATTGGTGTACAGCAGATGCCGGATGGATAACGGGTCATTCGTATATTTTTTATGGACCATTAGCAAATGGAGCCACTACTTTAGTCTTTGAAGGAATACCGACTTACCCTGATGCAGGTCGATTTTGGCAGGTATGTGAAAAACATAAAGTAAATATTTTCTATACAGCCCCAACGGTGATTAGAGCCTTAATGAGCATCGGTGATGGGTTGGTAGAGAAATCAGATCTATCCTCATTACGTTTATTAGGCACTGTAGGAGAACCAATTAATCCTGAAGCGTGGCATTGGTATTATGAAGTGGTTGGCAAGTCTGCTTGCCCAATTGTTGATACATGGTGGCAAACAGAAACAGGAGGTATTTTAATTACCTCTTTACCTGGAGCTGTTGATATGAAACCTGGAGCTGCAGGTAAACCATTTTTTGGCGTACAACCCGCTTTATTCGATAAAGATGGTAATAAATTAAAAGATGAAAGTTCGGGTTTACTCGTAATGACAGGAAGCTGGCCAGGGCAGTTACGGACTGTTTATGGCGACCATAAACGTTTTTATGATACTTACTTAGGGCAATACCCCGGAAACTACTTTACTGGTGACGGTGCAAAACGTGATGCAGACGGATACTATTGGATAACGGGCAGGGTGGATGATGTACTTAATGTCTCAGGACATCGTTTAGGTACTGCTGAAATTGAAAGTGCTTTAGTACTTCACCCTGCGGTAGCAGAAGCAGCTGTAGTTGGATATCCGCATGAGATTAAAGGACAAGGTATTTATGCTTATGTCTCTTTAATGAAAAATGCGGCTGAGTCAGAAGAATTAATGAAAACGCTGACCGAGTTTGTAGCCAAAGAGCTAGGGCGTTTTGCTAAGCCTGATTACATTCAATTTGCGCCAAGTTTACCGAAAACCCGTTCAGGTAAAATTATGAGAAGAATTTTACGAAAAATAGCAGAAAATGATCTTAATACCTTGGGTGATACATCAACATTAGCAGATCCTACGGTGGTTGAAGATTTGATTTGCAAACGAATCATTCATCTTAAAGCTGATATAAAATAACTTAATATAATGTAGTTTAATGGACGTTTTACAAAGTATTTTGTTTGTGATCGTCCATTTAATAAAATACATCTATCATTTTACTACAAAAGCATACCTTAAAGATTAACAGCCCCAATAATACATTTCATATCAAGCGCTTTTCACGTCATACAAATAAATTGAATAAGATATTTATTTAAGATACGTATCTAAAAAACGTTATTTTTATTAAAAACCTTAACAATAGTTGCATATACTGATTATCTCATTAATAATTACATGTAAATAATTTAATACAAAAAGTGTAAATTTAAGTTTACACTCGAGCGATTTTGAAGAAGTTTATATGTTTTTTTAACAGTTATAGACTTTTTACGACTACATTTAAGTAATACAACTAATTAATTCTATTTAAGTCCTCTATTAAGGTTAACGTTATGACATTAGCAACAATTTCAGAAAATAAAAAAAGTCGTTTAAACGACATACATGTAAATGCTGAAGAAGTGTTAATTACACCTCAAGATTTACGAGATGAGCTTCCTCTGCCAGAGTCGGGGAGAGTTTTTGTTCAACAAGCTCGAAAAACAATTGCTAATATTATTCATAAAAAAGACAGTCGATTATTAATTATTAGTGGACCGTGTTCAGTACACGACATAGATGCAGCTAAAGAATACGCGCGCGAACTTAAAAAGTTACACGAACAGTATAAAGACACTTTATACATAGTGATGAGAGTTTATTTTGAAAAGCCAAGAACAACGATTGGTTGGAAAGGGCTAATTAATGACCCACACATGGATGGTTCATTTGATGTTAAAACAGGTTTAAGAAAAGCCCGAGAATTATTAATTTATTTAACTGAATTAGGCTTACCTTTAGCTACAGAAGCATTAGATCCGATTAGCCCACAATATTTAGCTGAGCTATTTAGCTGGTCTGCTATAGGTGCTAGAACAACCGAATCTCAAACTCACAGAGAAATGGCTTCAGGTTTATCAATGCCTATTGGTTTTAAAAATGGTACTAATGGTAGCTTGAATGTTGCTATAAATGCGATGCAATCAGCTGCTTCATCGCATCGTTTTATGGGAATAAATAAACAAGGTCAAGTCGCACTAATTAAAACATCAGGAAATCCTGATGGTCACGTAATTTTACGTGGTGGTAAAAAACCTAATTATGGGGCTGAAGATGTTGCTATTTGTGAGGCCGATTTGGCTAAACAGGGTTTAGAACCAGGGATAATTATAGATTGTTCACATGGTAACTCTAGTAAAGACTACTCACGTCAACCTATTGTAGCAAACGATGTTTTTGATCAAATTGTTGCAGGTAACTCATCCATCATTGGAATTATGCTTGAAAGCCACTTAAATTCAGGTAACCAAAGCGATAGTATTCCTATTGCGGAACGTGCTTATGGGGTTTCAATTACCGATGCCTGCATTGATTTAAGCACCACGAAAGAATTACTCTCAAAAGCAAATACTAAACTAAACACTATTTTAAAAAGCCGTATTGCTAGTTAACCATTTATATTTGTAAAAAATTATCTAACCCACTTAGCTTTAAAAAAGTTAAGTGGGTTTAATTTGTAAAACTAATAAGCTGCTGAGACGTTAATGGAACAAAAAATATTTGATGAAAAGCTTAATATTCTCAGAGATGAGATTGATGATATCGATTCACAATTAGTCGACTTATTAAAAAAACGTCGATCCGTTACCACTAAAGTCGGTGAGTTAAAAAGCGAAATAGGTATGCCTATTTACGCCCCCGAGCGTGAAGAAGCTTTACTCACTAAACGTAGACAACAAGCAGAAAACGCTGGGTTAAATCCTGATGTAATTGAAGACGTATTACGCCGTTTAATGAGGGATTCATACCTTAGTCAAAATGCCAGCGGTTACTTATGTGTGAACCCAGCATGCAAAAAAATTGTTGTTATAGGGGGTAAAGGGCAGTTAGGTAAGATATTTGTTGATCTTTTTACTCGTTCACATTATCAAGTAAACATTATTGAGCAGGAAGATTGGGTTAGTAGCGATAAAATTTTAGCTAATGCGAGTGTAGTGATTGTCGCTGTTCCCATTCGTTTAACAAACCATATTATTCAACAATTAGGTGGTTTGCCTGATAGCTGCATACTCGCAGACGTGACTAGTATTAAAGAATCGCCGTTATATGAAATGCTAAAAGTACACAAAGGTCCAGTGGTTGGTTTACATCCTATGTTTGGTCCTGATATTTCTAGTTTGATCAAGCAAACCGTTATTGTTTGTGAAGGGCGCTCTCCAAAACAATATGAGTGGCTTTTAGAACAAATAAAAATTTGGGGAGCGAAAATATATGCGGTAGATGCAGCTGCTCATGATCAAGCAATGTCGATGGTGCAAGTAATGAGACATTTCTCTACCATTGCTTATGGTTATCATTTAATGACTGAAGGGGCAGATTTAGCCCAATTGGTTGAAATGAGTTCACCTATTTACCGATTAGAGCTGGTTATGGTGGGTCGTTTATTTGCTCAAAATCCAGTTTTATATAGTGATATTATTTTTTCTAATGCTGATAACATCGACATGATGAAGAGATTTGCTTACCGTTTTTTAGAGTTACTTGAAGATGTTGAAACGGGCGATAAAGACGCTTTTATTAACATGTTTAATCAAGTTTCTGGTTGGTTTGGAGATTACGCGGGAGAGTTTTTAAAAGAAAGTAAATCTATGTTGTTAAAAGCTAACGAACTAAAAAAATAGGCTGGGCTTTTTATCTTCTTAGAAAACACTGTGGTGTTTCGTATTAATGAGAAGGTATTTAAAACTAGAACAGGGTTTATCATTTAAAACTTTATAAACCCAAGTTTAGTTTATACAGTCAAAACTTATAAGAATAGCCGATAGCAATAGAAGTGCTGATCCAAGGAGAATCATCATACTCTGCAGCACAAACCTCATTTTGGCAAAATAGAGTGTCTCCATCTTTCATCAAACTGGCATAACCCCTTAATTCAGTCACTATTGAAGATTCATTTGATATTTTATACTGAGTCCCAATGGCGGCGGTAAAAGACGGAGAAATTTCACTTCCTCCATCACTACTAAAACGTGCAGCCCCTAAACCTACAGATACAGTGGTTAGGTAGTTTCTTTGTTCAAATAGAGCAATACCATTAAAGTGGGCATATATGATGTCTACTGAACGGGTGGGATTTTCATCACCGGTTTGAAACTCGTGACTGGCATAGTTTATTAATATTTGACCTTGCCCATTAGGAGATTCTTGCCAAGCAATACCAATACCAAAGTGGGTTGCACTATCAACTGAAATTGAAGTGCTTGAATCTGGTATGGTTAAATCAGAGCCATTCATTTTTCCAATAAATGGTGTTATTTCAACTTCAGTAGCAAACGCAGGAGGAGTTATTAATATTAATACTCCGACCAATTTTGATAAAATACTACCTAACTTTGACATAAAATATCCTTTATTATTTTTATCGTAAGACTTAATTACTAAATGAGTAAAATTTATGTGTTACTTATTTAAAAAACTACCTAATTTATCTAGTGCTTTTTCTTTAATTTTGTTTTTAATTTTATCCTTTAATTTTTGCTTTTGTTCATTCTTAGCTTCTTTCCATATAGCTGATATAGCTTGTTTAGCAATTTCAGCACCTAATAAACTGGCCGGTAAACCTTTTGCACCACCAATATTAGTTAAATTAATATCGGGTAAAGTTAGTTTATGTTCTTTATTTCCTAAAGCAGATAAATCTAAAGATAAGTTAGTATTTTGGAGTATAAGCTTACTTACTAGAATATTAGGCTCGTTTTGTTTTTCATCTTCAGGTTGTTGACTGTCTGTTTGGCTTTTAGGTAGGTTTTTTTCTATTTCATCTAATATATCTTTTAGGTTAGCACTTCCATCTTGAGCTAACTCTACAAAAGCTTCAGGGTTATTAATTCTGATTTCGTCAATCACAATAGGATCTTCAGTTAAGCTTTTTATATTAATGTCTAAAAGTATTGTTTCAAATGAAAATGCCTGAGGGTATTTATATTTTTTAGGATTACTAATGCTAAAACCGTTTATAGCCCCTGAGCCCTTTAATAATTTCATTTCAACATTTTTCACCAAAACTGTCTGGTTAGTAAATTTACTCCCCTGAACTTCAATCTGCTCTTTAATTAAATTATCTAAGGAGCCACTTGCAAGAAACCATAGTGCTCCGCCGCAAAGTAATAATATGATAAAAATGAAAGAAACTAATTTATTCACGAATAATCCTTAAATATAGAAAGTTAAAAATAACCAATGAGTACAAATTTTAAAGCGTACTTATCTTAAGTTTTGTACTTATTTTAAAATTATAGATGATTAACAATATAAAAAATACCCATATCATGAGTATAGCCATAATAGGACTTGACTAAAAATACTGTAAGACCTGAATTAAATAGCTCATGCACACTCATCAATACAAGGTATAATAGTCATCATTTTTATAATTTACTGTTGCTTATGTCTGAATTTGAATTACACATTGGTTTAGTCAACCCAAAAAGTCCTACTAATGTAGGAGCTGTTATGCGGGCAGCTGGCTGTTACAAGGCAGATAGTGTTTGTTATACCGGCAAGCGTTACAGCCACGCATCAAAATTTAATACGGATACAAAAAATATCCAAGCAAAAATGCCGTTGATTGCTGTTGAAAATATTACCGAACTCGTTTGTGATAAAGTAAAAATTATTTGTGTAGATTTAATTGAAGGAGCGATCCCACTTCCTCATTTTGAACATCCGGAGCAAGCCATCTATATCTTTGGCCCTGAAGATGGAACCTTACCACAAAGTATTATAAACAAGGCTGATGAGGTCATTTATGTTCCCACTATTGGGTGCATGAATTTAGCCGCAACTGTAAATGTTGTGCTTTATGATAGGACTACAAAGTTGAATTATTTTGAACTAAGTGATGCATTAATTATAAAAAGTAGAGATATAAATAACCGTACTAAGAAACTAGCTTAAATAAATGCGATCTTAATTTATACATTAATTACTAGGGCTATTGAACTTTTTGATATGTTTTTCCGCAATAAGCTTGATTTTTTTGTAAAAGGTATCGTTATTGATGTGTGGTTATTCCCCATAAATTTATGTTAACGCTATAGAAATATCAAAATAATGGTTGTTCAAGGATGTAGGTGCTGAGGCTTGTTTGAAACAAAAAATCTGTAATTAAAACGCCTTTAAATCGAAAAAATCATACCCGAAAGATCAACAGAATCCAAAATAAAAATGTTTTAGTCAACTCGTCTTACTTCCACTTTATCTACTCCATAGAGTGTAAAACTACTTGACTAACCATTTTAATCAGCTAAAATGTTTACAGCTTGAAAGTAAAACCTATATTTATGTACGCCGTTTCGATGTTATATTTTAGTAGCTCGTCCTGTTTAATAAGTAATAGTAAAACTTCCTGCAACACCGCCCTAATTTTGGGGCAAAAAAATTACTCTTAAAGAATAGGATATATTATGTCTACTACTACTGGTACAGTAAAATGGTTTAACGAATCTAAAGGTTTTGGTTTTATCGAGCAAGAATCAGGTCCAGACGTTTTCGCACATTTCAGTGCTATCTCTGGCGACGGTTTCAAAACTTTAGCTGAAGGTCAAAAAGTTCAGTTTACTGTTACTCAAGGACAAAAAGGTCCTCAAGCAGAAAACATCCAAGCACTTTAATTTAATTACCGATTAAATTCGGTTATTAATAAAGCGTATAAAGGCAAGATTATTCTTGCCTTTTTTGTGTCTCATCGTTTACTTTGTGCTTTCAACAATTCAACAATTCAACAATTCAACAATTCAACAATTCAACAATTCAACAATTCAACAATTCAACAATTCAACAATTCAACAATTCAACAATTCACTGGTTGATATTGCTTTTTTTTAGTGATTTACACTAATATAATAAATCCTGTTTAATACCCTTCTATTAAGTTATTGTTTTTTAATGATTAAAATATTGGTATTAGATTTGTATTTGTTTAGATGCTGTTAATCTTTTAGCTACGTTTTTGTAGCAATAAATTTGGTTTGTGTGTTTGATTTTGGTAAAGGATATCATCATTGAAGTGTGGTTATTCCAAATAAAGTGTAGATAACGCTGTAGAAATACCAAATTTATGCTTGCTCAAAAACTCATTTTAAAGTGATTTACTTTTCTTTAATTGTTTTATTGTAAGCGTCCGGGCAAAAACACATTCTTCTAACTAATTTTCCATCGTAAAGTTGCTCCAAGTTAATTGATAGGAGCAACATATGACCCGTAAAACATCT
>Ga0209303_1001412_pt1 | contig 14878 bp, 9 predicted proteins | sample SidtaG_3_FD_187449 | JGI IMG/M metagenome (GOLD analysis project Ga0209303, IMG submission 187449) | Marine algal microbial communities from Sidmouth, United Kingdom - Sidmouth_Asex1 metaG (SPAdes) (version 2) | ecosystem: Host-associated > Algae > Red algae > Unclassified | place: Sidmouth... | reverse complement strand
TAGTTTTACTTTTTCTAATAAAACCACATCGTACTTAATGTTGTCTGTTACCCAATCAAAAACAGCTTTTACGGTATCTTGCTTAAAGTCAATACGGTTAACTATTTTCTCAATTTCACGGTTTTGAGCAGTTACTATTAGTGGTAATAGTAATAATAAGGTCAAAATGTTTTTCATCTTAAAAAATTTATTCATAAAGTTAATAATATTGAACTGATTAATAACAAAACGTTGCTTTAAATTGTAACACTTTAGGTAAAGTAATTATAAATAAACCTAAAGAACTATTTTTTGGCACTTGGGTATGAAATTTAATTTTCATACTTTAGTATTAACAAAATAGTTTGAAGATCACTTTACTTTGAATTGTTTTTAATCATTAAGTAAATTTGAAATTCGAATTTTTTTTATAGTTTAACATTTTAGGACTTATTATTTTAATAACAGAAAATTGATATATTTTATTAGATTTGCTTTTGCTTTAAAGTTTAAAAAGTGTTAATTTGTAAAAAACAACTCATTCAAAACCAGTGTTTATGAATATGATAAAGCTTAACTTCTCAGTTCTACTTTTATTAGTACTAAATTTGGCCGTTTTTGCTCAAAATGGCACTATTACAGGCGTTGTAACCGATGCCCAAAATAGTGATCCTCTTCCTTTTGTTAATATTTCAACCAAAGTAGGAGAAGATTTAATAGGGGCGCAAACCGATTTTGATGGCAACTATAAAATAGAACTACCCGAAGGCACACACGCCATTAATTTTAGTTTTATGGGCTACGAAGCCAGAGATATTAACCAATACATTGGTGCCGGCAAGTCTATTACTCTTAATGTAGAATTGGGTACCTCTTCTACTTTGTTAGAAACCGTAGTAATATCTGAAGGTAAATATGAAAAACCATTAAGTAAAGTAACCGTTTCAATGGAAGTATTGAAGCCAGCCACTATTGGTAATGCTAACGATACCGAAATATCACAATCAATAGAACGGGTACCTGGCGTAGATGTAGTTGATGGCCAGGCCAACATTAGAGGCGGAAGTGGCTATAGCTATGGGGCCGGCAGTCGGGTTATGTTATTAATGGATGGTTTACCCGTGTTAACTGCCGATTCTGGTTTTCCTAATTGGGATTTCTTACCAGTAGAAAACGTAAGCCAAATAGAAATTATAAAAGGAGCAGCCTCTGCTTTATATGGCTCTGCAGCTATGAACGGAATTATAAATTTACGTACCGGCTACCCTACAGATAAGCCAGAAACCAAGGTATCTTTATTTACAGGTATGTGGCAAAACCCCAGAAACAATAGTGTAAATGTTTTAGATAATACCGGAGCGATTATCGATACCGTTAAAAAAGGCTGGTGGAAAGGACGGTTTCCTATTGAATCTGGTATTTCATTGTCTCACAAACAAAAATTTGAGCACTTAGATTTGGTTTTGGGCTCTTATTTGTATACCAGCGATGGATTTCGACAAAGCCAACATTCTAAACGTGGACGAGTAAGCGCCAATTTAAGATTTAGGCCAAATGTTGATGGCCTAACCTTTGGTTTAAATGTCAATTTTATGAGAAACGCCTCTGTTAGTTTTTTAATTTGGGATTATGATAATGACAACACTAGCGCATCTTACAACCCAGTAGGGATGTATCAACTTTGGCGGTCAACCCCACCAATTAATAATGATGGATTAAAATTAACTGTTGATCCATTTATTGAATATTTTACTAAAAATGGCTGGCGATTTAAGCTATTGAACCGTTTTTTCAAAAACGATAACATTACAGATACTGGCCAAACTACAATTTCCGATTTTTACTACAGCGAATTGCAAGTACAAAAACGCTTTGAAGAAAATAAATTTACAATTACAACAGGTTTGGTAGGATCGTTAGCCAATTCAAGATCTGAGCTTTTTAATGATCCAATTATTACGGAAGTAAAAGGAAGCAACATTATTGGTTCTTCTAACGTAGCTGCTTATTTACAGTTAGATAAAGAGTTTTGGGATAATTTAAACGTATCGTTAGGCGCCCGTTACGAAAGCAATGCTATTGATGATTATGTAATTGATGAAGATGGAAACAATACCTTAGGTAAAACCAGCGATGCAAAACCCGTTTTTAGAGCCGGTGTAAATTATCAAGCATTTGAGGCCACTTATATAAGAGCCTCATTTGGGCAAGCTTATCGTTTTCCAACAATAGCAGAAAAATTTATACAAACCAATTTAGGCCAAGTTAGTAGTTTTGATGTTGGGGTTTTCCCTAACCCAAACCTAACCCCCGAAACAGGCTGGTCGGCCGAAATTGGTGTAAAACAAGGTTTCAAAATATCAGAATGGGAAGGCTTTATAGATGTAACAGGCTTCATTAATGAATATCAAGATATGATGGAATTTTCTTTCGGAACAAGCCCAGATTTAGAAAACGTATTGCCATTGCTATATCCAGAATGGGATTATGCAACGGCACTGCAATTAGAAGGCCCATTAGAAGTTGGTTTCCAATCTATTAATATTGGTAATACCCGCATTATTGGTGGTGATTTTACTTTAGCAGGCCAAGGCAAGCTATTTGGTTTACCAACCCGAACCTTAATGGGTTACACTTACACCAACCCTAAATACCAAAATTTTGATAGCCTACAGTTAAAACTTTCTTCCGCCGACTACAATATTTTAAAATATCGTTTTCAACATACTTTTAAGTTAGATGCAGAATCTACAATAAACAAAGTTGCCATAGGCACTTCAATGCGATTTTACAGTTTTATGCAAGCCGTTGATGAATCGTTTAATTGGATTTTACCCGGTGTTAAAGCTTGGCGAGAAGAACATAATAGAGGTAGTTTTGTTTGGGATGCTCGTTTGAGATACAATTTCACCTCAAAATCGAGTTTAGCTTTTATTTCTAAAAATATATTAAATAGTGAGTATTCACTACGCCCAGCATTAATTAATGCACCAAGAAGCTACACCATAAAATACAGCCATCAGTTTTAAAAAAATTGATTACATTATAAATTATTATTTTTTATTGGGTAGATAAAAACCCTTGGTTATTTGTGTAAACAAATAATTAATGATAGTTTGTAACTATTACTAACAGATGATGCTTTAATTTATCTAAACTCACTCATTACATTAATTGATTTGTGTGCTTAAGGGATGCACTTATTTCCTATCTCCCTTTTAAATATGGCAAAAAATAATAAGAAAATAAAAGCATATACCTCAAATGAGGTAATAGAAAAAGTAATGCGTTACTTAATTGCAAATAAAGATATTTGGCTTTCAAAAAATAAAATAGTAAAACATTTTACTAAGAAAAAAATTTTTCAAGAGCAGATATATTATGCGATCAATAAATTAGAAAAACAAGGCAAAGTAAAGAAAAACGAAAATGGGCAGCTACAATTTAATCGTGAAACTGTAACCAAAGGCCAACCTGTTGTTGGCATAATAGATATGAATAAAGGTGGTAATGCTTATGTTATATCAGAAGCTCATACCAACGATATTTTTATAAAAGCAGCTAACATTAACCGTGCTTTAGATGGCGATACGGTAGAAGTAGAAGTTTTTTTAGCAAGAAAGCGAACCAAAAATCAAGAAGGTAAAGTAGTAAAAATTATTAAACGACATCAAACCGAATTTGTTGGGGTTATTAATATTACCAAATCTTACGCATTTGTAATACCCGATAGTAACAACATTCAGGTAGACTTTTTTATACCGCCAAACAAAACCAAAAATGCAAAAAATAAAGATAAAGTAATAGTAAAATTGCTGGAATGGGATGCTCGCAAAAAAAGCCCAACTGGCGAAGTAACAGAAATATTAGGTAAACCAGGCTTAAATGATGTAGAAATGAAATCTATATTAGTGGCGCATGGATTTAATTTAAGTTTCCCTAAAGCCGTACTGCAAGAAACCGAAAAATTAAGCACTAAAATTTCTGATGCAGAGATAAAAAAACGGCGTGATTATAGAGAGGTAACTACTTTTACTATTGACCCTAAAGATGCCAAAGATTTTGATGATGCCATAAGTGTAAAATATTTAGATAATGGCAATTACGAAGTTGGTGTGCATATTGCCGACGTAAGCCATTATGTTAAACCTGGTTCTGCTTTAGATGAAGAAGCCATTAAAAGAGCAACTTCTGTTTATTTGGTTGATAGAGTGTTGCCAATGTTGCCCGAAAAAATTTCGAATGAGCTTTGTTCTTTAAGGCCAAAAGAAACTAAATTATGTTATGCTGCAATTTTTGAGTTAGATGCAAAAGGTAAGCTGCACAACCAGTGGTTTGGCCGCACTGTTATTTATAGTGATAGAAGATTTACCTACGATGAAGCACAAACCGTTATTGAAACCGGAGAAGGTGATTTTGCAAAAGAAATTTTACTACTGAATGATTTGGCAGAAAAATTGAGAGGCCAACGCTTTAAAGGTGGTTCCATATCATTTGAAACTGAGGAGGTTAAATTTAAATTTGATGAAAAGGGAAAACCTGTCTCAGTATATGTAAAAAAACGAAAGGAAGCTAATATGTTGGTGGAAGATTTTATGTTGTTAGCTAACCGTATGGTAGCTACTTCAATCTTTGAAAAGGAGAAGAAAATAAAAAACACCATCCCTTTTCCTTACCGCATACACGATGTGCCAGATATGGAAAAGCTAATTACCTTTAACCATTATGCAGCTACTTTCGATTTAGCATTAGATTTAACTTCTACCAAAACAGTTGCTCATTCTATGAATAAAATTATGGCAGAAGTAAACGGAACGCCTGCACAACACTTGTTGAGTTATATGGCGGTTCGCTCTATGTCAAAGGCTAAATATACTACTCATAATATAGGTCATTATGGTTTAGCATTTGATTATTATACGCATTTTACTTCACCTATTCGCCGTTATCCAGATGTTTTAGTGCATCGTCGCTTAACAAAAGTGTTACAAAAAAATTACCCCGCAAAGCGTGATCTTTTAGAAAAGATATTGGTACATTGTTCTAACCAAGAAGTAAAGGCCGTAAAAGCAGAACGTGCTGCCACCAAATATAAGCAAGTAGAGTTTATGTTAGATAAAGTGGGTAAAACTTTTGAAGGAATGATTTCGGGAGTAAAACATTATGGTTTGTTTATAGAAATTGTTGAAAACAAATGTGAAGGCTTAGTACCTATTGAAAGATTGCCTTATGATAAGTATGTTTACAAAGAAGCTAAACAAGCTATTGTTGGTATGTTAAACGATACCGTTTTTAAAATTGGCGATTTAGTACAAGTGAAAATAACTAAAGCCGATATGGAAAAGCTAAACATTGATATGGAATTGGTAGCAATTGCCGCACCGGTGGTTGATGGAGCGATTGCATAAATGCTTAGCTGTAAAACTTACTTTTTCCTGTTCACCACCAAAGCCATTTGTGTTTCTTGTTGATTAATGGCAATTCTGTAAAAATCAAAATCTTCAATGTCGCTAAAATCGGCTATTAATGTCCAACCTTTGGCGGCTCTTTTTTTATCAAACAAATAAAGTTTGTTGCCAATACCAGACACAATGTTACCATCTTTTAAATAAACAAATGAAACCGCATCTTCCAAACATTCGCAAACAGGTTTAGCTGCTCTTCTTCTTATTTGAAACTCTTTTATTTGGCATTGTGTGCTATCTTCAAAAAACTGATAAGCAACTGCTTTTTTGCCCGGCACTTTTTGTAATGCAGCACCAATTTTTTCATCTATAACAGTAGCTTTCTTTCCTCTCTTTTTTGCTTTGGCCAATTTGTGTGGTTCACCAACTATAAACAAGGCAACATCTTTTTTGCTCAACCAAACGTGGTAACCAATTTGTGTTTCCCTTCTCAGCATTATTTTCTTTTTATCGCTTTTTACTTCAATTGACATTAGGTGTTGGGTTTTGTCCCAATCTTGTTGAACAACAGAAATGTACTTCCCATTATTATAATAAGTAGGCGAGTATTCACTTGCTTCTTCTGAATTAGTAATTTGAGTGATTTCCTCAGTTATTATATCATACTTATAAATGTCAGATTGCTTATTCGACCTTATGGAAGAAAACAACAAATGATTACCATCGGCACTAAAGTGAGGTTGATTGTCATAACCTTCTCTATCGGTAATATTCTTTAGGTTTTCATAGTTCAAATTGTAGTCTTGAAGGTTAATATCTATCAAATAAATATCTGTACTTATTTGTGCAGTAGCTTTTAAAACTAAGCACAACAGGGCAAGCAAAACAATTGCTCTACAAAAAATCATCATTGTTAATTATTACGTTTATTTTATTGGCCAGTAAGCTAAATCTGGCTGGTGTTTCCCCTACAAACTCTCCATCAGTTTCAATTAATAAGGGCATAAGGGTATTACTAACCTCTAAGTGGTTAGTTTTATAAAAATTAACTTGTTGATATTGCTCTATTTTTCCTTTGTAAAAATTTCTCAAACTTTTAATTACTTGATAGGGGTTCAATTTATCAACAATAGTCAATTCAAATAAATTATCTGCCGGATGTGCATGTGGGGCGGGTTGCATGCCACCACCAAAAAACTTACAAATGGCTACAACACCAAAGTATAACTTACTATCTTCTACTTGGTTGTTAAAGTTAAATTTTAATTTTTCGGCCTTGTAATTAAACATGCCACGCAATACAGAAAATAAATAGGCAAGTTTGCCAGTTTTAACTCCTTTTTCACGCATAGTTTCCAGCCGTTTACTAACTGCACCACCAAAACCAATGCTGGCAATATTCATAAAATAACGTTGTAGCGGTTGGCCATTTTTTTGGCAATTAACCACGCCTACATCTTGCCGTAAAATTTTATTGTTTAAAATAATTTGTAAAGATTGTTTGTAATTATTTACCGGTATGTTCATTGTTTTAGCCCAGTCGTTTCCGGTACCAACCGGTAAATAGCCTATTACACAATCTTCTGTTTTTTGGTGGCCAAAATTTATAATGGCGTTAACTGCTTCGTTTAAGCTACCATCGCCACCAATTACAATAAATTTCTTAAAATTTTGATGTAAAGCATCTTTTATTAATTCAAGTGCGTGCGCCTTATATTCCGTTTTTTCGGTAACAAAAGAAAAATTTAAATCATTTAATAATTTGTTGATACGGGGCCAATCACGTTGGCCTTTCCATCCACCAGAAGAAGGATTATGCAATACAAACCATTTGGTGTTTAGTTTTTCTGAACCCGTAAAAGTATTTGACATATAAGCGACCTCAAAATACAAAAATAATACTAAAGTAAATTTTTAGATTTTGCACAGTTTCACTTTAATATCGTTAACCAATTTTTCTATTTGTCAATAATCATTAAAACAAAGTTGATCTTAAGGTGACTGCGAGGTATATTTCATCAAATTTCATTATCACTCCACCACCAATTTTTTAACCCTATTACCTTTTTCAGTCCTAATCGTAACCAAATAAACACCTTTGGCTAAACCTTCTAAATTTAACTTTACCTGCTGATTTGAAACAGTATTTTTAAATTGCTTAAACCAAACCATTTTGCCCAAATTGTCAATCACTTTAACTGTGGCAGTTAAGTAGCTATCTTTAAAAATAAGTAAAGCAACTTCATTTGATGAGTTCGGATATCATTGTAAATTTGTTAAAGTAAAATCTTCAAAACCAATTACTTTATCTTTATTTTGTAAAAGCATATTAGCAGAAGAAGTTAAAGCCAAGTTGCTTAAAGTCGCATTTTTTAGGGGCGCAGCAACTTCACAAATGGCTTGCTTAATAGAACTATTTTCTTCACTAAGCACTCCATAATTACCCTTGTAGTAAAGCTTCGAGCCTTCTACATCACCCTTCAACTCATTTGCCATCATTTCTTTAATATCATCGGCCGTTAAGGCTTTATTTCCTAGCGTTACTTGATTAACACCGCCACCAAAATAAAAATGACAACAAGTAGTTACCGATTCTTTAATAGAAAATCAACCGCAGCATCATCGAAAACACCACCAGCCGCTGCCCAACCTTTCTACACACCGTCAATATATAATTCAATTGCGCGGCCCGCATATATAAAGCCAAATGTTGCCATTGCTCTGGTAAAATTGTAAATTCTGTAGTTGCAATTTCATAAAATTTATCATTGGGCAACCACCTACATTCTAACGCGCCATTGTTTAGCATAATTACATAAAACTCATTTTCGCTGGCACCTCTATAACCTAACATTCTTTGCCCGTAACGTAACTCATCGGTATAAAACCAGCCTGCCATTGCAAAGCCCTTAGCACCTGCTAAGTATTACGAAGCATCTGGCAAAACAACGCTATCGTCTAAGCCATCTAACTATAAGTATTGGTTGGTTTGCGCAAAAACGCCATAAAAAGTAAGTACAAAAAAATTAAGTAAGTAAACATTTTTCATATAATAAATCAATTTTTTCTATTTTCTGAAGCGAAACCTTTTCTTTTCAAATTAATGGACTCCCTGCTATCCATTCCAACTCCTCGCTCCATTACATTCCGCTGTGGGGTTTCCATTCCTATCAGGGCTATATTTAAAATGATAGTGCCTTGTTGTAAACGATCTTAGTCCAAACCAACAGATCAAATAATTATACAAAAAAATAAGAGAAAATTTTATATCGAGTAAAGGCGAACTCATAATATATTTATTAGCAATCACTCCTATAACACAATTTATTTTTTAAACCTGCGGTAAAAAGCAATACGGTTGATAAGGTACATTACCAAGCCAACAAAAAATATAGGGCCACCATAAGTATACCCTTTCCATTTTAAAAATAGCCCAGTTAAGGCTATGGCTAATGCCAAAAAGGTGATTGCAAACAAATGCCCTTGTTTCATATTTATTTTTTGTTGTGTAACAAAATTATTTACAGAAATAAAGATAGGTAAAGTGTTGTTAAAATAACAACAAGCACCTTATTTTCTGAAATGAGGCTTAATAGATAAAATGAATATGCAGTAATACCTTATAAAACAAGTTTAATCTTAAATTCCAAATCATTTTAAATATGCTACTCGCTTAACTCACCAAGTATAAACTTACATACATCAATATTAGGGTTTTTAAAGTAGCTTCAAACACCCAACACCCAACACCCAACACCCAACAAGATGTTTCAACTTTATTAGTAACAATTTCATTTACAAGTTAGCTACAAATTAATATGATAAACAATTTGTAAAGTTAAAATTAGGGGGTTTGCAGGTGCGGTAACATTAGTTTAATAACAAACCAATGAGTTTTATAGTTGGCAACTGTATTTAAGCTAAAGAATGATTTTTGATGCGATGCGCACGGGCGATGATGCACAGCTACCAATAAAAAAAACCCACTTTTTGAAAGCGGGTTTGTGCAAATATGTTAATGCTGTAAATTTTTTTGGTATTTTTTTTATAATAAATTGACTATACTCTATAATACATTGTTGCAATAGGCCAGCCATAAAAGCAAAATTGTGATCATTTACCTTGGGGTAACTGTTGCCACAGAAGCTACAGAATTAACTGGTTTATCATAACCACTCGCTTAAGTTGGTGGCTTCGGTAGTTTGTATTAGGGTTTTGTTAGGTGGTGTACTGTAACAAGTTTAAGATAAAACCAATATAGTTTTACTGAATTCAAATTTAACAATGCGATCCGAAATCAACTTTTAAGTGGCATTTTTATCTTCTTATTAAGGTATCCTTTTGGTAAATGTAAACTCACCTGCTTGACGAATACAATTTTCTACTGGGCAGCATTCTTCCAATAAAGGGGTAGTGTAAGTAAATGAATCCTTACATCCGTTTGCTGTTTCTAATATAATTTCATAAGATGCATTACTTGTGCCAACAACTGTAAAACTATCCGTTGCTGGCTGGTCAACGCCATCAACTACTAATCTTATAGCCGTAAAATCACTGCTAACTGTATAAGTTATATCTTCCCCCTCACAACCATCACCAGCTACGGCAATATTAAATACTGGGCAAGCACAAATTTCAAATCCATCTATTCTAATAGCATGATCATCTGAAACACCACTAAGTACTCCATTATTATTAGACCACCAAGGGTAGGCTGCTGCGTTAGCCTCTTCCCAAGCTTTGTCATCTGGCCCATTAGAATAAAAAATAGAAAAAGTAGTTACAGGTTTTGTAGAGTTAACAATAATTTCACCGTTCTGATCAGTTGGAGGTACATTATTATTTTGATTTGGATTGTACTCAGCATACGATGACTGTCCATTAATTACTTGATTAGATGCAGGTTGTGCGGTAGTGGACTGAACAGTCAATGGAACATCATCTCCACATAAATCGGTGGCCTCCATTCTAACTTCATCTTGATAAGACTGACCTAATCTTTCTAAATCACATTGAACATCACCAAAAAAGCCGACCGCATCAATATCAGAAATTCTAAAGTCTAATATATTAGTAGGTCTGTCAAATGTAAATCTATATTCTACTTCTTGATCAGAATTTTCAGAACGCATCCATATTGTAAAATAGTTAACACCATATACACCGTTTGTTTGAGTAGGGTCAAGGCTACAATCTGAATCCCAAGGATCATAAATGCTCCCTTGTCCAGGTACATTATCAGCTTCAACATTACAATTTACACTCTGATTTATAAGTGGTCCTTCTTGACCATTCTGATTTCCAGTTGAATTACATCCACCTAAAGGATCGAATGGGTGGTTACCTGCTATGTAATAATTAGAATCTGCATTTAAATTGTCTGGATCAATAATCTCTAAGGAAATCCCTAGTGCTCCCCCTGCGTTTAAGGTGTAAGATTCCGATTGAGAATCAAAAGGAAATACTTGTCCATTGCCATTTCCATCATCCCAATTAAATGCCCCCGAAGTGCACGTTTGGGAATAGCTAAAATTTGATTGAAATAAAAAAAAGAGACCTAAAATAAATAAGCGAACTAATCTTAATAATAAGTTATTTTTTTTCATACGTATGTTTGTTATTTAAATTTTTTCTGTTAAAAATAGAATACTATCCCTTATTAAAAAGGTTGTAGTATTAATATACGATTAATATATACTTGGGTTACAGCTTTGAGTGTGTTATTGAAAAAAATGTATTCATAAATACCATTTAACATATTTCTTAAAGTTGGGGTTAAAAAAACTTATTGCATTATCTGTTAAAATAGCATCTTACAGTAAATGTATAAAATATTACTAATAATAAATATTATTTTTAACAGTTAATGATTGCTCTGTCTTAAAATGGCAATTAAAAAAAGTAACGGTTGCCTATAATAAGGCATTTAGAATTGAAAAGACTTTCGAAGCATTAATTTTGAAGATGATTAAATGAGTAGTTTTCTTAAAAAAAATTAAATTTCGAAGAAATAGATGTAATTTTTTTTAAATTTAAAATAAAAATCTTAATTGCGTTTAGGTAAAAAGCAAGATATTGTATTCAATATTTAATTTAATAAAATTTAACACTATTCTTATTTAATAAAGTATTTTCAAAAAAATTAAATCTTCCTTAATAACTCATTGGATTATTTCTCAAAGCAAGGTTATTGCCAAATATTTTATGTAAGTAACTTGTATATTTAGGCTGCCTTATTCGTTTATTCAAGGGTTTTGTTTCTTTCTTGTATTTTTAACACATTAACCATTTATATAAGTTTATACGTTTTTTTTCTAATATATTTCATTAAATAGACTCGCCATTCTCATTGGCTATATTTAAGTTCTCGTTCCGTCTAACACTATCTACTTTTACATTAAAATAAGCTCATTATATTAACATTATTATAGAAAATGGAGAATGCAGGAAACCTTTTTAACAAAAAATAGTACACTTAACTACAAATTTTCAAAATAAAAAAAATTTTTAATTTAATGAAAAAAATAAAAACAATTTTAAATTTAGTTTTATGCTTCTGTTTATTGGTTCAATTTACACTTGATATATATGCACAAGAGAAAACTACACTACAGTATTCTAATTACAAAAAAGTAGAGGTAAGGTTACATTCGGACGATACATTCGACCAAATTGCAAAATTGGGTATCGATGTGCATTGTGGTGTGCATCTGTCGCATAATCATACTCAAGGTGAAATGCTTTCTTTAGAGGTTTCCGATTATGAGTACAATCAATTAGTAGAAAAGGGTTTAAATCCAACTGTTTTAATTGATGATTTATCAAATTTTTATGCGAAGCGAAATTTAGCAGACTTGCCGGCAGCCAAAAAAGCACTATCCAATAAGAAGGCAGCTTCGCAGGCAAATAAAAGATTTGGGCAAGATATGGGTTGTACAGAAGAAAGTTACCCTGTACCTCAAAATTTTAATTTAGGGAGTATGGGTGGTTTTACAACTTACCAAGAAATGTTAAACGATTTGGATAAAATGGCAAATCTGTACCCCAATTTAATTTCTATAAAAGCGTCTGCAAGTTCAACTGGTCAAACCACTCACCAAGGCAGGCCATTGTATTATGTAAAAGTTTCTGACAATCCAAATGTAGATGAAAGCGAACCAGAAGTTTTATATACAGGATTGCATCATGCAAGAGAACCTTTGTCTATGATGAACTTGCAATACTATCTTTGGTATCTATTAGAAAACTATAATACCAATTCAACTGTAAAAAATATAGTGGATAATACAGAATTATACTTTATACCTTTTGTTAATCCTGATGGCTATGTGTATAACCAAAGTACCAACCCCAATGGCGGTGGTTTATGGAGAAAAAACAGGAGAAATAATGGAGATGGCACTTTTGGGGTTGATTTAAACAGAAATTATGGTTATGAATGGGGTTATGATAATATTGGCTCTAATCCAAATACCAACTCTGGTACTTACAGAGGTACTGCTCCTTTTTCGGAACCAGAAACACAAATTATGAAAGCATTTGCAGAAAGCCATAATTTTATTAATGTATTTCATAATCATTCTTTTTCTAATTTTATGTTACATCCGTGGGGCTTCACCAGCACCGATTCGCCCGATGAACTTTTAATGGATGAATTATCGGAGCAAATGTGCTGGCACAACCGCTATGCTTACGGAAGCACTTACGATGTATTGTATGCAATTAACGGCGATGCTTGCGATTGGTTTTATGCTGAACAAACTACCAAAAATAAATCATTAGCTTGGCTACCCGAAATTGGAAACGATGCCGAAGGTGGTTTTTGGAGCAATGTTGCTTCAATACAAGACCAATGCGAACGCCATCTTAAAATGTCGTTAATAATGGCTGAGTCGGCAACCAACCACGGTATAATAAACGATTTAAGCAGCTATGGATTAGATAGTACAACTCCATCATTAACGTTTAATATTCAGCATATGAGTTTAACCCCAGGTAGTTTTACGGTATCGGTAAGTTCAACAAACCCTAATGTGGTTTCTATAGCTAACCCAGTATTATCTACAACAAACCTTTCAAATAATATGAATGAAACGGTATCTACAACACTTAATCTGGCAAATGGAATTACCCCTGGCACTTTAATTGATTTTAAAATAGTTTTAAATAACGGCACATACGATTTATATGAAACCACCATTACCAAAATGTACAATCCACCAACCGTAATTTATGATGATTGTAATGATTTAAGCAATTGGACAAATAATGGATGGGGCATTGATAATATAACAGGGTATGCGGCTAATGGCAGCATAACCGACAGCCCAACAGGAAATTCAACAAACGGAACAAGAACCATCACCTTAAATAACCCATTAGATTTATCTTCTGCTACTAACCCCGTGTTAGAATTTTATGCCAAGTGGGATGTTTTTAGATTATATAGTTATGCACAATTAGAAATTTCAACAAATGGTAGCAATTGGACTGATTTATGTGGCTCCCAAACAAAACCAGGAGCTAATAGTAGCGATTTTGCAAGTGGGTTAGGAACTATTTCAGGAACCTTAGATCAACCCTTTGGAGAAGCACTTTACGATGGTTACCAAGAGGCTTTTGTAAGAGAAGAAATTGACTTATCCTCTTACGCAGGAGTCAATTCAGTATATTTTAGGTTTACTTTTAGAGGTGATTCAGATATTAACCAAAAAGATGGTTTTTGGTTTGATGATTTTACTGTGTATAGAGAACCATTAGGCCATTGTGAAAATGCCGTGCAAGATGCAGACGAAACAGGAGTAGATTGTGGTGGAGCAGATTGCTTAGCCTGCCCAACTTGTTTTGATGGTATTCAAAATGGTAACGAAACTGGCACAGATTGTGGCGGCAATTGTGGCATTTGCCCAATTTGCCCAACATCAGTAAACAACTTTCCAAATACAGAGGGTTTCGAATCCGGCTTAGGCCAATGGTCTCAAATTAGTGGTGATGATATTAATTGGACAAGAGACTCTGGTGGAACTCCTTCCAGTAATACGGGTCCACCTTCAGCTTATGAAGGCAATTGGTACATGTATATTGAAGCATCAGACCCTAATTACCCTACTAAAACAGCTGGCTTAAGTTCACCGTGTTTTGATTTAACAGGCATGGCTACAGCCAGTTTAACCTTTCAATATCATATGTACGGTACATCAACCGATATGAATTTGAACGTGCAGGCAAGTATTGATGGTGGAAATTCTTGGTCAACTGCTATGTGGAGTCAAACAGGCGATCAAGGCAATCAATGGAATGTTGCTACAATTAACTTAAATGCTTATGTTAACCAATATGTAATGTTACGTATTTTAGGCACCACCGGCGAAACTTGGCAAGGTGATATTGCTATTGATGATGTAACATTTGATGCGGCGCCACTAGCTTGTACGCCAGGTTCAGCTTGTAACGATAATGATGCTTGTACAACTGGAGAAATTTTTGATATAACT
>Ga0209303_1001410_pt1 | contig 14882 bp, 8 predicted proteins | sample SidtaG_3_FD_187449 | JGI IMG/M metagenome (GOLD analysis project Ga0209303, IMG submission 187449) | Marine algal microbial communities from Sidmouth, United Kingdom - Sidmouth_Asex1 metaG (SPAdes) (version 2) | ecosystem: Host-associated > Algae > Red algae > Unclassified | place: Sidmouth... | reverse complement strand
AAGCAGCACCATAATCATTTGCTGCAAATTGTGTTACCCAAATGGTGTTCATTCCTGGTGTATTAAGGTCAACCACAAATCCTTCTGTTGAACAAATGATACCACCATAGTCACAAGTACTTATTAAATCACCTGGTGAACCATTATCATCTGAATAGAAGTTGAAGGTACCATTAGGAATTTTAATTCCACCTAATAAATCGCCAGCACAAGTTGGGGCTGGTTGCTGAATTTCTGGAGCAGTTAAAAATTCTGAAGTTGTGTTATATATTATCTGACAAGTAGTAACATTATCATCTCCATTAGTTATAGTATAATTTTGTAGGTATGATATAGACAAGCCATTCACTTCCGTAATTTCTTCCACTTCAAAAGTAAAGGCTGAACTATTATCACAACCCTTAATACCAAAATCATAAATAGTTAATGGTGTTGGTGCTGAAACTGGTGCGCATAAATTTATTACCGTTTCAGATGGGCAAGTAATTGTAAATTCACCATCATAATCAGCTGGTGGATTAACAGTTACAACTGATCCTTCAACTGTACAAGTTCCATCAACATACTTAACTAATAATTGGTAATCGCCAGCAGTTAAATTGGTAAATATATTAGAAGTTTGCCAAGTAACTCCTTCATCAATACTATATTGAATAGCTGCACTTCCACTTACTGAGGCGGTGATAATTCCGTCGGGATCATCACAATTTTTAATATCTATTACATCTATTGCCGAAATAGTAAGACAAGGGATAAATGGAAGTATTGGATCAATTGGCCCATTAACACCATCATAATCCTCATCAGTTTCGTCTATAATAGGATAAGGGTAATCATTATAATCAAATATAGGAGTATGTATTGTAATGTCTTCCACACAAACTTGATCATCTTCGCAAACTACAATACCATAATAGGTAATGTTAGCACCTCCAAAAATATCTATAGTCGCATTTTCTTCAGAAGAAACAATACTTTGGGTAGGATTTGATAAATCAGTTACCCAATACAAAAAATCGCAGGAAAGTGTATCTTGTATCTCAATACTAAGTTCGGTCTGAAATGAATAATTATAATATCCATACCCCCAGAATAAAACAGAGCCAGATGATACCGTAGCCACTAATTCATCACAGTTGCTAGTACCCGTTAAATCAACCTCGCAAGAATCTGAAGAAAAAACAACTTCGTACTCGCAAGGATAAGGAACGTTTGTAAAGGTATAGTTGGCCGTTTCATCATTTAGTGTAGGGTTGTTATCGAGTAAATTTCCTCTGGTATCATATAACTCAACTATAACATCCGACTCACAACCTGGAAGATACGGATAGTAACCTGTAATATCTTCATCGCACATTAAAACAGGAATTATTGGAATGGTATATGCGACCTCACAGTTTATGCCATTTAAACAATCGGTTATGGCATAATAAGTGGTGGTATCTTGTGGCGATACATATACTTGAGTTCCGGTACCAACTAAACTACCTTCTGGATCGTTTAGATCTGTTACCCAAACCTCTTCACAATCGAAATTAATACCGCTTCCTTGGAAACGTAAATTAAGTCGAATAGAATCGCCCTGATAAATAGATGGACCTTGCGCAACAAATGCATCGCAACTACAATAATGTTCTATTTTTTTCTGTATGATCGTGTTCACTTGATCAATACCTTTTAAAGTAATAAATACTTCATTTTCTGCAAAAGGGCCAAGCGTAGTTACACCAGTAGTAGTAATATTAGGATAACTTATTTGATCGAAAGCAGCTCCTGCTTCAACAGTTAAACCCGATGGATTATCTCCTAAATCAACTACATTAATATCTATATATATAGAATCTTCTTCTCCATTTGGGCATTTTGGAAGAAAAGTAAGTTCTGGTGCCACGCAGTTTCGTAAACCTTCGGAAACAATAATATCATATTCGCCTTCAAAATCGTGTAAACCGACAACTTGTAAGTAATAAGTTTCTCCCACATTAAGATCTCTTAAATAGAACCCTTGTTGTCTATAAAAATAAGTTTCGCATCTAATTCTTTCAAGATCATCCCCACAATTACCCTTATAAATACTAGCTGATAATTCATGGATGTCATCTACACCCTCAAAATCAATACTGATCCAAAGGTCATCAGATTCGGGAACAAAACGATACCATACAGTATTGTCAGGAGGATTGCCATTGGTGCAAGTTGGTTCATCTTCACTAATTGTGCTGCCAGCGTTAGTGGCTGAAAAAACACTATTGCAGTTTAGTTCAAAAGCATTTTCGCAAAAATCGTTTGCTGGCGGGGGAACACAGTAAGATGAAAAAGAAGTTGAAAGTACACAACCTGGTACATCCAAACCTTCTAAAGTTATTTCGGCTATTCCTGGGCTAAAGGGACCAACCGTTGTAATGCCGATTGAAGTGATGTTTGGAAAATCTCCACCATTCACGATATAGCCAGATGGATTTTCACCGAGATTGACCATATCTATATCTATATAAGCTGCATTGTCTTCGTAGCCGTTGGGGCAGCTTGCGGTTAAATCAATGATTGGCTGGCAAAGTTCATCGCAAGATCGTAAGCCTTCATCTACTATTATTTGAAAGGTGGTTTCTTCATTAATGTTGCCACTTATTTGTATGAAATACTCCTGACCAATAACCGGATCGCTCAATACTAAAGCGGTTCTTTCACCAAATGAAACACAACGTTCTGTTACATAAGGACCTCCGCAAGGACCGGACAAGTAAGCTGCCGTAAGATTGGTGTTACTATCGTTAATTCGTAACCACAGCCGTGAACCAGTAGGTTTTACTTTATACCAAATGGTTTTTTGAGGAGCGCCACATGAAGTTGTTGCATCGTTATTGGTTGCTGTAGCATTGGCGTTACTTCCATAAAAATTGGTATCGCAGTTAATTTCGATGGCATTTTCGCAAAGGTCGTTTGGAGAATCGGCTGGTCTTTCTTCAAAACAAAAATCGAACCTAGTGCTATTCGCTGAAGTTATTAAAAACTGGATAATTATTTGCTCGCCTGGTGTACGATCTTTAACTGCGAGCAAACCTTCCTCTTTATTGCAAGAAATTACTTCTCCGTTACATCCATCATAGGCCACGGATGTAACATAATAATCAAAATCATTGTAAACATAAAAGCCTCCAGATTGTGGTACGGTGACTTCATAATAAACATCTTTATAAATACTATTAGAAAACACACAATCTCCATTTGCAAATTGCAATTCATCGTCTAAATCATCGCGCCCAAATATTGTGTAAGGATAATTATCTCTGCCTAATTGAATACATGTAAAAGGAGATTCTAAATCAATGGGTATTGCATTACTGCAAAAATTATTAGGCACTAAACCGCAATTTTCTTCTACTCCTTTGCTTATTTCACAAGTAGCATCGTCTAAGCCCGTAAGTGTTAAAATTTCAAATCCATTGTCAAAAGGTCCAATTGTAGTAGTACCTGTGCTGGTTATATTTTCAAAAGCTCCGCTATTTACGGTGTAACCAGATGGATTATCTCCTAAATCATTAACTTGAATGTCAAGGTAAAATTGATCTTTATTATCATCATTACAAATCGGTGAAATTGCAATATCTGCATTACAGCAATTGGCTATACCACTTGCTGAAATTATTTCAAAAGGACAAGCACCATTTGGGAAGTCTCTAATTACCAAATAGTACCTTGTGGAAGGTTGAGGATTTTCTAGCTTTAAAAGATTGAGTACATTTTCTTCATAGCCGAGTGTGGACACGTATATACAACTTTCTTCGTTAAAAGTGTTTTCACAACTACCAGAATAAATCGTTGCAGTCATGGATTTGTCATAAAATCCATAAGCATATTCACTTTCGTCATATTCGCAATTTTCTTTTATGTAAAAATTGGCTTCGGCTCCAGAATTGTCCGTTTCAAATGTATACCAAAGAGTACCCCTTTCTGCAAAATATTCATAATAAGTACAACTTGAAATAGGATCGTTTTCGTTAGAAGTGGCACCTTCTGTATCTCCACTTACAATACCTCCACATATTGGTATGGCATTTTCGCAATCATTATTATCTGCTGGATCAACCGGCACTATTTCTTCAATACACAAAATAAATGACTCTGGAAATTGTAGATATACTTGTAAGATGAGTTCTTGACCAGCTTCAAAAATGGTAAACTCTTCATCTGAATAAGGAAAGTGACAGGATAGTTCTGTACTATTACAATCATCATAAATAGCATAGTTAAAATACCCATTACTAATTTTAAAGATACCTGATGGTGGAACTGTAAAAGAGAAAAAATAATCTGCACTTATTAGCGAATCACTACCATAATATCCATAGTTATCTTCAAAACAAGCAGGTACTTTGCCAGTAACCTGATCAGGGAAAATAGACTCAACTTCCTCACATTCACCTTCTGGACTTACTGTAATTGGCTTTGGATTACTACAGTCATAAACCACTTCTTCTATACAATTGTCTTCCACTTTAAATGTTAACATACAAGAAGCATCATCTTTACCAGTTAAAGTAATGGTATGGATACCAACTGGGAATGGACCAACTTGAGCAGTACCAGTTGAAGTAATATCAGGTAAACTACCTCCGTTTACTGTATAGCCAGATGGATTATCTGCTAAATCGTTTATGGTAATATCTACGTTATATGAGTCTAGTGCTGTTGTATCGCAAACCGCATTGATAGTAACATCTGGTCCGCAACAAGTTTCTATACCTGTAGAAGTGCTGATATTAAAATTGCAATATTGTATGTAAGAATACATAGAAACATACACATAGTAAGTTTCACCTGGTATTGGTTCTTCTACATTTAAAACATAAGTATTACTGCCTTCAGTAAATCTTGTTGTACAATCTTCCTCCATAAATGCGCCACACGAACCCGAAAAAATACCGCTGTATAATCCACCGAAACCTTCATAGCCACCTCCGTAAAAATCTGAATAACAGTATTCTTCCTCAATAAAAACTGATATGGGCTGTCCACTATCATCTGCAGTAAAACTATACCAAACAGAGTTATAACCTCCATAAGATCCTATACAAGAAATTGATGGATCATCATTTTCATAATTGGCATTTTCATTATTATCTGTTATAAGCGTTCCGCATAGTGGTGTGGCCGCTTCGCAATCGCTATTTGTTGTTGTAGCTGGTAAGGCGGCTATCCAAAATTCAAAAAAGGCAGGCTCATTATATTGCCATACTTGTAAAATAATAGTTTCTCCACCTGGCAATCCATAAATTTCATTGTAGCCACTACTATGGTTTTCACAAAGTAATTCTGCTCCACCGCAAGTATCATAAAAAGTAACATCAATTCCATAAGGGATGCTCATGGCAACATTACCAGAAGAAGGTACTTCTACTTCATAAAAAACATCTGTTGGAGACTCAACATAATAAGAATCAAAACAACTGGGCATTAAACCAGAAGCCGTATTAAAGGTATTATTAACCGGAATTGATACTACATCGTAAGTATCTGGCGATACAGTTACCGGTATGGCATTTGCACAATCATTGTTAGGCATTTGAATTTGGCAAGTTCCATCATCAACTGTAGCGCAAGGACTGTAATTGGATGCCTCTGAGTTGGTGCAACCTTCGGTAGCAACAACACTTGTGCCACATCCAATAGTTGCAGTAAATATGGGTTGTTTGGTATCATCGCAAGAGGGCAACCCGTAGTAGTAATCGTAAAAATCATTGTCATCAATAAGCTGACATCCATTTTGACCAACGCAGCCATTTACTGATCCATCTTCGGTTATTTTAAATTCGTAACTTGTATTCCACCAAGCCATCCAATCACCACAAACGGTAATGACTAATTCGCCATCGGGAATGCAAGTTGTTAATGGTTCGGCAAAATTGTAGGGACCAGCATCTGAAGCTAATCCATTAATTGCATAATCCCACTCGAAACCTGCTACTACATCGTCGGAATCGTAATTGTTAGTGAAATTGAAGGTTACCTCCGTTTCCCCAACCGGGCATTGTGCATTTACAATAAAAACACTTAAAAGAAAAAGGAAAGTAATAAAACTTGAGGCATTTGTTTGTTTTGTAAAATTTATCATGTTTTGGAAATTTGAATTATATGTGTTAAAAATTAAAGACAATATAAACGATAAATAAGTTGAATCTTCTATAAAAGAGTAGACTGACTTAATTTATCTTACAACTACAAAATTAAGTAAACAATTAGCAAAAAATAACTACAATTTTATTTGTTTGTGATAGATTTTACTAAAGACATTAGTTTATTTATTAATTAAATATCTAACAATCAATTACTTATAATTTTAAAATAGGGTATTTGTGTTGGGATTCTTAAATATGATAACTATATCAATAATAAATCACATGGTGTGCATCTACAAAAAAGGGGTTATCAAAGTGGTGATGTTATACTGATTTAAATGGCATTATCGTCTCGATCAAAAAAGCCTCAACGAAAAACTGCCGCTTCAAAATTAGCCCCGACAGAAGTGGTTATACCATTTTGTGTTGGGTGTTTGGATTTAACTTTTGAAGCCATGGCAAAATGGTATTTGAACGGATGGCGGGACTAGCGCTTATAGAAGCTAAATTGTTTCGCTTCAAAAAAATATAACTTACTTTTATTACTTGAATAAACTATCATACCAACAAGATAATTTTTAGCCTTCAATAATACCTTTGTCAAAACAGATAGAAAGACATAAAAAAAGCCGGCTTAAAATTTAAACCGGCTTTCATTTTTATCCTAAATAAGATTTTAGTTGATCACTTCCCGACATTTTGCGCATCCTACGGATGGCCCTGTCTTTAATTTGCCTAACCCTTTCGCGGGTTAATTCCATACGCAATCCAATATCTTCTAACGAAATTGGGCTATTACCTTTTAAACCAAAGTACAGCTCAATTATTTGTTTTTCTTTTTCGTTTAAGATCGATAGAATGTGCATAATTTCATCCGTTAAAGAATCTTTGATTAAATCAGCATCTGGTTTTACCTCGTCTTTATTGCTCATTAAATCAAGCATAGTAGCAGTATCTTCAGAAGAAATTGGCGCATCAATATATAAATGCCTTTTGTCGTTTTTACGAATTTCTTTTACCTGCTTTTCATTCATATCAGTAAGCTCTGCCAACTCTAAGGCCGAGGGCTCTCGCTGATATTTTTGCTCAAACTTAACCGCTAATTTATAAAGCTTATGGCTCGATCCTACCTTATTAACTGGCAAGCGCACTAACCGCGATTGTTCTACCAACGCCTGCATTATAGATTGTCTAATCCACCATACGGCATAAGATATAAATTTAAAGCCCTTCGTTTCATCAAACTTTTTAGCGGCTTTAATTAAACCAAGGTTACCTTCGTTTATTAAATCGCTTAACAACAAACCTTGGTTTTGATACTGTTTTGCAACAGAAACAACAAACCTTAAGTTTGCGTTTGTTAATTGTTCTAATGCTAAGGTACTGCCCGTTCTAATTTGTCTTGCAAGTTCAACCTCTTGCTCTGGGCTAATCAAATCTAATTTACTGATTTCATTTAAATAGCGTTCTAACGAAACACTATCCCTATTGGTTATTTTGGTTGATATTTTTAATTGTCTCATATCTAAAGGATATAATTATTTTTTACTGTTATTGTATAATGTGTTAACAACAATTGGTACTAAAAAAATTCCCTAAAAGTCATTTTTTTTTATTAACGCTAAAATTTAACCAAGTATTACTTTGTTGCTTTAACAATTACTTAATTATAATGTTTTTAGCTTTTATTATAAAACTTCTGCTCATGTGTATGTGTTTTTAGGTAAAAAGGTTGCTTCTAAAGCTGTTTTTTTTCAAATTTTAAATAAAAATTGGTTTATGTAAATTTTTATTACACTTTTGCTCTATGAATCGACCTTTAATTTTAGTAAGTAACGATGATGGAATTGACTCAAAAGGAATAGCCGCTTTGATAGAAGTTGCTCAAAAATTTGGGGAAGTAGTAGTAGTAGCTCCTGCTAGCCACCAAAGTGGAATGAGCCACGCAATAACCATGTTTACCTCATTAAGATTAACCGAAGTAAACGATTTTGGAGCTACAAAAGCCTATATGTGTTCTGGCACCCCGGTAGATTGCGTAAAAATTGCTTTAAGCAAAGTGCTTGATAGAAAACCAGATTTATGTATTTCAGGTGTCAACCACGGTTCCAACGCCTCAATTAATGTAATTTACTCTGGCACAATGGCTGCTGCAATGGAAGCTGCCATAGAAGGTATTAACTCAATTGGCTTCTCCCTATTAAACTTTGCAGCCAATGCAAATATGGACACTGCAAAATTTGTAGTAGAAAAAATTATTGCCGAAACACTGCAAAAAGGAATAAGCGACACCAACTTATTAAATGTAAACATACCAAACGTTGATATTGACCAACTAAAGGGTTTTAAAATTTGCCGACAAGCAAAAGGTAATTGGCGAGAAGAGTTTGATCAACGCACAGATCCTTTTAAAAGAGATTACTATTGGCTTACTGGCAAGTTTATATATGAAGATACCGGCGATGATAACGATATATGGGCCTTAGATCATAACTATGTTAGTATTGTACCAGTTAGTTATAACCTAACCGCAAAAAAAAGTGTGCAAAGCTTACAAAAAAGCTGGACCTTAAATAGTTCTACTGTGGTATAATACCAATTTTAATATGTTTAAAAAAGACAGTTTAATATCGGGCGTTATTTTAGGTGCCTCCGCATTTTGGGTAAGCAGTTTGTTGTTTAAGGCATTAAATAATCTATTCATTCATCAAATATTTCCAGATCAATTTAGTGGCGTTAGGCAACAATTTATTTATATGCTTGGTGTAATGTGTTGCCTAATTCCGTTTCATATAACCGGCCGCCAAAAAAGATATTTAACCCAACGTGGCATTGTAGCATTTACTATTATAGCAGCCATGGTTATCGTTTACTATTTTAAGTTGATTGAAATTTAAAAATTTCTATTATTTTTTTGGAGCGAAAGTTCGTCGCTCGTATAAACGAAGGTCGCGCTTTCCATTCCAATACGGCCTCCGCTTCGCTACAGCCACATTTCCATTGCAATCACGGCTAGTTTGGAAACCTTGCCCAGGCGTTGTGATTAATGGCTTTCAATACATAAAAAATAAAACAAAGCAAAAATAACCATCCCTTCTTAAATTTCTCACCAAAAATACATATATTTACAATATTTATTTAAGCAAGTCGCAATTTTAACCAACCTAAACCCTTTGGCTTATGCCTTTAAAATATACCGTTTTAGTTCTTTTTATTAGCCTTATAAGCTGCCTACAAAGCTTTGGCCAAAACACCCAAAACTGGCAACTTAGCCAACAATACACACCACCTGATGTACGAAGCAACAACCTGTTTGGTAATGCTGTTGATATTGACGGCCATTACGCCATAGCAAGTGCTCACCTACACAGCCCCATAATTAATGGTGAAACTATAAAACGGGCAGGTGCGGCTTACCTGTTTGAAAAAGACGGCAATGGCAATTGGAACGAAGTACAAAAACTTACCGCACCCGATACCCTAGCTTATAATTACTTTGGTATTGATTTAGCCATTAGCGGCACTACCGCCATAATAGGTGCCAGTAATGATAATTACGATGTAAACCAACAAAACTTTATGCCCGCAGCCGGTGCTGTTTATATATACGAAAGAGATGAACAAGGCACCTGGCAATTTTGGCAAAAACTAACGGCCAGCGACCGCGATACTTTAGACCGTTTTGGAAGCAGCCTGCATATACACCACAACAAACTAATGGTAAGTGCACCAATAAAAGAGGAGGAAGCTTTAGCGGTGGGTTGTGTATATTATTTTACAAAAAATGAAGAAGGCTATTGGATAGAACAACAAAAAATTAAACCACCAGTAAATAAAGAATATGCTCGCTTTGGTAGCACCTTGCATTTTAACAATGAAATATTGGTAGTTGGTGCGCCATTAGAATCTGGTATTCATGAATACCGTTTTATTCAAGATTTATATATTTTTTATCGCCACCATGGTGCTGCTTATATTTATGAATTAGGAGAAAATGGATTGTGGACTTTTTCTAAAAAAATATTATCAGAACGATTATCGCAAACCAAATTTGGTGAAGCGGTGGTTGCAACTACAATTAACAATCAAAGTTTTGTTTTTGTTGGGCAATCCAGGTGGATAAGATATAAACAAGGTGAAAGAAGCTATAACACTGGCGGGGTACATCTATACACAAAAAAAGATACCGGTAATTGGTATTTACAGGAAACACTTACACCTACTATTGATAGTTTATTAAAATTAACTGATTTCAGCCGGTTTGGTTATAGTTTTAGTATTGACTCAAATAAATTAGTAGTTAGTCACAAGAATAGCAGGCAGGAAGGTTTTACTATTGTTGCAGATGTTTTAGAACTAAAAAACAACAAATGGGAAAAAATAGATGATTTAGAAATACCTCAAATATTAAATAATTCACCGAATATTGTAATTGATGGCAATAATATTTTAATGGGCAATAACAATAATTTTTATACCTTTAATTATGATGTAATGCCTTCCGTAATAGAAATACCTCAAAACCAATATCCTATAGTTTATCCTAATCCTATTGTTAACAATGAGTTGAATATTAATAAGCTTTATTATTCTCAGTTAAAAGAAATTCAAATCAATTCAATAAATGGTAGCTTACTTTTTTACAAAAATTACAAAAATTCGTCACCAAATAAAATCCCTTTTCAACTAGCACCAGGTATTTATTTGCTAACTGCAGTAGATGTTCACAATAACCGCTTTATTCAAAAAATTATCAAACATTGAAAAAGAGACTTATGCGTTTTATTTATTTTGTAATACAGGTGTTTTTGTTAATCACTATAAGCAGTTATTATACTTACAGTCAGGTAATACCAGATTTTGAAATGACTTTTAAAGTAATTAATGAGTTTGGTGAAGATTCGGTAAATGTAGGTTTATCAACCAATGCAGGTGCTGGCTATGATGAAGGCTACGATATAATAGACACAAGCGAATGGCAATTGCCTGTTGATTTGCGTATTTATGATCCACAGGCAGTAACATTGTTAGGAGATAGCTGTAAGCATTTCACAACCAGTTATTTAGATTTTCCTAACCAAAATACCTACCAAATAGAAGAGTTTGAAAGAGAGTTTACTTTAGTGCTACACATTAATTTGGAGCAAATAAATAACTGGGCACAAGGTTCAACTTGTAATGATGAGCGGGTATTAGCAGGCACTTATTTAAATTACAACCTAAGCCCCATGTACGAATATCAATTTAGAAATAATATTGGATTTGATTTTGATATAATTGATATAAACCCTAGCGGTAATATATTTTTAGTAGGTACAGATGGTTATTATTATAGAACCTGGATATCACCAGAAGAATTTTGTTTGAGTATTCAGGCCTATAATTTCTCTGCCGTACCCGAATGTGGCATCGACATATTTTTCAACATAACATTAACCATTAAAAATAAGCAGTTTGTTAATATTGAAGCGGTTACTAAAGCTACTCAAATTACAGTCAACAATAACTTTATACGTATTGAAAACGCTTTCCCTTTTAAAAATTATACCTTGTTTGATGTTAGTGGTAGCTTACTAAAACAGCAATCGATTACAAACAACTATATTACAATTAACATAAATAAATTTCATCAAAAAATGATAATACTACAACTAAGCGACCCTAATAAATCAAATTTTTTAACTCACAAAATTGTAAATTTATGAACATTTTAAAACTTTCTTTTATTTTTTATTTTATGTAACAAACCTGTTAGCACAATATTATCCTAATGGTGATGAGTTTACACCCAAAGGCCATTTACATTGTTTGAATATTTAATATATATTATCATTAGTTATGTAAAAATTACCAATCTGTAAAAACTTAAACCTTGCGCTTATGCCTTTAAAACAAACGGTATGCACCTTTTTTATTTGTCTTTTAGTTGGCCTGCAAAGTATGGGGCAACAATGGCAATTTAGTAAACAATACACACCACCCGATGTACGTAGCAACAACTTGTTTGGCAATGCTGTTGATATTGATGGCAACTATGCCATAGCCTCTGCCCACCGACACAGCCCCGTAATTAATGGAGACACGCTAACCCAAAGTGGAGCTGCCTACATTTTTGAAAAAGAAGCCGAAGGCAACTGGAACGAAGCCCAAAAACTAACTGCCCCCGATGCCGTTGCCTACGATTATTTTGGTATGGATGTAGGCATAAGCGGCACTACTGCGGTAGTAGGCGCACATTACAACAGCAGCGATGCCGATAATGAAAACCCAATGCCCGCTGCCGGGGCTGTTTATGTTTTTGAATGGGATGAAGATAGAGGCACTTGGCAATTTTGGCAAAAACTAACGGCCAGCGACCGCGATACTTTAGACTGGTTTGGCCAAAGCCTGAGCATACACCAAAACCGTTTGATAGTAGGCGCACCAGGCGAAGATGAAGATGCCGAAGGCAACAATCATTTACAAGCTGCTGGCTCTGCTTATATATTTGAGAAAGCCAATGATGGCTATTGGTACGAACAGCAAAAAATAGTGCCAGAGTATAGAGAAGCGGAAGCCCAATTTGGCTTGAAAGTGAAAATTTATAACGATAATTTGGTGGTACGGCATTTTAGATATGCAGGATTAGAAGGGAATACTTTATTTGCCCATGGTTTAAGTACTTTTTCTTTTTTTGAGGAGCATTGGCAGTATACGCAATTGTTTAAAACAAAGTATGATTATACTAACACAGCTGATATTAATGATGACTACTTGGTAATTTATGATCCTTCGGCGAAAAGATATGCTGTAGAGGGAATACCCTATTTAGTATATGGGTCTGCAATTATCGCCTATCAAAAAAATACTGAAAATCGCTGGGAATATAAGGATACAATATTTTCCTCTGCCCCTAGAAATGGTTTTGGAAGTGCATTATCTATTAACAAAAACAACGAAATTTTTACTCGGGAAAGAGGCATCAATATTTTAGAAAATAGAGACACAATAGAAGGTGATTGGTTGCAGCACTTTATTTTAGATAGTATTAAACAAAGTTGGAATATTGATGAGCAATTTTTTATTGACGAAATTTATGCCAATAAAATAGCCTACAGCGAAAACGAAGCAATAATTACTTTATCAACAGAATGGGGTCTTTTTAGAATAACAGAGGTTCTATTTATTAATTATGATATCTCTACTTCAATACTTAATTTCGCCAATACTGCAAAAAAACTTAGCATATACCCCAACCCTTTTCAGCAACAATTTTACATAGAACTACCCAATGGCAGCAATAAACAAAATGTAATTATCTTTAATAGTTTAATGCAAAGTGTTCCGTTTTTATCAACAAAAAAAGATAACAGGCTAACTATTGAAATTAACCAAAGTGGGCAATTGTTTTTTGTGCAACACCAAAAGCCGGGTAGTTTGCCTACCATTCAACCAATCACAAAATATTAGCGATGCAAAAATTATTTTTATTCATATTTACTTGCCTTATACTATCTGCTAATGCACAATTAGTGCTAATGCCAGATATCCCTATCCAAATTGATTTCTATCACCCAATGGGCTATAAAGACTCCATTATTATCGGTTTATCTTTAAATGCAGATGATGGTTTTGATGAAGGTTTAGATGTAATAGATACTTCTGCTTTAGCGTTTCCTTTAGATGTGAGAATATACGACCCTATGGTGCAACAACAATTTGGTGGCCCGGCTTATAATTTAAAACACTCTTATCTATCCCTACCCAATGTACCAAGAGGGAAGGTTTTAGATCATTACAAGGCTTTCCAGGTAATTGTTACCTCTGATGATATTAACTTTAATATAGGACCAAACAATCAAAACAATTGCGAAACATTAAGCCAGGGTATGGGCAGTACTTATTTTAAAGGAAAGACCCATTTTTTCGAATCTTATGAATTTCAAAATAATGAAGGTTGGGCTGGTGGTGGCCTTGGTGTATTTTCAGATAATGTATTTTTTAATGCAAATTTTGATATTTTTTTGACTGGGTTTAGAGAAGACCGATGTGTTAGTATCAATTCTGAAAATATTGGTACTAAAGTTGCCTATTTAACTTTTGATATTGAATTGATTAACCAGCTTTTCCAATGGCCCGTTTCAGTATTAGAGAATCAATCAAACCTTCAAATCCAAATTTCTAATAATCAATTAAGCATACAAAATAGTCAGCCTGTTACAAACGTCTATTTATACAATTTAAACGGCATATTATTATTCTCTGATGTTAATAATAACCAACATATTTACCAAAGCACTTTACCCAACTTAGTTACTGCTCAACCTTATATATTAAGCCTCGCTAATAAAAATAAACATATTTTATATAACCATAAATTTTTTATTCCATGAAAAAATTTACCTTACTGTTTATTTTCTTACTAACAACTGTTACTGCCATTACCCAACCTAATTGGCGTAATGGTAAATACTTTACACTTAAAAATGATAATACTACAACTAAGCGACTCTAATAAATCAAATTTTTTAACTCACAAAATTGTAAATTTATGAATGTGTTGAAAACACTTTTTTTCGATATGCTGAATTATACGGTATTTGTTTTTCTTTTACACCTCAGCCGTAAGCAACTCTTCAACATCAATACCCGATAAATTTCCTGAAGTCATCACCAACACATTGGCATTATCTAAATCAACTTGTTCTAAAAATTTTTCTAAAATTTCCTTTTCAGTAATTGTTTTTAAGTTGTTATGATTAAAAGCTGTAGCAACATCATTCTCCG
>Ga0209303_1001397_pt1 | contig 14938 bp, 11 predicted proteins | sample SidtaG_3_FD_187449 | JGI IMG/M metagenome (GOLD analysis project Ga0209303, IMG submission 187449) | Marine algal microbial communities from Sidmouth, United Kingdom - Sidmouth_Asex1 metaG (SPAdes) (version 2) | ecosystem: Host-associated > Algae > Red algae > Unclassified | place: Sidmouth... | reverse complement strand
CTCGAACATACGATAACGACGTATAAATTTCAAACAGGTACTGCCCTCTGGGTTCATTTAAAACGAATTTACTCATTGCTGTTCGCTTTTTTAATAGAATAACTATTAGACAAAGCTTACATCGCGATTAAATTCGTTTTAAATTGAATAAAATTTAACCCTGAAAGATCAACAGACCCTAGTCATTAACTCTTAATCATTAATAAAGTCGAGCGTTAGTAATAAGCGCCGCTCACCAGCCGAAACAGGTGGAGAACGATGCACAAGACCTGCTCCTTGAGTTTCATCCCAATTTTCGCCTTTAAGTAATGCAACATCACCTTCACTAAGGTGATTAATATCTTCTAGGTTATTAAAAAGCCCTGATTGCTCATCAGATTTTCCTTGGCTACCTGCTCCAAGTTTCGACCGGTCAATATCCGCGTGATTAAGCCATTGGGTTGCTATGCCTTGATATGTTGTTACTAAACGACAAGGAATACGGTCAAAATGAAAACGAGGGCACATAGCGCGATCAAGTATGGTTAACCTTAATCCGGCTTGCTTTAAATCAAATAAGCAGCAAAACATATCAACTAACAATGCAATATCATCACTTATGGTTGTTAACGCCTCAGATCCCCCAAAAGAGTTTTTGAGTACATCATGAGTATTTTGTGGTGTTACGGCGAGCACTGCTGCTTTAGTTGCATTTGTTTGTAAAAATTCGCTAACTGCGGCTGTTAATTTATTGGAAAGGTTACGCTGCCAAATAACAATGTTAGTGTCTTCTCGATAAATATCACTTAATACGTTTGGCATCGTATTTTCAACTGAGCATCGAGATAGTGCTGGGAGCATACCATCAACATCATCATTAATTTTTGTATCAACAGGAAGTGCACTCATACATTTTCTTCCCACTCAGGAAACGGGTCGCTTAATGTTGCCCAGTAACTTTTACCTTTTAACAACTCCTCTTCCGATAATAAGCATTGATCAAGCGCATTAATCATCGCTTGTTTATCTAATTTTTGTCCGATAAATACTAACTCTTGACGCATATCACCAAAGGGCTCTACCCATTGTTTTTTTATTTCATTTAAAGATTCTTCATCTTTTGGCCAATTATCTTTTGGGATCGATTTCCAAAACATGCCAGCAAAACCATAACGGGCTATACCGCCAGCTTGGCTCCATTGGCCACAAAATTGTGGACGTGACGCCAACCAAAAATAACCTTTTGAGCGAATAAGTTTGCCAAATTGTTCTGTGTTATGCAGAAACTGATAAAACTTTTCAGGATTAAAGGGGCGTCTTGCAAGATAATTGAAACTACCAATACCATATTCTTCCGTTTCGGGTACATGTTCGCCGCGCATTTCTTTAAGCCAACCAGGTGCTTGCTCTGCGCGTTGAAAATCAAATAATCTGGTATTAAGTACTTCATCAATATTAACGTCGCCAGAAGTTATTGGAATAATTTTAGCGTGGGTATTTAGCACCTTAAGAATAGCGCTAAGTCGCTCGATTGTAGCTGGCTCAACTAAATCAGTTTTACTCATAAGAATAACATCAGCAAACTCAACTTGGTCTACCAGTAAATCGGCTACGCTACGTTCATCTTCTTCGCCCAATGATTCACCTTTGTCTTGTAAATATTGCGCTTCATCATAATCTTTTAAAAAGTTTACGGCATCAACAACGGTTACCATGGTATCTAAGGTTGAAACATCAGATAATGATATCCCGTCTTCATCGGCAAAAGTAAATGTTTCGGCAACGGGTAAAGGCTCAGAAATTCCTGTAGATTCAATTACGAGGTAATCAAACCTGCCATCTTTTGCTAATTTATTAACTTCAAGCAATAGATCTTCACGTAACGTACAACAAATACAACCATTACTCATTTCTACCAATTTTTCTTCACTATGATTCAGAGACACCTCATTTTTAACAAACGCAGCGTCGATATTTATGTCGCTCATGTCATTAACGATTACCGCGACTTTCTTTCCTTGGCGGTTATTTAATATATGGCTTAGTACCGTTGTTTTTCCGGCACCTAAAAAACCAGATAGTACTGTTACAGGTAATTTTTGTTCAATCACGTTATTATTAGCTCTATTTTTACACTTGCAAGAGATGTTACAACGTATCATTGGTTTTTGGTAGTCTACTTTTACAAATAGTAAATATTAACTGGGTGTTTTATGTGCAAATGTGTGCAAATCTATAACTTTATTAACAGTGAACCATGAGGTTTTTATGCTTTTAAATAGGTTAATTCTACTTCTGTTTGTTCTATTAAATAGGGCGCCTGAATTCAAGGCGGTATTAAATCAAACAGATTGTAATTAAGCACTTTCACTTATTATTAAAAAATTCAATATGAGCCGTTAAAGCAAAATTCTACATTTTTACCGCTTCTGTCAAATGTCGTAAAATTCGGTCCATGGCTCGATATGATAAGGCCTCTGTTATTTGAGAATGACTAATATCGGTAATTCCTTCCATGTCAGCTAAGGTTCGAGCAATTTTTAAAATTTTATGATGAGCTCGGGTCGATAACCCTAGTTTTTCAACGGCAAGTTCTAAAAATTCATTATCTTTAGCGCTTAATTTACAATATTGACGAACTTCTGAGCTACCTAAGTGTGCATTTGGCATACCTTGTCGAGCAATTTGTAAATCACGACATACTACAACTCTTGCGCGAATGGTTTCACTCGACTCACCTTTTTGTTCGTCTTTAGACCACATACCTCTTGGTAGTCGAGCAACTTCAATCTGAATATCAATACGATCTAAAAAAGGACCTGACAAACGATTCAAATAACGTAATACTTGTTCGGGTGTACTACGGTTATCGTTATAAAATCCGGTTGGGCTTGGGTTCATTGCAGCTATTAATTGAAATTTTGCAGGAAAGGTTTGTTTTTGTAACGCTCTCGATATGCACACTTCACCAGACTCCATTGGTTCGCGTAGCACATCTAATACTTTGCGTTCAAATTCAGGTAATTCATCAAGAAAAAGTACGCCGTTATGCGCTAATGAAATTTCCCCTGGCCTCGGTTGGCTGCCTCCTCCAACTAAAGCCGCTGATGAAGCTGTATGATGGGGCGCTCTAAAAGGTCGGGTTAGCCAAGACGTGTCATCAATATTTTGATGGCATATAGATTGAATCGAAGCCGCTTCTAAAGCCTCTTTTTCGGTCATTGGCGGTAAAATACCAGGCAGTCTGCTGGCTAACATTGTTTTACCCGTGCCAGGTGGACCCACAAAAAGTAAATTATGAGCGCCACTTGCCGCAATTTCTAATGCTCTTTTTGCTAATGGCTGGCCAATAACATCAGTCATATTTAGCATAGGTTTTGCTGAACTTACTAGGCTAATATCTTTCTCTTCTACCAAAGGTAAGGTAATTTGACGAGAAAAATGCGGATAAAGCTGAGTTAAATGCTCTATGGCATGAATTTTAGCTTGTTTAACCCAGCTAGCTTGTTCGGCATTCGCTTTAGGAATAATTAAAGTACGCTTGCTGTCGCAGCTTGCCATTGCCATCGGGATTTCTCCAACAATGGGTCGTAACTCTCCTGATAACGATAATTCACCAGCAAATTCATATTTTAATAAATCAACTTTAGGTAATTGCTCCGAGGCAGCTAAAATTCCAATTGCAATGGGTAAGTCAAATCGTCCACCTTCTTTAGGTAAATCGGCAGGAGCAAGATTAATCGTTATTCGCTTGGCTGGAAATTCGTAACCGCAGTTGATAATTGCACTGCGTACTCGGTCTTTAGATTCACGCACTGAGGTTTCTGGCAAGCCAACAATATTAAATGCAGGTAATCCATTGGCGAGGTGCACTTCAACAGTAACTAGGGGGGATTCAAGACCAAAACGAGCTCGGCTATAAACGCAGGCTAGCGACATGATAAATCCTTTTTTTATTATTTTCGTTCGTTGAGTGTACTCATTTGATAATAAATCACCAACAATAGTTTGTTATTTCAGCGTTTTTATAAGCTTATTTTAAGTTTTGATGATTCAATCAATATACCTATATAACAAGTCAGTTTTAAGTAGTGTAAAAAACTATAATGAAAAACTTGCCCACCACACCCGAGCTATGGTATTAATTTATGTAGGCTGGTTTGTTTCACAAATATACGCTGCAAGTAATACCTTATATATAAGGTATTAAAGTGTTTTAAAATAGTATTGTGTTTTAAAAAAAACAGTTATAAAAAAAGTATTCAAAAAAATTAAATAAATATGCAAAAATTAAACTCAGTGATTATTAAACTCCTCGTCGTGGTGATTATAAAATCGTCGCAGGGTTTACGTTGAGCTAAAATAAAGCAATACACAGATAAACAGACCCTCGCTTCGAAAGAACCGGGGGTCTTTATCGTTTAAGCGTTACCATTTAAATTAGTTTTAAAAAAGAAAACCAAATAACGAAGTAGATAAGTTTATAGTTCTTACACATGCTAAATATAAAGTTAAATATACGCATAGGTTACCTACAGCAACCCTGTAATTAGCTTAATTTAATAACTTCTTGCGTAAATATTAAGCAGGTACAGAATGTAAACTCTGCATAAATATCGGTTTTATGTAAAATTAAATGCAATAACTATTTTGATTTGGTGCAACACATTAACTTAACTAACATTGGAGAACACTATTCAAACAATATTTACTTAAATATCCTACGGATAAACGCTCTTAAGGGAGTAATATTGTTGATTAATTGATATAATTAATGAACGAGTATAAAAAGTAAGTAAATACTATTTGAATAGGTTAAATATTATGGCTAATGATCAAAAGCACACAGGTGGTTCATTATTATTTTCTGTTTTACAAGCACATGGTGTAAAACATGTATTTGGTTACCCTGGTGGTGCCATCATGCCTATTTATGATGCGTTGTATGATAGCGAAGTCGAACATTATTTATGTAGACACGAACAAGGCGCAGCATTTGCTGCTGTAGGTTATGCGCGTGCATCAGATAAAGTAGGTGTTTGTATGGCTACTTCTGGTCCTGGTGCTACTAACTTAATTACTGGCCTTGCTGATGCTTTAGCTGATTCAATTCCAATTGTTGCTATAACTGGCCAAGTTCCTACGTCTGCAATGGGATCTGATGCGTTTCAAGAAATTGATATATTTGGTTTGTCATTAGCATGTACGAAGCATTCCTTCCAAGTGACAGACATTAAAGATTTAGCTCGAGTGCTTCATAAAGCCTTTGCTATTGCACTTGAAGGTCGCCAAGGACCTGTATTAGTTGATATTCCTAAAGATATTCAACAAGCAGAAATTACCTGTTCTCTTGAAGATTTATCACAATTAAGAAATAAAGTAGAGCTTCCTCCTGTAGATGTTACTCAGGCAATTACTTTGCTCAGTAATGCTAAAAAACCTATTTTATATGTAGGCGGTGGAGTTGGAATGGCAAACGCCATTAGTGAATTACGTGAATTTTGCAATAAAACTAATATGCCCTGTGTGTCTACCTTAAAAGGTTTAGGGGCAATTGCTCCTGAAAATGAACATTACATGGGTATGTTGGGTATGCACGGTACTAAAGCAGCAAATCTAGCCGTTCAACAATCTGATTTATTAGTTGTTGTGGGTGCTCGTTTTGATGATCGTGTTACAGGTAAACTTGATGAATTTGCTCCTAATGCAAAAGTTATTCATTTTGATATTGATCAAGCAGAAATTAATAAACGCCGCAAAGCTGATGTGGCTATATTAGGTGATTTAAAAGTTAACTTACCTGCGTTGGCTATCCCTTTATCAATTAACGCATGGCAAGATGAATGTAAGCAAAGCTCAATTGATTCAGCTTGGAGATATGATCACCCCGGTGAAAATATTTACGCGCCAGCCGTGTTAAAAGAAATTAGCGATCAAATGCCTAAAAATACCTGTGTAACAACAGATGTTGGACAACATCAAATGTGGGCTGCACAGCATATGGCATTTAACGACCCGAGCGACTGGTTAACAAGTGGCGGTATGGGAACAATGGGTTTTGGGCTTCCTGCGGCGATTGGTGCTCAAGTGAGCCGACCAACAGATTGCGTAATTGCCGTAACAGGTGATGGTTCATTTATGATGAATATACAAGAGTTAGCCACCATTAAGCGTTTTCAATTACCCGTAAAAATCCTACTTATCGATAATGCAAAATTAGGTATGGTTAGACAATGGCAAGACCTATTCTTTAATGGTCGTTTAAGTGAAACAGATTTATCCGATAACCCTGATTTTATTATGCTTGCAAGTGCTTTTGATATTAAAGCAAAAGAGATCACCAAGAAAAATGAAGTAAAAGATGCCGTAAGCGAAATGTTAACGCACAACGGTCCATATTTATTAAAAATAAAAATTGATGCTGAAGACAATGTATGGCCACTTGTTCCGCCTAATACAGCTAACCACGATATGATGGAGAGTAAATAAATGAATCACTACCAATTAACCATCACAGTTGATGACAGACAAGTTGTATTAGAGCGTATTTTACAAGTAACTCGCTACCGTGGTTTTTTAATTAACGGTATTACTGCGGTAGTAAATACAGGTACAAAAATCGGCACAATAGAATTAATGGTTCAAAGTACGCGTCCTATTAGTTTACTGGTTGATCAAATAAATAAGTTAATCGATATTAAAGACGTTGTTGTTAGTCACGACTCAGTCAATGGTTAAACATTAATTCATTACATCATTTACATTTTTAAAGACTTATTTTGATAAGAATAAGCCTAAACCATATTTACCATAGATTAAATTGGATACAACATTATGCCTAAATTAAGATCTGCAACCTCTACTCAGGGCCGTAACATGGCTGGTGCTCGAGCGCTTTGGCGTGCAACAGGAATGACAGACGGAGATTTTGGTAAGCCAATTGTTGCCGTGGTTAATTCATTTACGCAGTTTGTACCGGGTCATGTTCATTTAAAAGACATGGGACAACTAGTTGCTGGCGCTATTGAAGAAGCTGGCGGTGTTGCTAAAGAATTTAATACCATTGCGGTTGATGACGGGATTGCAATGGGGCACAGCGGTATGCTTTATAGCTTACCTTCACGTGACCTAATTGCTGACTCAGTTGAATACATGGTAAACGCCCATTGCGCAGACGCTATGGTATGTATTTCAAACTGCGACAAAATTACCCCAGGCATGTTAATGGCAGCAATGCGTTTAAACATTCCAGTAATTTTTGTTTCTGGTGGTCCAATGGAGGCGGGTAAAACCAAGCTTTCAGATCAAATAATTAAACTCGATTTAGTTGATGCGATGATCAAAGGTGCTGATCCAACAGTATCCGATGAAGATTCTGACAAAGTTGAACGTTCAGCTTGTCCAACCTGTGGTTCATGTTCTGGTATGTTTACCGCTAACTCAATGAACTGCTTAGCTGAAGCATTAGGTTTAGCCTTACCGGGTAACGGTTCAATGTTGGCAACCCACGCTGATCGCGAGCAGTTATTTTTAAAAGCAGGCAAGCAAATTGTTGAATTAACAAAGCGTTATTATCAAGATAATGACGAATCTGCATTACCGCGTAACATTGCCAGTAAAAAAGCATTACATAACGCCATGTGTTTAGACATTGCTATGGGTGGTTCAACTAATACTATCTTACATTTATTGGCAACAGCGCAAGAAGCTGAAATAGATTACACCATGGAAGACATGGACAAGCTCTCTCGTATTGTTCCGCAATTATGTAAAGTTGCGCCTTCAACACCTAAGTATCATATGGAAGATGTACATCGCGCTGGAGGTGTAATTGCTATTTTGGGCGAATTAGCCCGTGCTGGTTTATTACATACCGATGTACCTAATATTTTTGGTACAACACTTGCCGATGTTATTGCTAAATATGATATTAAAATCACTGACGATGAAGAGGTTAAAAAATTCTATCGTGCCGGTCCAGCAGGTATTCGTACCACTAAAGCGTTCAGTCAAGATTGTCGTTGGGATACACTAGATGATGATCGCGAAAATGGTTGTATTCGTAGTATACAAAATGCGTTCTCTTTAGAAGGTGGTCTTGCGGTACTTTCAGGTAATATTGCCGTAGACGGTTGTGTTGTTAAAACCGCGGGTGTTTCTGACGATAACTTAGTATTTACTGGACCTGCTCATATTTTTGAAAGCCAAGACGATGCAGTAGCAGGCATACTTGACGGAAAAGTAGTGGCAGGTGAAGTGGTTGTTATACGTTACGAAGGTCCTAAAGGCGGTCCAGGTATGCAAGAAATGCTTTACCCAACTACCTATTTAAAATCTATGGGTTTAGGTAAGGCATGTGCTTTATTAACCGATGGTCGTTTTTCTGGCGGAACATCGGGATTATCAATCGGTCATGTATCACCTGAAGCTGGCGACGGCGGAACAATTGCCTTAGTTGAACAAGGCGATATTATTCATATTGATATTCCTACCCGTGAAATTACCTTACAAGTTTCTGATGAAGAACTAAGTGCTCGTCGCGCCGCAATGATTGCTAAAGGTAAAAACGCATGGAAACCAGCTAACCGTGTTCGCCCTATTAGTTATGCACTTAAAAACTACGCAATGTTAGCCACAAGTGCCGATAAAGGCGCAGTACGAAACAGAAAATTACTTGACGGGGAAGATTAATGACAAAGGCATTTGCTAATAAAACTGAGTGTGAAATAGGTTTAGAATATATACGCCAAATTTTATTAGCGCCTGTGTACGATATAGCGATTGAAACTGACTTAACGCCTTTTACTAAGTTGTCTGCTCGTTTAAATAATACTATTTATTTAAAACGAGAAGATCAGCAACCCGTGCATTCATTTAAATTAAGAGGGGCTTACAATAAGCTCTCAAAATTAACTGAAGAACAGTGTATCCACGGAGTTATAGCAGCTTCCGCCGGTAATCATGCTCAAGGTTTAGCATTAGCAGCACATAAGCTAGGTATAAAAGCAACGATTGTAATGCCCATTACTACACCAGACATTAAAGTTGACAACGTTCGTCGTTTTGGTGCTGAGGTGCGGTTAATTGGTAAAAGTTTTAATGAAGCACAATCAGCTTCGCAGCAATTTGCCCTTGATGAAAACAAAACACTTATTCCGCCATTTGACGATCCTGACATTATTGTGGGTCAAGGTACGGTCGCCAAAGAATTATTGCAACAGTTGTCAAAAACCGACGCGGTTTTCATACCTGTTGGCGGCGGCGGATTACTTGCAGGTATGGCGGTATATTTAAAACAGTTAAAACCTACATTAAAAGTGATAGGTGTTGAAGCCGAAGACTCTGCTTGCTTAAAAGCAGCTTTTGCAGCAGGCGAGCCGGTTGACTTAGACCAAGTAGGCTTATTTGCTGATGGTGTGGCAGTTAAGCGCATTGGCGAGCATACGTTTAACCTAATAAAACTATACTGCGACGACGTAATAACAGTAACTACCGACGAAATTTGTTCATCAATAAAAGACGTATTTGAGCAAACCCGAGTTATAGCAGAACCCGCTGGCGCATTATCTTTGGCAGGGCTTACTAAATATTGTAAAACTAGCCAAGGTAATGAAAATTTAGTCGCTATTTTGTCAGGCGCCAATATGAATTTTCATAGCCTACGTTATATTTCTGAACGGTGCGAACTTGGCGAACAAAGGGAAGGTGTTTTTGCTGTTACCATACCCGAAGAAAAGGGCAGTTTTAAAAATTTTTGCCAAGCCATAGGCGGAAAAGTTATTACCGAATTTAACTACCGCTATGTTGAATCGGCAAACAGCAGTGTGCAGGCAAATGTTTTTGTAGGTATCCGATTAGGTGGTGAGTCAAACGAACGCGATGATTTGTGTACGATGTTGACTGAAAAAAATTACAAAGTTAACGACTTAACCGAAAACGAACTCGCTAAATTACATGTTAGATACATGATTGGTGGTTTATCCACACCCTCATTACAAGAGCGAATTTTTAGATTTCAATTTCCAGAATACCCCGGCGCGCTTGAAAAATTTTTAGAAAACTTAGGCGAATTATGGAATATAACTTTATTTCATTACCGCAATCATGGCGCAGCTTTTGGGCAAGTTTTAGCAGGATTTTCAGTGGTAGAAGATAGCCAACAAGACTTTTTTAACCACCTAGAAGCTTTAGGTTATGAATGGCAAGAAGAAACAAACAACGAAGCTTATAAAATCTTTTTGAATTAATGCAATTGGTATATACCCTTAACCATACAAAGCGCTCTGAAACATGCATCTTGAATGATAACGGGTATAAGCCCTAAACACTTTTATGTTTAGGGCTTTACATGCAATTTTAAAAAGTGAAACCTATTCACCTAATTTAGCTTCAATTTCAGCTATTTTAGCTTCCAACGCCGTTAACTTAGCACGTGTTTTAATTAATACTTGGGTTTGCACATCAAACTCTTCACGGGTTACTACGTCAAGCTCAGAAAGCTTACGTTGTAAAACGGCCTTAGTTCTTTCTTCAATATCGCTAGCCGCATTTTTTAGCCCCGATGGAATAGCGTTTGATACTTGCTGAGCTATTTCTTCAATTTTTTTTGCGTTAATCATTTTTTACTCTCTATTTACTATTGGTTGAGGACTCTTATTTTAAAAAGAGGATAAAGTTATTAGCCATTTATACGCATAATAAGCCACTTAAGTTTAACTATTGTAAACATTTTTATTGAATGAGTATAAAAATATTCGGCTTAATAAAGCAAACTGTTATAAAATTACGATTCTCTTTAATCTCGATAAAAAACCTTTAAATATAATGAAATTAAACCCCGGACAAAACGAAGCCGTAAAATATGTAAACGGACCATGCCTAGTTCTCGCTGGTGCAGGTAGTGGAAAAACGGGGGTTATATGTAAAAAAATTGCCTATCTTATCGAAAAATGTGGTTATAAAGCCCGTAATATTGCTGCGGTTACGTTTACCAATAAAGCCGCTAAAGAAATGAAAGAGCGTGTAGCTAAGTTACTAGGTAAAGACTTAATTAGAGGACTTACTGTTTCAACGTTTCATTCTTTAGGTTTAGATATTGTTAGAAAAGAAATAAAAACACTAGGTTATAAACCGGGTTTTACTTTATTTGATGATCAAGATACCTTAGCGTTATTAAAAGAACTCACTCAAGATGAATTTGATGGTGATAAAGATTTACTCAGTAAATTACAGTCAATGATCTCGAATTGGAAAAATGAATTACAACTACCAGATGCGGCATTAATAGGCGCTGGCGATGCTGATTCAATCAAATATGCTGAATTTTATGTGCAATACCAAAAACATATGAAAGCATATAATGCGTTAGATTTTGATGATTTAATCTTAATTCCTACACTCTTACTCAAAAACTTTCCTGAGGTACGTGAGCGTTGGCGTAAAAAAATTCAGTATATGTTGGTCGACGAATACCAAGATACCAATGCTAGCCAATACGAATTAGTTAAACTTATAGCTGGCGATAAAGGCTTATTAACCGTTGTAGGCGACGACGATCAATCAATATACTCTTGGCGTGGTGCTAAGCCACAAAACTTAGTTTTACTGGGTGAAGATTTCCCCGAACTTAAATTGATCAAATTAGAGCAAAATTATCGCTCAAGTGGTCGAATATTAAAGTGCGCCAATATACTTATTGCCAACAACCCACATGTTTATGATAAAGCCTTGTTTAGTGAACTTAATTACGGAGTTGAGTTGCGCGTAGTACAAACAAAAAATGAAGAGCACGAAGTCGAGCGCATTGTTGGTGAGTTAATTGGTCATCGATTTTTAAATAAATCGAAATTTAAACATTACGCCATATTATACAGAGGTAACCATCAATCACGCTTACTTGAAAAAGCGTTAATGACTAACCGTATTCCTTATAAAATAAGTGGTGGAACGTCTTTTTTCTCAAGATCAGAAATTAAAGACATGATGGCTTATTTACGTGTATTAGTTAACCCTGACGACGATAATGCTTTTTTACGTATTGTAAATATTCCACGCAGAGAAATTGGTCCTACCACATTAGAAAAACTTGGTAGTTATGCAAATATGCGCCAAATTAGCATGTTTGCAGCCAGCTTTGAACTAGGTTTAGAGCAACATTTAACGGGGCGTGGTTTAATTAGCGTACAACGCTTTACTCGTTGGTTGGTTGAAACGGCAGACCATGCTGAGCGTGGCGAAACGGCAACAGTATTAAGAGCTGCGGTGCGTGAAATAAATTACGAAGATTGGTTATACGACTCGTCTCCGAGCGCAAAAGCCGCTGAAATGCGTATGAAAAACGTTACTCAGCTATTTAGTTGGGTAACACAAATGCTAGAGGGAGATGAAAACGAAGACCCAATGACATTAGCCCAAGTGGTAACTCGTTTAACTTTGCGCGATATGATGGAACGCAGTGAAGACGAAGATGATTCAGACCAAGTACAACTGATGACCTTGCACGCATCAAAAGGTTTAGAGTTTCCTTATGTTTTTTTAATTGGTATGGAAGAAGGCTTACTGCCTCATCAAACCAGTATAGACGAAGGCAATGTTGAAGAAGAACGTAGACTTGCCTACGTGGGTATTACTCGTGCACAAAAAGAACTAATTTTTACTTATGCGCGTGAGCGCAGACAATATGGCGAAGTAATAAGAACCGAAGCTAGCCGTTTTTTACATGAATTACCCCAAGACGATTTACGCTGGGAATTAACCCAAACTAAAAAAACCGCTGAGCAACAAAAAGCCACCGCTGCTGTTGGAATGGCAAGCCTAAGAGATATTCTTAATAAGAACAAATAATATGAAAAAAATGATAAATAAAACGGTGAGAAATAAGCTAATAACTTTATTTACTGCCATTACCTTAAGTTGCTCATCAACCGGTATAATGGCTAAAAGCTCTGTCTGGAAAGTATCAAAAAACAACGACCATGTTTTTATTGGCGGTACAATACATGTACTGCCTGAAACAGAATACCCTCTGCCAAAAGAGTTTATTGACGCTTATAAAAATTCAGATCAAATTGTTTTAGAAGCTCAGTTGCCTGATCCTTCAGATGTTACTGCGCAACAAGCGATGATTGCTCAAATGAGCTTAAATAACGGCGAAACTTTACAAAGTATTTTGCAACCTAAAACGTTTGAATTATTAGCACATTATTTTAGTGGTATCGGTAGTAATATTGAACAATTTAGTGGATTTAAACCAGGTTTTGTTATTTCTATTATGGCGTTAATTGAGTTACAAAAAGCTGATATTTCAGGTTCTGGAGTCGATGCTTATTTTGAAGAATTAGCCAATAACGATAAAAAAGTTATTACTTACTTTGAAACCGCAGAAATGCAATTTACGATGTTAGGAGATTTAGGTAGAGGTTATGAAGATGAGTTTATATTAGCTAACATAGAGCTAAATGCTGAATTCGCTGACTTTTTTCAACATATTCTTGACGCTTGGAGAATGGGTGATGAATCAAGGTTAGAGAGCTTGATTAATACCGCCGCTATAGAGTCTGACGAAAAGTCTTATGATGCACTTTTTACTCATCGCAATAAAAAATGGATCCCTCAAATAGAATCTTTGTTTAATAATAACAAGAAAGAATTTATTTTAGTGGGAGCAGGGCATTTATTTGGTAAAGATGGCTTGATAGCGTTGCTTAAAAGTAAAGGATATAACGTTAAGCAAGAGTCTACATAATTTAATCATGCTTAAAAGATCAATAGCCTAGGCTATAACTAAAACTAGACGATACCCAAAACTAAGCCAATACCAATTAAAACTAGCAGTACAGAAACACAATTTTGTACCGTATTTATGGTGATTTTAGTTAATAACTTTTTGCCAAAATAAGCGCCTAAAAAAGCAGATAAACAGGCGCTTAATACTAACCACCAATTAATTTCTGTTTGCGTAGTACCAAAATACCAGCCATAAATTGTCAACCTACTTATATCTACTAATATTGCTAATATGACTCCGGTTGCTACAAACTGTTCTTTGGTTAATCCTGCTTTTAATAAAAACATACTTCTAAAAGCACCTTGGTGACCTGACAACCCTCCTAAAAACCCACTTAGCGCTCCACCAAAAGGTAAATATTTCTTATGGATAGCAAGAGATTTGAAATATGGTAATAATTCTATCACCACTAATAATAAAATAAGGCAACCTACAACAATCTTCATAACGGTTGAGGTAAATTGATAAGATAAAAATTGATAGTTAACTAACGCATCGGAAGACGACATGGTTGTAAGTAGAAATGCCCCTAAAATAGCAAAAATAATAGCGGGTATACCAAATTTAACGATAACTGAAAAAACAGCATCTTTACCTACCAAAAAAGCTTTAAAACCATTATTAGCAAAATGAACAATAGCCGTAATAGTAATGGCAACTTCAATGGGAAAAAACAACGCCACTACCGGCATCAATAAAGTCCCTAAGCCAAAACCTGAAAAAAGTGTGAGTAAAGACGCCGCCATAGCGGCCACACAAATAACTAAAAAGTCCATAATTACCATAAAATCAATATTCACTTCCTGTAATAATAACAATAAAACATGAAGTTTTTATGATCCATTTAAATAAAAATGTGTATGTAATACGCAAAAATTGCTACCTTGTAGTGATTAATTTTTTATTTATATGTAAATTAATTTGTTCATTAGTATATCGGGGTTGATTTTAAAGGGAAGTTGAATAACTTTAAGGTCTAAAGATCAAGTGACTTAATTTTTAGTTATTTAAATAAACAGTTTTAAAAGGCTGGTTTTTTAAGGTACTAGGGTCTGTTGATCTTTCAGGGTTAAATTTTATTCAATTTAAAACGAATTTAATCGCGATGTGAGCTTTGTCTAATAGTTATTCTATTAAAGAAGCGAACAGCAATGAGTAAATTCGTTTTAAATG